>JGI24721J44947_10010921_pt1 | contig 11437 bp, 12 predicted proteins | sample YelNatPaOPGAMG01_FD_44947 | JGI IMG/M metagenome (IMG submission 44947)
CTTACCCCGTTTTTTTCAGCATTTTCTCTAAATGCTATGGCAAGTTCGACAGGAGAAGTAATGGCAGTATCCCTTACAAAAAGGGCACCCTTTATATCCTTNGAGATATTAGGCTCTAATTCCAGGAGTCTATCCTGGGTGATTATTTCCAGATCTATGACTCCGTTTATCTTCCCTCGCTCTTTCAGTTGCTCTAAAGTTTTAAAGCCTTCCTCACTGGGTGTTAATACCAGGGAGCCTATCCTTTTATAAGGAACATCCAATTCTTCACAGATAGAAGGATAAAGACGAGCACCTTCTACATTAAGTTTTGCCATTAAAGTCCCGGGTTTTGGATCATATCCGGTATGAACGATTGCACTGTTAGCCTTTGTTGTACCCCACCCTACATCTGCCTCTTTTTCTACAAGAGCTACTTCTAATTTATACCTTGCAAGCTCTCTAGCTATTGCTGTTCCTATTATTCCACCACCAATAATGAGGACATCTAACTCTTTGTCCATCCCAGACTGCGTCTTACTGCCTCCTTCCATCTATTATATAGAAGATCCATCTCTCTTTTATCTCTTTCAGGTTCAAATATACGTTCTACCTTCCATATCTTACTTGCCTCTTCTAAGTTTTTGAAGATACCAACTCCAATAGAAGCTAATATAAATGCACCTAAAGATGTCGTCTCTATTATCTTTGGCCTTATAACGGGTATACCAAGAAGATCACTCTGAAACTGGAGCAGAAAATTGTTACTGGTAGCCCCACCGTCAACCCTCAATTCCTTTATACTTATCGCTGTTGTCTCTTCCATAGTAACTATCAGGTCTCTGATCTCATATGCTATTCCTTCCAAGGCAGCTCTAACAATATGTTCTCTTCTGGTTGCCCTACTTATACCGATTATCGTTCCTCTGGCATACATATCCCAGTATGGAGCACCTAGACCAGTGAGAGCCGGGACAAAATATACGTCTCCGGTATCATCTACTGCCCTCGCAAAGATCTCTGAACTTGCTGAATCAGGTATAATTCCAAGATTATCTCTAAGCCACTGAACTACAGAGCCCCCTGTAAATACACTCCCCTCTATAGCATATTTTAGTTCTCCATCTATACTCCAGGCAACAGTGGTAAGCATCCCATTCTGGGCGAGAATCAGATTTTCCATTGGTTCCAAGAGGAAACATCCGGTACCATAGGTGACCTTCAATGTACCAGGAGAAAAACAGCACTGCCCAACTAGAGCCCCCTGCTGGTCTCCTACTATACCAGCTATAGGGATACCACCTCTTGGAAAATCTACTGTATATCCAACTATACCAGAGGAATCCACCACATCAGGGAGTATTGATCTGGGTATATCAAATGTCTCTAAAAGTTCATCATCCCATTTACCACTTTTTATATTGAATAACATTGTTCTGGAGGCATTGGTAGCATCTGTGGCATGGACCTTGCCTCCGGTAAGATTCCAGAGGAGCCAGCTATCTACAGTGCCAAAACATACCCTGCCCTCTTCTGCCAGCGACTTTATCTCCGGGACATTTCTCAATAGCCAGATGATCTTTGTACTCGAAAAATAAGCGTCGCAGAGGAGACCTGTCTTCTCCCTTATAATGGGTTCATAGCCACTATTTTTTAGTTCTTCGCATATATCTGCACTTCTCCTGCACTGCCATACTATGGCGTTATATAAAGGTTTACCGGTAGCTTTATCCCAGAGTATCGTAGTTTCTCGCTGGTTGGTTATACCTATCGCAGAGATATCTTTTATATCTATACCTGATTTATCTATAGCTATAGAAACCGCTTCCTGAACAGTTAACCAGATATCTTCTGGATTCTGCTCAACCCATCCAGGTTTCGGAAAGATCTGAGGTAACTCTTTTTTCCCTTCACCCTTTTGATTACCGAACTCATCGAAGATTATTGCCCTACTATTTGTAGTTCCCTGATCAATAACCAGTATATATCCCATAAGCCTTCTCCTGTAATTATAATAAAAAGCTACGCGTATCAAGCGTAGCTTCCATATTTTTCCTAATGGTGGGCGAAACAGGACTTGAACCTGTGACCCCCTGCGTGTGAAGCAGGTGCTCTAACCNCTGAGCTATTCGCCCATCCTCTGACTGACAAATATTATACCAACAGATAAATGAATTTGCAAGCAAACGACATTCCATTCTCTCATATCTCTACTCTTTCTCTTCCTATATCAANAGCTATTCTACGCTCCATACTTTTAAGAAGTTCGAATTCCTTCTTTAATCAACCCTTATCCTTTCTTAACATCATCTATAACTTGTTCAAAGTTTAATAGGTCCATTGTATCATCTTTCATTGCCATCGCATAGATCCTATTCTTTACACCCAAAATACTCTTGAGCAATACCACTAATGTTAGGGGCAACGACATCCTCTGCTAATGTTCCCATCTTGTTAGCCAGTTCTCCCCAGCGTTTATTCATCTCTCTTTTAAACTCACGCATCTCTTCTTTGAACTCGAGCATCTCAGTGGAAAGACGAGCTACTTCCCGCTGAGTTATCTTGGACTGCTCAGCCAACTCTATCATTACCTGTTCAAGTCTGTCTACCCCTCTGTGCTACTGTCTCCATATNATCCTTATAATACAATGTCTCTAGTCTATTTTAACACAAGATAAGCTTAACTTAAAGATCTGGCNCTGTCACTTGTCTTTGCAAGCTTATTACTCTTTATGATATAATATTAAATAAAGAATTCCTAGTTTATTTTTCATTTATACCTCAAGTTTGTATATTAGTCTCTAAGATAAAAATGGACACATTCTTATAGGGGGTGATATGTGTGAAGATAGCTTTTATAAGCACTTATCCACCTCAAGAATGTGGAATAGCCAATTTCACAAGAGACTTGGTAAAGGCAGTTTCGGAGAGTAATAGAGACATAGAGATATTTATCTTTGCTCCTTCTGATACCTGTATAGAGTTAGATACCGAATATAGCAGGTCTTTCATTATCTATCCAGGGAGAGAAAATTACATCGAGACAGCAGATACCATCAATTCTCTAGGAATAGAGTGTGTTTCCCTACAGCATGAGTATGGATTATTCTCGGGAAAAGATGGAGAGGATATCATCCCTATGTTAGAAAGACTTAAAGTTCCTGTAATCACCACTCTGCATACGATACTCACAGAACCGACAGAAAGTCAGAAGAATATAATNCAAAGGATAGGAGATTTGTCGGAATATCTGGTNGTTATGACGCCTAGCGGAGCCAGGTTATTGGAAGATATATACAGAATAGACAGAAAGAAAATCAGGTTTATACACCATGGGGTTCCTGATCTTTTACCAACCATTTCTAGAGAAGAGATGAGGAGGATGTTAGAAATACCTGAAGATACTTTTGTCCTGTCTACTTTTGGGCTACTCAGTGAAGGAAAAGGGATAGAATATGTATTGTGGGCTTTGCCAAAGATATTGAAAGAGTCTCGGGTAAGATATCTGGTGATAGGAAGGACTCATCCGAAAATAATAAAAAATGAAGGGGAAAGATATAGGGAAAAGTTATTGAGGATAGTAGCAGAATCTGGACTTGAAAGATACGTCACTTTTGTAAACAGATATCTCACTCAGGAAGAGATAATAAATTATCTTGAGATGACAGATATATACATAACTCCTTATCTGAATCCTCAGCAGATTACCAGTGGAACTCTCTCATACGCGATAGGTTTGGGGAAGGTGGTGGTATCTACACCCTATATATATGCAAGAGATATGCTCTCTAACGGGAGAGGTTTCCTCTGCAGGTTTAAGGATCCGGATTCGATAGCAGAGATTATACTCCACCTTCTGAAAAATCCTGATGAGCTTGAGAAAGTTAAAAAGAATATATTAGGGCTTAAGGAAGAGATGAGCTGGAATAGCGTCGCTCTCAAGTATATCAGGCTCTTTCAGGAGGTGACGGATAATGAATTATATATGCATAAAGGGTTACCCAGAGTTATCTCTTACACATCTTAAAAGACTTACCGATTGTTTTGGAATAATACAACATTCTAAATATGGTATCCCGGATAAAAGAACTGGCTATACCACTGATGATAATGCGAGAGCTCTATTAGTAATTACAAAGTACTGGAATATAATTAGAGAGGAAGAACTCCTGGAGTTAGCAAGGATATACTTAGGATTTATATGGTATGTCCTTAAAGATGATGGATGGTTACATAACTTTGTATCTTATGAGAGGGTATTCCTGGATGATATAGGGTCTGAGGATAGCTTCGGTAGAGCATTCTTGGCTTGTGCATATACATATAACGTAGCCCCTACAGATATCTCACTATGTGCAAAAGAGATCCTAGATAGAATGAAGATACATATGAAAGAGATAAAATCTCCAAGAGCAGTATCTTTTCTCCTTGCAGGTAGCACCTTTTACAGAGATACAGTAGAGACAGTATCTTATCAGGCAGAGAGGATGTTAGAGCTATATAGAAAGAGCGCCAGAGATGACTGGAAGTGGATAGAACCATACTTAGCTTATGATAATGGTATTATACCAGCAGGATTTCTCTCAGCGTATCTAGTGCTGAAAGATACAAGATACCTGGAAGCAGGTCTGGAGATTCTTGATTTCTTAGCTGAGTATTCATTTAAAAATGGAATCTTTGTTCCCCCTGGTAATGAAAAGTGGGAGCTGAACATAAATGGAGAAGGAAGACCGATGTTTGACCAGCAGCCACTGGAGGTTTCATCCTTTATAGAGGCATGTAAGGTTGCATTTCATATAACTAAAAATGACAAATATATAAAGTTGGCTATGAATGCATTTGACTGGTTCTTCGGAAAAAATATAATCGGAGAAGATGTATACGATTCGAGTACTAAGGCTTGTAGGGATGGAATTAATAGATATGGACTGAATCTAAATGCAGGAGCGGAGTCTATAATCTCATATCTATCAGCTTATCTCTCTGTATATGAAATGTTGACTGAAGAGACTCTGAATATCCTTCAGGGGGTGGTATAGAGATGAAAGCCTTTATACTAGCAGGAGGAAAGGGAACAAGATTGTGGCCTCTCTCCAGAGAAAAATATTCAAAACAATTTTTGAGATTGATAGATGGGAAAGAACTATTAGAATCAACATATAACAGAGTGCTAAATTTGGTGGAATCTAAAGATATAATAACTATTACCAACAGGGATTACTATTTCTATGTCAGGGATATATGTGGTAGATTCTCTAGAGAGATGGAGAATAATATTATCTGNGAACCGGTGGGGAAGAATACTGCTCCGAGCATTGCTATAGCATGTCGTTATGCTATAGATGTTTTAAATAGCGGGGGGGATGAGGTGGTCTTTGTTTTCCCTTCGGACCATCTGATAAAACCAGTAGATAACTTTGTCAGATATATGGATATAGGGAGGAATGTAGCTGAGAGGGATTATCTGGTTGTATTTGGTATAAAACCAAGCAGACCTGAAACAGGCTATGGATATATAAAGTTGGGAGAGGATATGGGAGACTACAGTATAGTCAGAGAATTTGTCGAAAAACCTAATCTAGAGAAGGCTAAAGGGTATATAAAGGAAGGAAGATATCTATGGAACTCTGGGATATTTGCTTTCAAGATATCTACCTTCTTAGAAGAACTAAAACTCNACCAGCCTGAGATTTACAGTATTATAGATGAAGGATATAGAAGTGCTATAGAGAATTTTGAAAAGATGCCAGCTATTTCAGTAGACTACGGCATTATGGAAAAATCAAAAAGAGTAGCTGTAGTTCCAATGTCCAATATATTGTGGAGTGATATAGGCTCCTGGGATGCTTTATACGAGATTAAAGAAAAAGATGAAAATGGTAATGTGCTTATTGGAGATATATATCCACTGGAGACAAAGAATTCACTGATATTTGGCAATAACAGATTAATAGCAACTATTGGTGTGGAGGACCTTATAGTTGTAGAGACAGATGATGTTGTACTGATAACTAAGAGGGGAAATGGCCAGGCGGTCAGAGATCTGATAGAGATGCTGAAGGCAGATAAGAGAGAAGAGATCATAAATCATACAGAAGTATTTGAGGCTTGGGGTAAGCATAAGACAATAGAAGATGGTAATGGTTATAAGATAAGAAAGTTACTTATAAAACCAGGAAGCTATCTGGAGTCAGAGTTTCACAGGGAAAGAATGGAACACTGGATAGTAACAAAGGGTATAGGAGAGTTAGAGATTGGAGATAAGATATACAGGTTGAGGGAGGGAGAAAGTCTAGTAATACCAAGCTGTAGTTTACACAGGATAAAGAATTTGGGAGGGTTTCCTCTGGAAGTTATAGAAATACAGATGGAAAATAGTTATAATTAGTCTATGGACTTTGCCAAAGAGAAAGAGAGAATAGTCTTATATCTGAGGACCAAATTGGAAGAGGAGAGAAAAGATGGTTTTGTCTTTGGGCTGAGCGGTGGTATAGATTCAGCTGTAGTGGCTTATCTCCTTAAGGAAGCGGTCGGTAGAGATAGAGTGCTAGCTTTAATTATGCCAGATCTAGATTCGGACCCTTCCAGTAAGGGAGATGCGTTACTGATAGCTAGATTACTTGGGATCAGGTACAGGGTGTTTCCTATAACAGAAGTAATTAGATCCATAGGGGCTTATAGAGAAGTTCCCCTATGGATACTTCTATTTAGGCACTTAAAGGCTAGGATAGTAAACAGGATATATGAGAGATATACTGAAATTTTGAATAAACCCCTGTTTTTTGCCATTAAAGATAGAATAGATCCTAGGCTCTATTGGTTTAATAAAGGGAAGGCGTATTATAGTGTAAAACATAGAATAAGAATGGCTATACTGTATTTCTTTGCTGAGAAAGAGAATTATATGGTAGCAGGCTGTACAAATCTAACAGAAAGACTTATAGGATTCTATGTAAGATATGGAGATGATGCATCTGATATAGCTCCTATATCTCATCTTTATAAGACAGAGGTTATAGAGCTTGCCAAATTTCTAAAGGTTCCTGAAAAAATAATAGAGAAACCACCAACCCCTGATCTGATTCCTGGTATTACAGATGAAGGGTCTATAGGATTTAGCTATAAGGACATTGATTCTTTACTAAAGAATTTTGAAGATGGAAAATCTTCTGAAGAGATCAATGAAAATTTTGATAGAAAGATGATAAGTTTACTCTATGAACAGTATATCTGGGTAAAGGAACAAAATAAAAAACCTTGGAGGTTAGAAAGATGAGTATCGAGATATCTAAGAATGAGAGGTATCTTATAATCAACGCTGATGACCTTGGAATGTGTCATTCGTCCAATCAGGCAATCTTCAAACTCTTTGAGAGTGGCTTTATAACGTCTAGCACATTGATGGCTCCGTGCCCCTGGGTAAAAGAGGTAGCAGAGTACTATAAATCACATCCAGATGTAGACATTGGTGTACATCTGACCTTTACAAGTGAATGGAAACTGTACAAGTGGGGACCAGTAACAAAGGGTAAGCCTGTAGAGTCTCTTATAACTAAAGAGGGTTACTTTCCAGAAAGGGCAGAAGAGGTAGAACTTAGAGCTAGAAGAGATGAAGTAAGGGAGGAGATTAAGAGTCAGATTGAATTAATCTTAGGTCTTGGTATAAATGTGTCTCATCTTGATAACCATATGGGGAGCCTATATGGACTAACGTATGGTAATAGTTTCTTGGACATTGTCTTCGAATTCTGCCAGGAGTACAACTTTCCTTTTAGACTCCCTAGGAATTTAACAGAAGAGACCAGAAAGGAGCTACCTAAAGAGGCTATTGCCAGTTACGAAAGGATTATTGACCTTGCAGATAGAAAGGGAGTAAAACTTATAGATTATCTATTATCCTATCCCTTCTCTCTGGAAGATGGGGAAGATTATGATAGATTTAAGAAGAAAGTAATTCAGATACTCAGAGACTTAAAGTGCGGAGTGAGTGAACTTTACATACATCCGGGATTAGCCACGGAAGAGTTGAAGGCTATAAATCCTCACTGGGAAAAACGTTATATGGAGTTTGAACTCTTCAGAGACGAGGAAGTATTTAGGGTAATCCAGGAGGAAGGGATAAGGCTTATAGGCTGGAAGGATATTCGGGATTAGTCGGATATATCATCTCTCCGATTTATATAGTCCAGATAACTCTGGAGGATTAGCGTAGCAGCTATCTTGTCTATCAGCTTTTTGTCTCTCTTACCCAACTCTTTAGCTATCCTCTCTCCCTCGACAGAGGTCAACCTTTCATCCCAGGTGACTATTTCTATTCCAGGGATTGTCTTAAGTGTTTCTACTACCTTGAATAGTTCCTTAGAGAGATGACCAGGTGTACCATCCATATTATTTGGAAAACCTATCACTACCTTTGTTATCTTATATCTTTTCACCAGCTCCTCTATACTCAGACGCAGATTTATGAGCCCTTTATTCTCTAATGTAGCTAAACCAAAGGCAATTTTGTTATTCTCATCGCTTATAGCAAGCCCTATTCTCTTGAGCCCAAAATCTATACCTAAGTATCTCATACGACCTTTATAGAAAAATCAGGGCATACCTGAGCACAATAGCTACAGAGTACGCACCTTTCAGTAATCACCTCGACCTTGCCATTTATCAATCTCAAGGCTTTCTGGCCACATCTTTCTACACAGATACCACATCCGGTACACCATGGCTCGATCTCTATATGTCTGATCTTTCTCTTACAACCTTCTATAAGATCCTTTTCGATCTCTATCCCATTGAAGAGAGCCAGATCCAATTTTAATTCATCTACAGTTTCAACTCCAAGAAGAAATGAGTGGACGAAATTTAACTCCCTTATATACCCTATAGCCTTATCTATGATCCTCAAAAGATGACCCCCTCCCAATACCTTCATTCCTATTATTCCGATATTAGCGTTAAAACAATCAGATATGGCTGACTCCATTGTCTCCCTGGTACCATCATTTATACCAAGTCCTGCATAGTTCACTATAGTCATAACTACGTCGATAAATTCTGAGAAATTTAAAGCCCCCCTAACTCCATCAACTTTATGGGTTGATATACCGATAGCCTTCAGATCACCCTTCTCTTTTAATTTATGCATATACTCTAACGCATCCAGATGTCCTCTAATGGTAGAGGCTGATTCCTGCTCATGGAGTAGAAAGATATCAACTTCTCGATTCATTAATCTCCTGGCAGTAAGAAGACTTCTATCCACATCTCTTCTATCTATCGCATGAGATTTACTTATAACTATCGCATCTTCGAGACCTCTTAAGGACTTTCCTAATAACTCATAGTTCTCATATATCTCTGCAGTATCAAAAAGATTTATACCTATATCATATGCGTATGAAACCAGAGCAGAGAAATCATTTTTGTTATTCCTGTAGGAGGCAAATGGTAATGTCCCCAGAGCTATATTAGATACAGACAGATTGCTTTTCCCAAGTTTTACCTTTCTAACAGCTGGACTCTCGAAAGCTTTAACCATACAGTCTCTCCAAGGTTATCTATAAGTTCCACTATCTTTTTAGGAGAGGGATAATCTTTTCTAAAAAGTAGGGGGACAGAGAGCGAGTTCTTGAAGTTAAAGATGCCAGTCTGGATAAGCTGTTCGGCAGAATATATCCAATCCTGCAAACCGAAAGCCCTTAAGCCATCCTCTAATCTATCCCTGTCTGTATTTCCTAACCATTGGAAGTTATACAATCCACCTATGATTGACTCTCCAATATCTGAGTTTGGTATAAAGAATACATTATTTACATAGATTCCATATGGAACCACCTTATTTATCTTATTCTTTATATCAAAAGAGGGTTCTTCCAATCTCAGGTCTAATAATTCTCTTTCCCCTTCAAAGCCTACCGGTAAGGGAGGGGAAAAGGAAAATTTAGGTCTAGGATGAAACCCCTCGGTAAAACTTACGCTAATATCAGCCCTCCTCACTATCCTCTCCCAGCATCTTATCAGATCTAAATGAGATATAAAGACTAAAGGACCAAACTTTCTGTATTCAATACGAGCAAACACCACAGTTATAGCACCCTGCCTTTCTGCAATCCTCTCTTCTATTTCCAGATAGACCTAGCTGGTATTCATTCCACAAGAATTCTTTACTTATACCAATATCCACAAAGTCCCAGGGAAGAGCTTCCGAATAGCATCTTTCTCTCAAGTAGGTATCGATATCTATATTATTCTCTCTAAAAGACTCTTTCCATATGTCCCAGGAAAATCTATCAGTCCAGGCGTCAAACCTTGCTCCTCTCTTCCAAGCAGTAATTATGGCATTACTCACCTCTATTCCGCCTCTAGTGAGTATGCCCTCTAAGATACTTACCTTAGGGTCATGCCAGCTGATGTTTATCCTTCTATCGAGTTTTTTCTTTATAAGCCTGATCTTTTCTTCCGCCTCTTCTGGGGTTATCTGTCTTGCCCACTGGAATGGCGTATGAGGTTTGGGTATGAATAAGGAGATGCTTACATTCAGGTCGACCTTTCTATATCTTCTTTTGACATCATTGAGAAGTTCAGCTATACCTAAGATATCCTCCTCTCCCTCAGTTGGAAGACCTATCATAAAATATAACTTTACTGCATTCCAGCCTTCTCTAGATACTATATCTATTGTCCTAAAGATATCTTCTTCAGTTATATTTTTGTTTATCACGTCCCTTAATCTCTGGGTACCTGCCTCTGGAGCAAAAGTGAGTCCTCTTTTTATCTCCCCTATAGCTTCGTAAAATTCATCAGAAATAGTATCTATTCTAAGAGATGGGATCGAAACTGATATATGGGATGGGATTAAACTTTCCTTTATATACCTTGCCAGACCTTCAAGATTACTATAGTCGCTTGCACTTAAAGACAAAAAACCTATCTCTTCATATCCAGTTGAGGCAAGTATCTCTGTCGAAAGTCTCTTTATAGTTTCTAAACTCCTCTCCCTTACAGGACGGTATAAGAAGCCAGCCTCACAGAATCGACACCCCCTTGTACAACCTCTCATTATTTCAACTACTGCCCTATCATGGATGACCTCTGTATTCGGCACAAGGGGTTTGGTAGGATAAGGTGCTTTATCCAGATCCTTTATAATCCTCCTCTTTACAGTCTTGCTAATACCAGGGACATAGACCCCATCTATTTTGCTCAATGATAATAAAAGTTCTTTTTTATCTCTACTGTTCAACTTCCATTCCTTAAAGACATCTATTATCTCATTTATAACTTCTTCTCCATCTCCTACAGCAAAGCAGTCTATAAAAGGGATGATCGGAGAAGGGTGGGTCATACACTGACCCCCTGCGATCACTAGAGGAAGACCTTCTCTTTCAGAGGACAAAATTGAAAGCCCACAGAGGTCCAATATTGTAAGAATATTAGAGTAGTTGAGTTCGTAGGATATAGA
>JGI24721J44947_10010927_pt1 | contig 11434 bp, 10 predicted proteins | sample YelNatPaOPGAMG01_FD_44947 | JGI IMG/M metagenome (IMG submission 44947)
ATTCAGGAAGTACAACGCGCCAATGCTTGGGGTTTTACCATTGGCAGCGCCTTCTTTGAGCAAAAATTCGTTCCCAATGGCAGCATGCGCCAAAATATTCAAGCGGTTTGGGAATGGTTGCAAAAAGGAAAATCATAAAGGTTCATGAACATGCCACCCACCCTTAAATATGATCCTGGTGATACTGCCAAGTTTTGGGAAAACATCACCGCGTTACCCGGTTTTCCAAAAGACGATTACATTCCCCTAAGACAAATGATTTTCCAATCCGATGCAATCTATGAAATCCCCACCGTATTGGAAAAGATGGGCGTCTCGCGCAAAAACCCATCCTATTCGTCATGGATGCTACCCCAATGAATCGGTGTGGGCAAGAGCTAAAACCAACTGTTTTACGCTTTCTCCACGAAGATGGCTGGCAGATTGAACCGGTCATCTTACTCCCCGATGCGAGCGGACAAGTGCACACCGAAATGCCGCGCATTCATGCAATTCAACATCGAATCCAACCAGAATTTGGGGTGATTTCGCTAGGCTCCGGGGTCGTAACCGATATAACCAAGCACGCCTGTTTCCTCTTTGAACAAAGTTCCGGCATCCATATTCCTTATCTGGTAATTCAAACCGCTAACTCCGTATCCGCTTTTACATCCAACATGGCACCTGTATTTATGGATGGTGTAAAACGGACGCTGCCTTCCCGCTATCCCGATGCCCTGATTTGTGATTTAGAGACCTTGCGCGATGCACCGCTCGAGATGACCCTGGCAGGCGTGGGAGATATGTTAGCGGCTTTTGTCAGTTTGGCAGACTGGTATCTCGCGTTCCAATTAGGCATGGATGATACCTATAACCCTTTGCCACAAGCATTGCTCGAAAATCTCTATGATGTCTTGCTTGTTGCCGCCCCCGATATCCGCACGCCTACCCCGCAAGGGATGGAGATATTAGCGAAAGTGATTGCCCTGGGCGGTTTGGCAATGTCCCTCTCTCATGCCACTACACCACTATCGGGCTATGAACACGTCATCTCTCATATCCTCGATTTAGTCAATGAACGGACGGGAGCTCCACTCGCGATGCATGGGACACAAGTTTCCCTGGCGACCATTTTAGCCAGCCGGGCATACCAAATATTCCTCCAGCAATTGACCCCAACCAAATCAATCCACAGCAATGCTATCCCACCGCTGAACACATGCAGCAATTGATCCAAAAAACCTTCGCGGTGATCGATCCTAGCGGGTCAGCTGCGGCGGAGTGCTGGTCAGATTACAAGTTGAAGCTGGAAAATTGGCAAAAAAACCAACCTGCTTTGATAAAATTCATCCAAGAATGGGATCAGATCAAGACAAAACTGTACCAATTAACCCGCCCGGCTGAGGATATCGAACGAATTCTGCGAGCAGTTAATGCACCCGTTCAATTTTCCCAGTGCCAACCACCATTAGATGAAACCCGTGTTCGCTATGCATTCATGAGCGCACCCCTCATGCGCAAAAGGTTAACGCTCGGCGATGTGCTCATTTTTTTCCGCTGGAATCGGGATCAGCTCTGGAAACAAATGGGAAGAGGAGCCGATTTAAAAGCGAAGGTTCAACATAGCGTTTATTAATCCCCTTCATCTATTAATTTCAATCAATGAAATACGGTCGAAAAAAAGCCTGATTTCAATCGGGCTATTTTTTTAATTCGTTGATACCACTCCCGTTGATAAGGCGAACGACATTCGCGGTGATATTTGGTTTGGATGGATCGAAGGTAATCATCTCCTCATATTCGGGGGCTTTCGTAATCGCAACATGGGAAAAGGGCAGTGGTTGAAAGGGGATGATTACCTCATCTGTGCCCACATTTTCTCCCCAGTATAAAAAGGTTTTGCCACTCAAAAGATAACCATGGTGAGACTTTTCCGGCGGCAGGTTTTTAAAAGCAGGCACCAACCAGGCAGCGGTGTCACTTTTTTCCAAGATTAATGCGCTAGGGAGGATGTCGCTTTCGGCTAATCCAGCGGTTTGTAACACCGCCACCGGCGTCGTGGATTCCGACCAGATCCCGATCATCATACTCGCGAAATTCTTGATGGGCAAGCGGATCGGTTCGACATTCTGGGACAATTGCTCCGCCACACCAATCCAGGTGAGTAAATAATTGAGAAATGCCTTTTCGCCTTGAAAAATTCCCAAGTGATAATAGCGGCTCTCCTGCATCAGCGAAATGACCTGTTTTTCCAGAAAGTAAAAGGATTGGCGCTCAAAGGTTGCTGGTTTGCGGATAACCGTCACATTCAATGAGCGGTCAGCCCGGGCGATCACGTCCATCATGGCGATAATCCGTCCATCCAGTTCCCAACTCTGGCTGGCGGTGCGGATCAACAATCCCTTGTTTTCCAGCGCTTCCCGTCCCAGCACAATTTCTTGACGGAGTGCTTCCCTGGAATACCCTTTAAATGGATTACCGGTTAACAAGGTGGTGGATAAACCCAATGAGGCAAGGATATAAAGTATCTCACTGGAGGAAAAAATCATTTTCGTATAACGTTCTTCTTCCATGCACGGGTCTCCACCGAAGGGGAATAAAGCCCAGGATGAGTAAAGGGCTATATAGAAATTATACCTATCCTAGCCAGATGCGCAAGTGTAATTGGGAAATGGTTGCCATCCCATTTATCGCCGCTCTCATTCGCACCCTTGAATGATTGGGGTAAAGGTTTTGGGATTCTTCAAATCTATCTGTAAGTATCTCTCTGATCAATTAAAAATAGGTGACATAAGTCACTTGATATTTATCTTTTCTTGACTAAAATATTAATTGTCAGACGATTATCTACTGACATTTGAGGAAGATTATGGTCATTGAGCGACCTAAACCAATTGCCGAACAACTTGTAATCATCCTTCGTGAAAAAATACGCAGCGGTGAATATCCAGCTGGAAGCAGACTTCCTTCCGAATCTGATCTGGCATCTCAATTTGATGTAAGCCGAGCCACAATACGAACAGCTCTTGCTACTTTGGAAGCCGAACATTTAATTTCTCGCCGTCAGGGCGACGGTACCTATATCAATAAACGGATCATGGAAATCAATACCCACATGGGGGATACATGGGATTTCAAATATATGATTGAAAATAGTGGCCGTATCGCTCGAATTCAACCTATTCTCGTTGAATTACGCAAGGCTAACACCCAAGAACAAGATGCGTTAGAAATAAACAGAGATAGCTTAGTATTGTCTATCGTCCGAATCTTTTTGGCAGACGATCAACCAGTCATTTATTCAGAAAACATAATTCCTGCATCATTCTGTATAAATCCTGGCCCCTATAATGTTTCGCAACCTATTCGCAATATCCTTATGGATTATTGCCATCAAGAAATTGCATACTCTATTTCAGACTTAATGGCTACCCTACCACCACCGGAAGTTGCGAAAGCGTTATCGTTAGATTTGGATAAGCCATTGTTGAAATTTTTTGATCTCTTTTTCAATAATAAAGATCAACCCCTTGTTTTGGGGAATAATTATTACAATGACAAAGCATTGAGGTTACATGTTGTTCATTCTTGGGAATGAGCAGTGCTTAGAAAAAATATGAATATCTATCACAATTGATAATTTGATTATTTATTAATGGAGAACAGTCATGGATAATAAAGTTTTATTATCAAATGCAGGGATTGTCACAATGGATCCACAAAGGCACCAATATAATTCCGGCGCAATTCTCATTGAAAACGACCGTATATTAAGTGTCGGTAAGAGTTCTGAGGTTATAAAAGAAGTAAGCAAGGATGTTGAAACAGTCGATTTACGCGGTCGATGGATATTACCTGGATTGATTAATACTCATGTGCATACATCTCAGCAACTTGCCCGTGGACTTGGTGATGATGTAAATTTAATTACCTGGTTACATGAGAGAATCTGGCCTTATGAAAGTAACCTAACCGAGGAAGATAGCTATCTTAGTTCACTATTGTGTGGCATTGAGCAGATTCGCAGTGGTGTGACATGTTTCGCCGAACCGGGCGGGCAATATGTTGATGGAATGGGTAGAGCAGTCATGGAGTTAGGTATCCGAGGTATTTTAGCGAAATCGACAATGGACATGGGGGAAGGGTTGCCAACTGTTTGGAATGAGAATACTCAAAGAGCTTTAGATGTACAAGTTGAAAACATAGAACGTTGGCATGGTAAAGCCAATGGTCGAATACGGGTATGGTTTGGATTAAGAACAATATTTAATAATTCTGATGAGTTAATTATCAAATCAAAACAATTAGCTGACCATTATCAAGTAGGTGTACATATGCATGTGGCTGAAATCCGTGAAGAAATTGAATTTGCAAAAAAGACACGTGGTGCAGCTACTGTAACNCATCTTAATGATCTTGGCGTACTAGATAAAAATTTTCTGGCTGTCCATTCTGTTTGGTTAACTCCCGAGGAAATCCAAATGTTTGCCGATAGAAATGTAAAGGTTTCCCACAATCCTGCTGCAGCAATGCGGGTACTTGGATTCCCAAAAATCCCGGAAATGTTGCAGGCTGGAATTTGTGTCTCACTTGGTACTGATGGAGCTCCTTCAAATAACAGAATGACCCTCATTGATGAAATGTGGTTGACCTCCTTGATCCACAAAGGTCGATTATTAGATCCAACAGCAGTTCCAGCCCAAGATATTCTAGCAATGGTTACTTGTAAAGGAGCAGAAGCAATTTTATGGGAGAATGAAATTGGGTCTATAGAGCCTGGCAAGAAAGCTGATTTAGTAGTCATTAATCCTAATACAGCGACTATGCTTCCGCTTCATGATCCGATCGCGAATATGGTCACTTCAATGCGCACTGAAAATGTTGAGAGCGTCATGGTAGATGGAAACTGGGTAATGTGGCAAAAGGAAATCCTCTCCGTCAATGAGGAAGAGATCATTAAAGAATCAAAAGAACGTGCTGCTGCTATTGTCGCCCGGGCAGGTATTCGATTACCTGCGCGTTTCAAAGTAATAAGTTAATCATAATTATTAAACTCAAAATTCAACTTGAGGATGAATTTGATAGATACATCTAAACCAATCGTTGAAATGTTAGGAATCACTAAGCATTTTGGTCAAGTGATTGCTAATGAAGATGTCACCTTCACATTAATGCCCGGTGAAATTCATGGCCTTTTAGGGGAGAATGGCGCTGGTAAAACAACCTTGATGAATATTCTGTACGGATTGCATCAGCCTGACAGTGGGAAGATTTTCATAAATGGTCATCCCATAACAATTAAATCCCCACATGATGCCATTCAATATGGAATTGGGATGGTACATCAACATTTCATGCAAGTTCCAACCCAGAAAGTTGTGGACAATATTATCCTTGGGTTGAAAAATGCAGGGAGATTTATACTCGATCGTCATACAGCTCGGGAGCGTTTGATCCGACTATCAGAAAGTTTTGGTTTAAAGATAGATCCTGAAGCATATATTTGGCAATTATCAATCGGTGATCGTCAACGAGTGGAGATTCTTAAAGCACTATATCGCGACATAAAAGTGCTCATTTTAGATGAGCCAACATCGGTGTTGACCCCTAAGGAAACAGAAGAATTATTTCACACCATTCGTAAATTGGTTGAGAGTGGGCTATCGGTCATATTTATCACTCATCATCTTGAAGAGGCCCTTTCTATTACAAATCAAGTCACTGTATTACGGAATGGAAAGGTTGTGGGAACAATCCCAACTCGCGGCACTAATAAAACCGAATTAGCATCCATGATGGTTGGTAGAGAAGTACTTTTCCGTTTAGAGCATGAGANAAACCAAAGAAATGAAAAGCAGGAAATTCTAATTGTTGATGGCCTGTCAGCTTATAATGACCGCGGTATTCTGGCATTGCAAGATATTTCCTTCAAAGTTATGAGTGGCGAAATTGTAGGTATCGCGGGGGTGGATGGAAATGGTCAAAGCGAACTGGTGCAAGTATTAACAGGAATACGCTCGGCTTTCAAGGGAAGGTTTTGGGTAGATGGCATCGACCTAACCCGTGCAACACCACAAGCTATTCTTATGCACAATGTTGGTCACATCCCAGAAAATCTTGAGGATGGTTTAATTGGTGAATTTTCTCTAATAGACAATTTTATGCTTGATCTTCATTATGTTCGTCCTTACTCCCATCGAGGCATTTTAGATCATAACCGTATGGTAGAAAATGCAAGACAATTAATTTCACAATATGACATCCGCGCGCCAAATGAGAACATAAAGGCGCGTACACTTTCTGGTGGGAATAAACAAAAAATGATTGTTGCTCGGGAAATTTCACGAAATCCTCGTTTACTTCTTGCTGCTCACCCAACACGGGGAGTTGATATTGGTGCGGAGGAATATATACAAAACTTGTTGCTTAAAAAGCGTGCTGAAGGAATGGCAATACTATTAATTTCCACAAAATTAGATGAAATAATGAGCTTGAGTGATCGAATCTTAGTCATGTATCGTGGGAGAATTATGGGTGAAATACTAAGAGAAGAAGCCAATATTAAAAAAATTGGCTTATTGATGGCAGGATCTGAGGGTTAGAATGACAAATCCACAAAACCTAAATATTCAAACTAAAATTAACCGTATACCTCAGATTAAGATGTCTAAATGGTTCAGTACCATTTTAATCATTTTGTTTGCGTTCCTCCTGGGTGGTATCCTTATTTACCTCATTGGGGCGAACCCATTTTTGGCTTATGGTGCACTTCTTCAGGCAGCTTTTGGTGATATGAATGGCATTGCAGAAACAATGGTAAAAGCTTGTCCGCTTATGCTCGCTGGCCTTGGGATTGCTATTGCTTATAGAGCAAAATTCTGGAATATTGGTGCAGAGGGTCAAATATATGCTGGTGGGATTGCTTCTGCAATTGCAGGAATATATTTTACAGCTGTACCCGGGATCATTCTGTTACCCATAACTTTATTGGCTGGTCTTTTAGGCGGAGCGATATTGGGATTTATCCCTGGTATTTTAAAAGCGCGCTATAAGGTGAACGAAGTCATTACTACGATCATGATTAATTATGTCATGATTCAGCTAACTGCTTATCTGGTAACAGGGCCAATGCGCGATTCCAGTAGTGGGATTACGATATCCCCCCAACTTTCTAAAGCAGCCTGGTTACCTACTGTTATTCCCAAAACACGCTTCCATTTAGGGATTATTCTGGCAATCTTAGCTGCTTTTATTGTCTCTTGGTTGGTCTATAAAACTGTTTTGGGTTATCAAATCCGTGCAGTTGGAGAGCGTGCTCGGACAGCGCGTTTTGCTGGCATTCCTGTTGAGCGAACAATTGTCTTGACAATGATCATCAGTGGTTCTCTTGCAGGGCTAGCAGGTGCTGTTGAAGTCAGCGGTGTCCAACATAGATTAGTAGAAGCTTTTTCCCCAGGTTACGGATTTCTCTCCATCGCGGTAGCTCTACTTGCAAACCTTGAGCCAATTGGTGTAATTATTTCCTCTATTCTCTTTGCTGCATTATTAAATGGTGCAGATGCGATGCAACGAGCAGCAGCAGTTCCTATACCGGTCATTTATGTCATTGAAGGTGTTGTAATTATATTTATTGCACTCCGAGTTTTGCATAAGGAGAAAGATTAATGCTCCAACAATTTTTTACGATTTCCTTTATTACTGGTTTTTTAGCTTCCACCTTACGTATGGCTTCGCCTATCCTGATTACAGCTCTTGGTGAAATGGTTAATGAGCGAGCTGGAATTATGAATTTGGGAATAGAAGGAATTATGATATTAGGAGCATTTACAGGATTTGTAGTAGCGTTTGAAACAGGAAACCCNTTTTTAGGTTTTATTTGTGGAGGNATTGCAGGAGCAATTTTGGGATTATTAATGGGAGTAGTCTCTGTCCGATATCAGGCAAATCAGATTGTGGCTGGATTAGGGATATGGATCCTTTGTCAAGGACTTGGGAGTTTATTGAATCGCCATGTTTTTGGTTTATCTGCAACTCGCCCTGAGATCCACACCATTACTCCTGTAGCGATTCCATTTCTATCAAGAATTCCCATTATAGGTGATACTTTGTTTAATCAGAACATTATTGTTTATCTAGCTTTCTTGTTAGTACCATTCTTTGCATTCTTCTTTACGCGCTCAATATGGGGTTTAAACATCGACGCTGTTGGAGAACAACCTCGGGCTGCAGATGCGGCTGGCCTTAATATAAGTAAAATCCGCATATCAACGTCTGTTTTTGGGGGAATGATGGCCGGTTTAGGTGGCGCTTATATGCCATTAGCACTTTACGGGATTTATACAGATGATCTTTCGACTGGACTTGGCTGGATGGCAATCGCTGTTGTTGTTTTCGGTAAATGGAAACCATGGGGGTTACTTGGTGGGGCGCTTATTTTTGGTGCAGCTAACGCGCTTCAATTCCGTTTACAAGCAATGAATTTCCCCCTTCCATACCAATTCCTCCTCATGATCCCGTTTATTGTGACCTTAATCATTGTGATATTCTTCGTTCGAGGTGATTCAGGCCCTTCATACTTAACGATACCATATTCACGATCGGAGAATTAGTGTTCTACTCGGGTTGGAATCCCAAATCAATACTTTATTATGGATGAATAGGTGAATTAATGATAGATTTACTGATAACTAACGCAAACATTATTACGGTCGATAAAAGAAGAAGGGTATTTTGTAATGGGGCTATCGCGATCACTGGCAACAAAATTATCGAAGTAGGTCCCACGGAAGTTATCAACACTAAATATAAAGCTCAAATAAATATTAATGCTACAGGTATGATTGCCATGCCTGGCATGATAAATTGCCATATGCATCTTCCTCAAGTTTTGATGCGGGGCATCAACGACAATGTTGAAGTAATGAATAAACTAAAGAACTATATCTGGCCAATCCAGGGTAATTATGACGCGGAAGATGCTTTAGTTAGTGCTAAATTAGGATTCCTAGAGATGATTAAGTCTGGTACCACAGCGTTTTTAAGCACAGGTTTGCACCCCCGATATGGGATCGACGCAATAGCTGATGCATTGATCGAATCTGGTATTCGTGGAGTGTTGAGTAAATATGTTATGGATATAACCGGATATGCAACTGATCAAACTGCTTTACATAGAGGGGTATGGGAAAACAGTTTAGATTCGTTAAAACAAGCAGAAGAATTAATAAAAACATGGAATGGAGCAGGAAACGGTAGATTACATATATGGTATTCACCTCGTTCAGTAGGTGGTGTTTCAAAAGAATTATTCATGAAAGTTTGCTCTCTTGCAAAAGAACATGGAGTAGGGATCACAACCCACTGGGCTGAAGTTCAAAACAATGTAGATTATACACTTGAAAAATATGGCTTATTACCAATTGAGTTTGCTTCTGAAATAGGGATGTTAGGTAAAAATGTAACGTTTGCCCATGGCATATACCTAACCGATAAGGAAATTAATTTATTAGCTCAAACAGGAACAAATATTTGTCACTGTCCAGTATGCAATTCAAAACTAGCAATGGGAAGTGCACGGGTCTCGGAAATGCTAAAAAGTGGTGTGAATGTATGTCTGGGAAATGATGGGATGCCAGTTAACAATACAGCAGACATGTTCCGCGAAATGCGAACAGCGATATTAATTCAACGGGATAAATATAATGATCCCCTTTATCCGACTGCAGGAGAAGCAATAGAGATGGCTACAATAAATGGGGCTAAGGGAATCATGTCTGAAGAACTGATAGGTTCAATCGAGGAAGGAAAACTAGCTGATATTATCCTAGTCAATGCTCATAATCCCCACATGATACCTATCCATGATCCTGTTTCTGCAATCGTGTGGGCAGCAAATGGAAATGATGTCGATACAGTAATAATTGATGGAAAAATCGTCATGCAAGATAAAAAAGTATTAACGATGGATGAGGAGAAGATATTAAGAGATGCTGAAATGCGCAAAGAAAAAATCCTCTCTCAATCAGGTGTCATAGCCAACCATGTATGGCAGTTACTGTAATAATTATCAAGCTATTCCATTAGCCGGTAATTACGCCCAAAGATAGGGCGTTAGTACAAATATCACCAATTGTTCAATAAAGGAGTATAAATATGAAAAAGCAACGTTTACTATTTGTTCTACTCATCAGCATCATCAGTGTGGGTTTGGTATTGGGTGGATGCACACCAGCAAAAAGCACACCAACCTCAGCACCAACCGCAAGTAAAATCAAAGTAGCATTAGTACTTGATGGGAAAATTGATGATGGAGGATGGAACCAAGCTGGGTATGAAGGGTTGATGGAAGCTCAAAAAGAAACCGGTGTTGAAGTTGCATATTCAGAAAGTGTAGCTATTCCAGATTATGAAAAAGTATTACGGGACTATGCGAGTAAAGGCTATAACCTAATTATTGCCCATAGCTCAATAGCAAAAGATGCAGTAATGAATACTGCAAAAGATTACCCCCAACTTGCCTTTCTGTGGACAGATGGAGATGAAACCGCAAGCAATGTAGCAGTTATCCGACCAATGTCCCAAGAAGCATCTTATCTAGCTGGAATGCTAGCTGGAAAGATGACCAAATCTAACATTGTCGGTATGGTTGGCGGTATTGATATTCCCAGCACACATCGGAGTGCAGCAGCTTTCGAATTAGGTTTGAAATCAGTTAATCCTGATGCTAAGCTGCTTACTAACTGGATTGGCAGTTTTATCGATGTATCAAAAGGGAATGAAGCAGCGACCTCGCAGATCGAATCAGGTGCGGATGTTATTTTTGGAAATGGAGATGGTCAAAATATCGGTGTTCTCAAAGCTGCTAGTGATAAAAATGTTCTCGCAATCGGCGCTGTGCGTGATCAATTCAACATTGCTCCAAATGTAGTTTTGACTAGTGTAATGTGGGGTTTCGATACAGGGATTGCTTTAGTTGTAAAGGATTATATTGATGGTAAATTCACTGGCAAATTTTACGAAATCAGCCTTGCTCAAGGAGCTGATCTGGCTCCTTATCATGACAATGCCAGCAAAATCCCGACCGATGTTCAAGAATTAATTAAGAAAACTCGGGATGACATATTGAATGGAAAGCTTCAGGTCCCAAATGTGCCTATGGGACAATAGATTCAAAATTATTTCACACTGGTTAATGATGGAAGATTAAAATAAAAATACAATGAAGAAAGAGACCTTTGAGAATACTTACTCCGAGGTCTCTTTTTGTTAACCTAAAAAACCAAGTAGAATGTCCAGTCTATCGTTTTATTTACCCACAGACGATCCAGACAGTATATGCGCGGGGGCATTCTATCAAATCTGGCCGCGGTGGCATACCATAGGCGAAAGAACATAGGTCACCTCGGCTAGAAGGAATCAAAAGAGCAGATGGGGAGTCGCTCTCGCAGTGGTGCGA
>JGI24721J44947_10010928_pt1 | contig 11434 bp, 8 predicted proteins | sample YelNatPaOPGAMG01_FD_44947 | JGI IMG/M metagenome (IMG submission 44947)
CTAGAATGCTTGCGCAAGGCGCGGTCTCGGTCATGCCAAAACCTTCTTGAAAATTAAGCCCGCGTCCCTGGAAAAATTCAATGACCGGAATCGGACAAGGGGCACCGCCTGAGATCAGCGTGCGTAACGAGGAGAGATTATAGTGGTCGATGTCGGGGTGCTGGCGGATGGCCAGCCACATCGATGGCACCAGGAAGAGGGCACTCACACGTTCACGTTCCACCAGCCCTAAAATTTCGGTGGTGTCGAAACGAGAATGCAGTACGATCTTGGCGCCGAGATAGAGCGCTGGCAGCGTATGAATACCGAGGGCTCCGATATGAAACAATGGGGCCACTGTGAGCACCACGTCATCGGTCCGGAGGGCACTGTCGCTGAGCTGCAGGTTGACGGCATTCCATGTCGCGTTGCCATGCGTGAGCAATGCCCCTTTGGGTGCGCCGATCGTCCCAGATGTGTACATCATGGCATGCACATCGTCTTGGCCGACCGGCATCCGAACCGGATGATCCGCGCTGCTTTCGAGCACGTTCTCGTAGAGATCATCGCCAGACATGGCCGCGCCACCGTCCGGGACACAAATCCCGTGCAGAATTTCGGTCTCTTTACGGATCGGCGCGAGCAGCGGCGCGAACAGGGCGTGATAGACGATCACATGTACCCCAGCATCCTCCAGGATGAATCGCACTTCCGCCGGACTGAGGCGGAAATTGATCGGGACGAAGATAGCGCCCAGCCGGGCACAAGCGAAGAGAGTTTCCAGGAAGACCGTGAAGTTTGGCATAATGGCCGCGACCCGGTCGCATTTGCGCACGCCGCGTGCGATGAGCGCGTGGGCGACGCGGTTGACGCGGCTGTTGAGGCGGCCGTAGTCGAGCCGCTCCCCGCGGTCCACCAGCGCCTCGCGCCGCGGTCGCCAGCGCGCATGCATCTCGAGCCAGTCGCCGATGCCGCCGATCTCATGCACGCCGCTCATGCTCAGCTCTCCGTGCTGCTGGCAAAAACGTCACGCAATTCGTTGCGTAGGACATGTTTCTGGATTTTTCCCGTCGCAGTGCGGGGAAATTGCTCGACCAGCCGGATCGCCTTCGGTACCTTGAAGCTCGCCAGGCGCTCCCGGCAGTGGGCCAGGAGATCCTCCTCCGAAACCTGCCGGCCTGGCTGCAAAACAACCACCGCCGCGACCGCTTCGCCCCAATATTCGTGCGGCAGGCCGACCACCGCCGCCTCGGCCACGCCGGGATGCTCCATGAGGCAGCGTTCGACCTCGATGGAGGCGACGTTCTCACCGCCGCTCTTGATCATATCCTTCTTGCGGTCAGTGAACCATATGACACCTTCCCCGTCGATCCAGGCGACGTCACCGCTGTGGAACCAGCCGTGACGAAAGCTCACGGCGGTCCCTTCGGGCTGGTTGAGGTAGCCGTTCATTACCTGCGGCCCGCGATAGACCAATTCGCCGATTTCGCCGCGCGGCAGTAACCGGCCTTCTTCGTCCATGATCGCCGTCTGCACCATGACCGTGGCCGGGCCCCAAGAGGCTGCTTTGGACAATTGGTGCGAAGGAAGCTGGAAGGTGGTGGGCGGGGTGAACTCGGTCTGGCCAGAGCCGAGCATGACATCGGCGTTCGGGAAAAGTGCGTGGATGGCTTGCAGCCGTTCTTGCGGCATCGGCGCCATGGCATAACGCGCGAGGCGAACCGAAGACAGATCATGGTTCTGTGTGTCGGGGCTTTGCAGCAGCGCCGCATACATCATGGGAAGAAGCAAAATATGCGAAACTCGGTGGCGCGCGATCAGTCGCGGAACCAAGCCGGCATCGAAGCCCGGCATCAGCACCACCGTGCCACCGACGGAGAGAAGCGNAATAACGTCAGCGTTGAGCTGCGCGCAATGGAACAGCGGCAACAAGGCCAGCGACGTGCTGTGACGATTCATCGCCCCGGTGAGAGCCGCGGAGAGGGCCGTGATGGTCACGGCGAGATGGCTGGTGAGCACGCCCTTGGGCTGGGCGGTAGTGCCGCTGGTGTAGAGGAGCTGGACCGGATCGCGGTCGTGGATGATCGTCTCGAATTCCTGTGGTGTGCCGGCTTGGAGCAAGTCTTCGAAGCTGCCGGCGGATTTGGCGATGTCCGGCACATCGGCCCCGATCCAGTAGATGCACTGCAAGGCTGGCAGCGCTCCGGGGAGCGGGGCGACCGCTGCGGCTAGCTCGCTCGCGGCGATCAGCACGCGGGCCCCCGCATCATGCAGGCAATAGACGATTTCCGGCCCTTTCAGCCCGAGATTGACCGGAGCACAAACCAATCCGGCTTTGGCGCAGGCGAAATAGGTGATCATCATCTCGCTGCAATTGCGTGCCATGACCGCAACCACGTCGCCGGCGCCGAGCCCCATGCCGCGCAGAGCAGCGCCGAGCCGGTTCGCTTGTTCATTCAGCGCGCGGAAGCTCAGGCTTCGTGCCCCATCAATGAGCGCCGGGCGATCACCGTGTTGCGCAGCGGCGCGGGTGGCGATGTCGCCCACAGAGACGCGCTCGATCAGGTTGCGCTCGAGCGCCGAAACATTGCCCCTATCATCGCGGCGCCCTGGGGTGGGCTTTGTCGTTTGCTCGGACATGATGACCTTATCTCCTCCCTCGGCGCGTTCGCGCCCGCTGGTTTCTCCGGCCAGTCTCCTGTCGCAAAAACTTAGATCGTGCCGTCACTTCTCCCTTGTGCCGCGAGCGCGCGGTGATAGCCATCTCGGGCCGATAGCCGCTGCCAATAGGCCGCCACGGATTGGGAAAAATGCCTGTCCAGGCCAAGAATTTCCGCCAGCATCAGGGCGTAGCCCACAGAAATATCCGCGGCCGTGAAACGTCCCGCGCAGAGATAGGGGGCCGCGGAGACCACGAGATCGACGCCGCGCAGCCGCCCGGCAAACCAGCGTTCGTAATCCATCGCCACGGCGCCGAGGCCGCGTTCGGCCTCGAAACGGGTGTAACGGAGAAAGATGGCTTGCGGAAAGGTCAGCGTCGCCTCGCCGAAAGAAAGGAAATTAAGATAAGCGCCATAGTCCGGGGCGTCACAATCAACGGCAAGCGTGCCGGCTCCGTAGCGGCTGGCAAGAAACTGGCAAATGGCGGCCGATTCGGTCATGCGCGTCGCGCCGTCGAGAAAGAGCGGGATCGTGCCGAGCGGGTTCAGCGCCAAATACTCCTTGCGGTGAACCCGCGGGGGAAAGGGCAAAATTTCAAGCCGGTAGTCGAGACCAAGCTCCTCCATGGCCCAGAGGACACGGAAAGAGCGGGCATTGACACAATGATAGAGGGTGATCATGCGCCGCACCGCGCCGCGATCGCGGGCGTCACCGGCACCGGATAGTCCATCAGCATTTGCGCGAACGCCTTGCCCTGCGGATCGTTGCGCAGTGAGGCGGCGCCGCCGCCGCCGAGGGCCGCGTGCAACACGAAATTCAATCCGTGGATGCCGGGGAGTTCGAAGCGCTCGACACGGCCGCGCAAGTGATGGGCGAAGAAGGCGGCGATACTCTGCTCGGTCAGTGCCGCCCGGATAAACGGTAGATATTCCGCGCGGCGGGCCATCAGTCCGATATTCGCCTGATCCCCCTTGTCGCCGCTCCGCCCCCAGGCCAGCGCGACGAGCGGCACGGACGGCGCATCCGCGGGCACGATCGCGATCTCGCCTTTTGTGTCGGGCGGCAGGGAAGCGGGATCGAATCCTCCGGCGAGCGTCGGCGGCGCAGCTTCGGCGCGGCCCGCGACCTCGACTGTGATCGGGACATCGGCTTTTGGCACGAGGCAGGAGAAGAGCCGCACCATCGGCATGACCTTGGGCCGATTGCCGCCCATGCCGCTGATGCCGGGTGCCATCGAGGTGCCCGAGGAGGTCAGTTCACGCACCAGGATCTCGAGAGCTCTCGCCTCCGGATGCCGCGCCGCGAGCTTGAGATTGACCTCGCGCGCGGCGCGGGCGCGGGAATGCGGCCCATAAGCGGCTTCCGCGCCGATGACCTCGACGTTGGTCTCGGTGAAGGGCGGGAGATTCATCGTCCGCAACATGCCGGCGCAGCGGCGCAGCACCGCATCCGCCACTCTCTCCGCCTTGCGCGCCGCATCCAGCCCGGCGATGGTGAGATAGGCGCCGACACGGTAGCCGTCCTGATAGGTTACGCTCACCTTGTAACTGTCGGTCGGTGGCCGGCCACGCGCATGGCTCACCCGCACTCGGTCGCAGCCGGCGGCAACGATCGTGACCTCACTGAAATCGCAGCTGACATCGGGCAGCAAATAAGCGCGCGGATCGCCGATCTCATACAGAAGCTGCTCGCCGACGGTGGCGGGGCTGACCAGCCCGCCGGTTTCGGGCGGCTTGGTGACTGTGAAGTTGCCATCCTCGTCGAGTTCCGCGATAGGATAGCCGATATTGGCCCAGTCGCCGGTTTGTTCCCAGTCGGTGTGCAGCCCGCCGGTCGCCTGCGCGCCGCATTCGATGATGTGACCGCAGAGCGAGGCACCGGCGATGCGGTCGAAATCATCGGCCGCCCAGTGGAATTCATGCAAGGCCGCACCGAGGGTAACGGCGCTATCCACGCAGCGTCCCGTAATGACGATGTCCGCGCCCCGGTCCAGCGCCGCGGCGATAGGCTGGGCCCCGAGATAGGCATTCATGCTCAGAGGTGCGGGCGGCAGCGCCGCGCCGGTAGACATCTCCCGCACCCCGGCTGCGCGATAGGCATCGGCGCGCGGGAGAAGATCATCGCCGAGCACCAATCCGATCTTGAGGTCGAGGCCCGCGGCGGCGACCCGTGCCGCCAACGCCTCGGCGCAGGCGCGCGGGTTCACGCCACCGGCATTGGCGATCACTTTCACCCCGGATTCCGCCAAGCGCGGCAAAACGCGCGCGATCGCGTGGACAAAATCATGCGCGTAGCCGGCGTGCGGATCTTTGGCCCGCGCGCGCGCCATGATCGACATTGTCACCTCGGCCAAATAATCGAACACGAGGTAGTCGAGCCGGCCGTCGTTCAGCAATTGCGGCACGGCGATGGCACTGTCACCCCAGAAGGCGGAAGCGCCGCCGATACGGATCATGCGTCGCACCATCCTGCTCTCCTTCAGCCGCGCTGCCCATGGCCCGAACCGGCCCAGGCCGGCGGGCGTTTCTCGGCGAAGGCGCGCACGCCCTCGCGGCCCTCGGGGCCGCGCCAGCAGTCGCGAAACGCCTGCGCCGCCATATCGCGATAGCGCTCGGGGTCGGTGACCGACGCGGTTTGCAGCAAATGCTTGGTCACGGCGTTCGCCCCTGGCGCACAGCGTCCGATCTCGGCGAAGAGCCGGGCAAGGTGGGCAGTGATCTCGGCCTCGTCGGCAGCGGTCCGATCGGCGAGACCCAAAGCCAGCGCTTCCGCTCCGTCCAGCCGTCGGCCGGTCAACGCCAATTGCCGCGCAAGGCGCAGCCCGAGCCGGCCAACCACATAGGGCGCGATCTGTGCTGGGGGCAGGCCAAGCCCGGTCTCCGAGAGCGCAAAACGCGCGTTCGGCCCGGCGATGATGAAATCTGCACAGCAAGCGAGCCCAAATCCGCCGCCGAAGGCCGGGCCATCGACCACGGCGATGGTGACCAGCGGATGCGCATCGAGTGCGGCAAAGAGTTCGCCGCCGCGCCGGTTGGCGGCATAGATCGGATCGATCGTATCGGGCGGATCGGGCACCCCCGCGCCGGTCCCGCGCGCGCGGCGCAAATCGGCGCCGGCGCAGAAGGCGCCGTTGCTGCCGCTGAGGATCAGCGCCCGCAGCGAGCGATCCTCCCGCGTCGCCGCGAGGATCGCAAAGAGGTCGGCGGTAAGCTCGGCCGTCATGGCGTTCCGCGTCGCCGGGTCGTCGATGGTCGCGAACAGACGCCAATCCTCTCGCTCGAGCCGGATCACGGTGGTCGCGGGAAGTGTCGTCATGGCGCCACCCAACCCCATTGCCGGGCGGCCAGTTCCTGCGCGGCGATGACGCCAAAAAATGGATCCGCATCCACTCCGCCATAGTCCGCGGGAAAGCCGATCTGGAGCAAACCGGTCTCTGCGGCACGCTCGTAAAGCGCACGAGGGAAGCTCTCCGCCTCGTCCCATGCCGCCGCATACGGTTCGATTTCGCGCGCCACAAAACGGCGCATGGTGGCGCGAAAGAGGTGATGCGCCTCGGTGAGGAACGGGCTCGGCGCCGGCGCTGTCGGATCGTGCGGCATGGTCCCTCTCAGAGCCTGAAAATCAATCGAACTTGAAAAAATGCCCTCTGGAAATATTGGCTTTTTTTCGTCGGTTTCCGAGAAAGAGGGCATTTTTTTTCAAACTCTCAAACCGCGCCGCCGGCCGGTTCCACGACGGCCAGCACCTGCCCGAGCACGACTTGATGGCCGGGCGCAACCGCAAGGCGCGTCAGAACGCCATCACGCGGGGCCGGCAAGGTCACCTCCATTTTCATGGCCTCGAGCGTGAGCACGCCCTGGCCGCGGACTACCTTCTCGCCCGCTGCTCGCGCGACCCCGACGACCCGGCCACTCATCGGCGCCCGCACTGTTCCGTCCCCCTCTCCCCCCTCCTGCCGCGCCGTGCTGACGCGGCTCTGCGGGGCGAAGAGGAAATCCTGTCCGCCGCATTTGAGCCATAGCGCCTCGCCCTGCCAAGCAAAGCGATAGCAGAGAGAGGTCTCCCCGACCATGATCTCGCCCGGCTCGCCCGCCGCCGCAGGCGTGCCGACGATGACCATTTCCCGGCCCTCCAGGCGCAGCATGGCCTGCCCCCGCCCCGCTTCGATTTGTCCCTGCCGTTCGAGTGCTACGGGGGCGCGGCAGGCAAGGCGCCAAGGGCGGGGCAGCGGCGGCGTGCTGCTCCAGCCGCGCCACGCCTCGGGCCAGGAAGCCGCCAGCGGGTTCGCGACAACCGCGAGCCAGGCGGCGAGCCCCCAGATGGAAGAATCCGGGGCGGCGGCGCGGCTGGCGTCATCGGGGAAATGCGTCGGAATGAACGCGGTCGAAACGGTGTCGCCGGCAAGGAAGGCGGGATGGCGAAGCAGCCGGATCAGAAACTGCCGGTTGGTGGCGACCCCGAGCAGCGTCGTTTCCTCGAGCGCCAGGGCGAGCCGCGCCATCGCGTGCGCGCGATCAGCGCCATGGGCGATCACTTTGCCGAGCATGGAATCGTAGTGCGGGCTGACCACGACGCCAGGGGCGAGGGCTGCGTCGCAACGGGCCGCCGGGCTTGGCGCCCACAACAGGATCGTGCCGGCGCGCGGCAGGAAGCCATCCCCCGGTTCCTCGGCGCAAAGCCGAGCCTCGACAGCATGGCCTTGGTGATAAATGTCCTCTTGGCGCAATGGCAAGGGCTCGCCCCGGGCGATGCGCAGCTGCCATTCCACGAGATCGATCCCGGTGATCAGTTCGGTCACCGGATGTTCGACCTGTAGCCGCGTGTTCATTTCCATGAAATAGAAGAGGCCCTCGGCGTCGAGCAGGAATTCGACGGTGCCGGCGCCGACATAGCCGATGGCGCGCGCGACCGTGATCGCCGCCTCGCCCATCCGCCGCCGCAGCGTCTCGTTCATCCCCGGCGAGGGCGCCTCTTCGATCACCTTCTGATGCCGACGCTGCACCGAGCAATCGCGTTCGCCGAGATGCACAATCCGGCCATGCGCGTCGGCAAAGATCTGAATCTCGACATGGCGTGGCGCGATCAGCGCGCGTTCGAGGATCAATTGGCCGTTGCCGAACGCCGCCTTGGCCTCGGCGGCGGCAGCGCGGAGCGCTGGGGCAAGCTCCGTGGGCTCGGAGACCAGGCGCATGCCGCGCCCGCCGCCGCCCGCCGCCGCCTTGACCATCACCGGATAGCCGATCTCTCGCGCCGCCGTGCCGAAGACTTGCTCAGACTGATCCTCCCCGTCATAGCCTGGGATGACCGGCAAGCCGATCGCTGCCATCCGCCGGCGCGCCGCCGCCTTGTCGCCCATCGCCGCGATTGCCTGAGGCGGCGGGCCGACAAAAACCAGGCCCGCATCCGCGACCGCCTGGGCGAAGGCCGCATTCTCGGAGAGAAAGCCATAGCCTGGATGGATTGCCGCCGCACCAGCGCGGCGGGCGAGCGCGATGATTGCCTCACCGCGGAGATAGGATTGCGCCGGGGTCTCCCCCCCGATCGCGATCGCGTCATCGCAGGCGGCGCGGTGGGGGCTCGCGCGGTCGGCGTCGGAATAGATCGCGAGGGTGGTGATCCCCATCCGGCGCGCGGTGCGGGCGATACGAAGCACGATCTCGCCGCGATTGGCGATCAAGAGCGGCGAGAGGCGCTGCCCGGTGGCGATCTGCGGCGAAATTACGGGGACGTGGTCCATGACCGTCACATCCGTGCCACGCCAAAACTCAGTCCCGAGAGGGCGCGGCGCCGCCCGGCGCGGCAGATGTCGAGCGTGAAGCCGAGGACATTGCGGGTGTCACGCGGATCGATCACGCCATCATCGAGCACTGCCCCAGAAGTATAAAACGCCGAAGTCTGGCGCTCGAAGGTTTCGATCACGCGGGCCCGCGTTGCGGCGATGGCGACGTCATCGGGCGCCATGCCACGGGCACGCGCCGCCTCCTCGGCAACGATCGCCATGGTGAGGGCCGCCTGCTCGGCGCCCATCACCGCGGTGCGCGCGCCGGGCCAGGAGAAAATGAAATCCGGCCCGAGGCCACGCCCGCACATGCCGTAATTGCCGGCGCCATAGGAGGCGCCGCAGACGATGGTAATTTGCGGCACGCCGGCATTGGCGACCGCCTGGATCATCTTCGAGCCGATTTTGATCATGCCCTCACGCTCGGACTGCGTGCCGACGATGTAGCCGGTGGTGTTCTGGAGGTAGACGAGCGGGGTTCCGGTCTGACAGCAGAGCTGGATGAACTGCGTCGCCTTGTTGGCGCCCGCCGGGTCGAGCGGGCCGTTATTGGTGAGGAGGCCGACCGCGTGGCGATGGACGCGCGCCTGGGCGCAGACCGTCGCCGGGCCATAGAGGGGCTTGTATTCGAGAAAATCCGAGGCATCGACGATCCGTGCGATGACCTCGCGCATATCCACCGGCTTGCGCCCGTCCTTGGGCATGATGCCGAGCAACTCTTCGGCGGAAAAACGCGGCGCCGGGCCCGTGGCTGGCCGCTCCTCGCCGCGATCCCAGCCGAGACGCGCGATGAAATCGCGCAGGATACGGATGGCATCGACATCGTCCTCGGCGAGATATTCGGTGAGGCCGGAGACAGTGGCGTGCATCATCGCGCCGCCGAGTTCCTCATCGGTGGCGACCTCTCCCGTCGCCGCCTTGAGCAGCGGCGGGCCGGCGAGAAAAGCCTTGGCGCGGCCGCGCACCATGATCACGGTGTCGGCGAGACCGGTCATATAGGCGCCGCCGGCCGTGGACGAGCCGTGGGTGACGGCGATCACCGGGATGCCGGCTGCCGATAATCGTGCCAGATTGGCAAAAAGCGCGCCGCCGCGAACGAAATCCTCGACCTTGTAATCGAGCAAATTGGCCCCGGCCGATTCGACGAGATGCACGAAAGGCAGACGCTGGCGGAGCGCGATTTCCTCGAGGCGAAGGAATTTTGTGCCGCCCATCGGCCGCGCGGCGCCGGCGCCGATCCCGGAATCGTCGGTGACAATCAGGCAGCGCGTGCCCGAGATGTAGCCGATGCCGGCGATGCCGTTGGTCCCAGGGATGGACTTCGCGGGATCGTCGGTATCCCGCAAGTAGCCGGCTAGCGCGCAAAGTTCGAGATAAGGCGCGCCTTCGTCGAGCGCGAGTGCCAGGCGCTCGCGCGGCAGCAATTGCCCGCGGCGGGTAAAGCGGGGCGCGGAAGCCATGGACGCGGCGCGGGCGCGGCCCATCAGCCCGCGCAAATCATCGAGCAAGCCACGCATATGGCTGGCGTTTTCTTCGAAACCGGGGCCGCTGCCGACGAAACCCGTCTGAAACCCATCGCTCACCGCCCTAGCGCCTCTCACGTCCCGGCAGAATGCCCATGCCCTTGGCGATGATGCTCAGCATGACTTCGTCCGCGCCGCCGCCGATCGAGGTCAAGCGACCGTCGCGATACATGCGCGAGATCTCGCTCTCGGTCATGAACCCCATGCCGCCCCAATATTGCAGGCAGCTATCGATGACTTCCCGGAGCAGCCGCCCGGCGGTGAGCTTGGCCATGGAAGCGAGCTGAGTGACATCCGCGCCGCCGAGCATGGTCTCGACCGCGCGATAGACCAGTGAACGCAGCAGCTCAACCTTCGTCTGCAACTCGGCGAGGCGGAAATGGACGACCTGATTGTCAAGCACCGAGCGACCAAAGATCATGCGGTTCGCGGTATAGTCGATCGTCATGGCGATGGCGCGCTCCATCTTGCGCAAGCACCCGGCAGCAGCCCAAAGACGTTCGATCTGGAACTGCTCCATCTGATAGATGAAGCCCTTGTTTTCCTCGCCGATACGATAGCGCTGCGGTACGCGCACATCGGTGAGAAAAATCTGCGCCGTATCGGAGGCCCGCATGCCGAGTTTGTCGAGCTTGCGGGCGACTTCCACGCCCTTGCTCCGCATCGGCATGCAGATCAGCGATTTGTTGCGGTGCGCCGGCCCATCGGAGGTATTGGCAAGCAGGCACATCCAGTCCGCCTGGGTGCCATTCGTTGTCCACATCTTGCCGCCATTTATCACATAGTCATCGCCGTCTTTCCGCGCGGTGGTCTTGATGGAGGCGACATCGGAACCGGCGCCAACCTCCGAGACCCCAAGACAGGCAACATACTCGCCGCTGATCGAGGGGGCGAGGAACTCGCGTCGCAAGCTATCCGAACCATGCCGTGCCAGCGCCGGTGTCGCCATGTCCACCTGCACGCCAACCGCCATGGCGACCGAAGCGCATTGGGTATTGCCGAGCGCCTCGCAAAACGCCAAGCCATATGAGTAGTCGAGTCCCAATCCGCCATAGGCTTCCGGCTTGGTGATCCCAAGGAAACCGTTCTGCCCCATCTTCCGGAACAGCGCATGGGCCGGAAAAATGCCCTCTTGTTCCCACGCTGCGACATGAGGATTGATCTCGGCCTCGACGAACCGTGTCACGGATTCCATCAAGGCGCGGTGCGGCTCGGCATAGATCATGGACGTCTGTTCCCCCGGCGGACAAATACACTGGCCAACGCCACTGCCGCCGTCCAGTGTGTTTTACGGTCGCGTTGCGTCTATAATGAGAGAACCCGGGAAGACATGCAAGACCCCCTTTCAGCTACGGTAGTGATATCGGAGACCCGGCGCGCGCGGGGGCGACCACGCGACCCGGGTCTCGAAACCCGGGTGTTCGATGCTGCTATCGCGCTTTATGCCGAGACCGGCTGGCCCGGCTTTCATTTCGACGCCGTCGCCCGTGGC
>JGI24721J44947_10010931_pt1 | contig 11431 bp, 10 predicted proteins | sample YelNatPaOPGAMG01_FD_44947 | JGI IMG/M metagenome (IMG submission 44947)
CGGCGGGGGGGTGGCGGGCATTCAGGCCGCTCTCGATCTGGCCAATACCGGTCATCAGGTGTATCTCGTGGAGAAAGCGGCTTCTATCGGTGGGATCATGGCTCAGCTCGATAAGACCTTTCCCACCATAGATTGCTCGATATGAATCCTCGGACCCAAGATGATGGATGCCGGTCGGCATCCCCGGATCAAGCTCCTGACCTTGAGCGAAGTCGAAGAGGTCACGGGATACGTGGGCAACTTTCATGTGAAGGTGCGCAAGAAGGCCCGTTTTGTGGATGAAGGCGCATGTACCTCGTGCGGCGAATGTGCCACCGTCTGCCCGGTGACCGTGCCGGATGAGTATCAGATTGGCCTGGGCACCCGCAAGGCCATCTACAAGCCGTTCCCTCAGGCGGTGCCCTCCGCCTACGTGATCAATCTGGCCGATTGTCTCGGGATGAATCCCATCGCCTGCGGCAAGTGCGCCGAGCGGTGCCAGAAGAAGTGCATCGACTTCGATATGCGCGATGAGATCATCGAGTTCGATGTGGGGGCGATCATTGTGGCCACGGGCATGGAGCCGTACGATCCCACCGCGATGGACGAATACGGATACACGCGCTTCGAGAACGTGATCACGAGCATGGAGTTCGAGCGGCTCATCTGTGCCAGCGGCCCCACGGAGGGCCATCTCGTTCGCCCCAGCGATCATAAGATCCCCAAACGGATCGGCTTCATTCAGTGCGTGGGTTCGCGGATGGACAGCCGCGGCAATCCGTATTGCAGCAATATCTGTTGCATGAACACAGTCAAGGATAGCTTGCTCCTCAAGGAGCACTACCCGGATATCGAAATCTATGTGTTCTATATCGATCTCCGGGCCTTCGGAAAGGGGTTCGAAGACCTCTTGAAGCGCAGCCGGCAGGCCGGGGTCAAGTACATCCGGGGCCTTCCCGGCAGCGTCGTCGAAGATCCCGAGACGCGCAATCTCATCGTGAGCGTGGAGAACACCACCGCCGGAAGGGTCGAACAGTACGAATTGGACATGCTCATCCTTTCCGTGGGGCTCAAGCCGCGGGAGGATGCCGATCGTTTGCGGCAGATTCTGAACCTCTCGAAGACGAGCGATGGCTTTCTCCTCGAAGCTCACCCCAAGCTGCGGCCGGTGGATGCGCCCACGCCGGGGGTGTTCCTCGCCGGATGTGTGGAAGCGCCCAAGGATATCAAGGATAGCGTGACTCAGGCCAGCGCTGCGGTGGCGCGCGCTTCCACGGTGCTCAATTCCGAGCGATTGGTGGTGGAAGCGATCACCGCTGTCGTGGATAAAGATAAGTGCACGGCGTGCGGCGTGTGCGCCCGGGTGTGCCCGTTCGGTGCGATCAAGTTCGATAAGGACAAGAAGGCGCCGCCCGAAGTCATCGAGGCGATGTGCGCCGGATGCGGCACGTGCGCCGCCGAGTGCCGTTTCGATGCCATCACCTCAGCGGCACTTCACCGATGAGGCCCTCATGGCGGCGGTGGAGGCGGCGGTGGGTGAGAACGGGAGGGAGCGGATCGTGGTCTTTGCGTGCAACTGGTGCTCGTATGCCGGGGCGGATGGGGCGGGGGTGGCGCGCCTCCAACAGCCGCCCAATGCCCGGATCATCCGCACCATGTGCAGCGGGCGCGTGGCCGAGAAGTTCATCCTGCGCGCCTTCGAGCTCGGCGCGGCGATGGTGCTTGTTTCCGGTTGTCATCTGGCCGATTGCCACTACATCAGTGCCAACTCATGGACTCAGAAACGGGTGGATCGCCTGTGGGATCGGCTCGAGAAGCTCGGTATCCGGCCGGAGCGGTTGCAGCTCGAGTGGATCAGCGCGGCCGAGGGCCAGAAGTTCGCCCGGGTGATGCAGGAGATCGAGGAGATGCGGAAGACCGTCACCGCCGAAGAGATCGAGCACACCCGGAGGGTTCTGGCTGAGGAGCGGGAAAAGGAGGCGGTCAGGAAGAAACCGAGAGTGAAGGCCTAGTCCCGGTCGATTCCAACCGCTGGATACGAGATCCGAAGGCAAGGTGACGATGGCAGAGCAAGAGAATTTCCGATGCTTGCGTTGCGGCTATGAATATTCCCAGCCGAAGTCCGGAAAGGCTCAGGTTGAAGAGCGCATCTGCCCCAAGTGCAAAAGCAATAGCGTGAGGAAGCTGAGCAAATGAGGGGGGGAGGATAGAAGCCCTCTTTGCGCGCTTTTCCCGGGAGAGGAAGGGATCTGTCCGCGCCACGGGACCCATTCGTAGAAAAAGCCGATCCGTCGTGTTAAACTAATGGGGTGTGAACGGAAACCGTTTGCCGGGCCCGATGGCGGCAGAATGGTGGTCAAGGGATGAAATACTGGAGAAAACCTCTCGATCGCGATAAGGTCAAACCGGTTCGCGGTCTGGTGCGGGTGATTCCCGATCGGTGCAAAGGGTGTGGATTCTGTATCAATCTCTGCCCGCGGCATGTGCTCGAGGAATCGGCCGAGTTCAATCAGAAGGGCTATCATTACCCCTATGCGGCTCGGCCCGAGTCGTGCGCCGCCTGCGGCCTGTGCGAGATGCTGTGCCCCGATTTCGCGATCAGCGTTATCGAGGTTGAGGAGGAATCCCGTGTCTAGGAAGGGGCCGCTCGAGGGCGTCTTCTTTATGAACGGGGATATCGCCTGCGCCGAAGGGGCGATCAGTGCCGGGTGCCGTTTCTTCGCCGGCTACCCCATCACCCCGGCCACCGAAGTGGCGGAACGGATGGCGGAGCGGTTGCCGGAAGTGGGCGGGACCTTCATTCAGATGGAAGATGAGATCGCCTCGATGGCGGCGATCTTGGGCGGCTCGTGGGCGGGGGTCAAGTCCATGACCTCCACTTCCGGTCCGGGATTCAGTTTGATGATGGAGAACATCGGCCTCGGGGCGATGACCGAAACGCCCTGCGTGGTGGTGGATGTCCAGCGGGCCGGCCCTTCAACCGGCCTTCCCACGCTCACCGCCCAAGGGGATATGATGCAAGCGCGGTGGGGTTCGCACGGGCTCTATTCCATCATTGCCCTTTCGCCCTCTTCACCGCAGGAGATGTTCGATCTCACCGTCAAGGCGTTCAATCTTTCGGAACAGTACCGCACGCCGGTGCTCGTCATGGCGGATGAGTCCGTGGGGCACATGAGCGAGCGGGTGGTCATTCCCCCGGCCGATCGGATACCTCTGGTCCCGCGGCGCAAGCCCACCGTTCCTCCGGAGAAGTACAAGCCCTATGAGCCCGATGAGGATCTCGTTCCTCCGATGGCCAATGCCGGGGAAGGTTACCGATTCCATGTGACCGGCCTCACCCACGATGAGAGAGGGTACCCGGTGATGACCGCTGAGGCGCAGGGCAAGCTTGTGAAAAGGCTTCTGGGAAAGATCGATCTCAACCGGGACCGGATCATCGAGATCGAGGAGGACGGGGTTCGAAACGCGGAGGTGATCGTATGCTCCTATGGCATCTCCGCTCGGGTGGCCAAACTTGCGGTCAACGAGGCGCGGGAGGGGGGGATCAAGGTGGGTATGCTCCGGCTCATCACCGTTTGGCCGTTCCCTGAGAAACGGATCCGGGAACTGGCCCGCCGAATCAAGGCGTTTGTCGTGCCCGAGCTCAACGCCGGCCAGATTGCCCTCGAGGTGGAGCGGTGTGCGGGCGGTGCCGCGCCGGTGGTTCTCGTGCCGCATATGGGGGGCGCCGTGCACGAGCCGCGGGACATTCTGGAGGCCATTCGAAAGGCGGCAAGATGAACGAAAGCGGAAACGATCTGCACGATGCGGTCGAGGCGCTTCTGCGGGAAGATCGCATTCCTCACATTTGGTGCCCCGGATGCGGGCTCGGCACGGTGCTTCATACCTTTTTGAGGGCGCTGGTGAGGAGCGGTCTGGATTTGAAGAAGGTGGTCGTGGTTTCGGGGATCGGCTGCACGGGCCGTGCGGCGGGATATGTGAAGCTCGATTCCTTTCATACGACTCATGGACGGGCGATCCCATTTGCCACCGGTCTCAAGCTCGCTAACCCCGAGCTGAAAGTGGTCCTCTTCAGCGGGGATGGGGATCTGGTTGCCATCGGGGGTAATCACTTGATTCATGCCGCCCGGCGGAACATGGACCTCACGGTGGTGTGTGTGAACAACTTCAACTATGGGATGACGGGCGGCCAAGTCGGCCCGACCACCCCTGTTTCCGGCCGCACCAGTACTTCTCCCTATGGTAACTGTGAGTTTCCCTTTAATCTGCCCCATCTGGTGGCGGCGGCGGGAGCGGTATATGTGGCGCGCTGGACTTCCCTTGACGGGCGGCGCCTCGAGAAGACGATCATCGAGGCCCTTTTCAAGAAGGGCTTCAGTTTTGTGGAGGTCATTACGCCCTGCCCGACGCAATATGGCCGGAAGAACAAGCAGCCCACGGGGCTGGCGCAGATGGAGTACTACCGATCGATGAGCGTGATCAAGCATGGCGCCGATCCCAGCGAGGTGGGAATCGAACTTGGCGGGCCGATCACTGTGGGCAAGTTCGTGGATATCGAGCGCCCTACCTTTGCCGAGATGCAAGCCGAAATCTTGGCGAAGGCGTTTGCTCCCAGATCCGGGAAAGATCCGGCCGCAGCGAAGGCCTGATGGATGCCGGGCAGTTCCGGCGGCGCATCAGGGAACGCGAAGGAGATGAAGAACGATGGGTGAGGAACTGGGCACAGGCGGGAGCATCGGTCTGGGCAGGGCGGTGGAAGCTTTCTTGGCGAGCAACGGAGCGGCGGTGGCGACGATGCGAGCGGAGCTCTCCCGTTTCGTGGTATTGTGCGGGAGGGAATGCCCGATCTTCACCATCGCGGGCACGGAGATCGGTGAGTTCGTTTCGGAGGTCAAGAAGCCTGCGGAACGCCGCAGACGCGTGGAGGCACTGGTCGCTTTTTTTGAATATGCGAAGACCAGCGGCTGGGTTCGAAGCAATCCCGCCGCGGGGCTCGTTCAGAAGAAGGATGTCCCTATCAAGAAAGCGGCACCTCGAGCCCAGCGCAAGCCGATCGAGCTTTCCCCGGAGGGCCGGCGGGCGATCGAGGCTGAGATCCAGAGATTGAACGAAGAGAGAGCCCGGACAATCGAGGAGGTCCGGGAGGCTAGAAGCGATGGCGATCTCAGCGAGAACGCGCCGTATCATGCCGCCCGCGAGAAGCTCGCCATGATCGAAGCTCAGATTCGGGAATATCAAGATATGCTTCTCCGTGCGGTCTCGAGCGAGTAGAGGGGGCCGACGGTGGGGGATGGTGTATGAGTCGAGTGGAACTGAGGCTGAGCGGTTTCGGGGGGCAGGGGATCATCCTTGCCGGATTCATCGTGGGGCAAGCGGCGGTGCTCTACGATGGCAAGAATGCGACCTTCACCCAATCTTATGGCCCCGAAGCGCGTGGAGGGGCTTGCAGCGCTCAGGTGGTCATCTCCGATGAGGTCGGGGGGTACCCCTATGTGGTGAATCCTTCCACGGTGGTGGCGATGTCTCAGGAGGCTTACGCGAAATACGCCTCGGGGGTGGGCGAGGGCGTCCGGGTGATCATCGATGAAAGTTTGGTGAAGCCGGAGCCATCGAAGAAGGACAGGGTGTTGGCTGTCCCGGCGACGCGCATCGCTCAGGAGCTGGGCCGCAGCGGGGTGGCCAACATCGTCATGCTGGGATTCCTTGCGGCGGTAACGGATATCGTCTCGGTGGAGGCGATGAAGAAATCCATCCTCGATTCCGTCCCGAAGGGGACCGAGGCGTTGAATATGGCCGCCTTCGACCGCGGATTTGCTTATGGACGACAATCGGGAACGATGGGGGCGAAGTTGACGTGAGCACGCGGGTGATGGTGATCGGTGGGGGGGTGGAGGGGGTTCAGACCGCCTTGGATTTGGCTGAGGCCGGAGTGGATGTAACCCTCATCGAGTCGGCATCAGCTCTGGAAGATGGCTCCGGCGGAGGGGAAATCTGCTTCCGCCCGAAGCTTCTCGAAGCCGCCAATCATCCCCGGATTCAGCTCCTGACCTGCGCCGAGATCAGCGATATCGATGCGGAAGCGGAATCATTCCGTGCCACGATCTTGCGCCGCCCGCGCTATGTCCGTGAGGATGCGTGCACGAGCTGCGGACGTTGCGAGGCCGCCTGTCCGGTGACGTTGCTTTCCCCCGCCGATGGCTCCCTTCACAAGGCGATTCGCCGCCCGGGTGCTGAGTTCAAGGGGGTCCCGTCCACATGCGTGGTGGATAAGCGCGGTGTGCCGCCCTGCAATGCCGCCTGCCCGGCGGGGGTCAATGTTCAGGGATACGTTGCGCTGATTTCGAAAGGGAAGCTCCGGGAGGCCCTCGAATTGATCCGTGAGGCGGTTCCGTTCCCGCACATTCTGGGCCGGGTGTGTACCCACCCGTGCGAGACCGCATGCACCCGCGGCAAGATCGATCAGCCCATCGGGATCGCCTCGCTCAAACGGTACGCCGCGGATATGTCGCCTTCGCAGTATATCCTCATGCCCACAGAAGATGTGCCCCCGCCGCAATACGGACAGGTGGCCATCGTAGGGGCGGGGCCGGCGGGGCTCACGTGCGCCCGCGATCTCTTCCGGATGGGCCATGTGGCCACCGTGTTCGAGGCTTTGCCGGTGGCGGGGGGAATGGTGGCGGTGGGCATGCCCCGCTTCCGATTGCCGCGCGAAGTGCGTGAGGCGGAGATCGCAAACCTACTCAAACTGGGGATCGAGATCAAGACGAATAGCCCGCTGGGCAAGGATTTGACCCTCAGCAATCTCCGGTTGCAGGGATACGAAGCAATCTTCATCGCCACCGGTGCCCACAAGAATCAGCGCCTCAATATCCCCGGGGAAGACCTCGAGGGCGTGGTGGATAGCATCTCCTTTCTCCGGGCGATCAATCTCCGGCAACCGGTGAAGATCGGCTATGATGTGGTGGTGATCGGCGGAGGGTATACCTCCATCGATTCCGCCCGTTCCGCCATCCGGCTGCACTGCCGCCGCGTCCGACTCTTCTACCGGCGCACCGCTCAGGAGATGGCGGCCACTCCCGCCGAGATCTTGGAAACGGTGGAGGAGGGGGTCGAGATCGAATATCTGGTGGCCCCCGTGCGCATTCTCGGTGAAAACGGTCGGGTTGTGGGAGTGGAGTGCCAGCGCATGCGGCTCGGCGAGCCGGATGAGTCCGGAAGACCCCGCCCGGTGCCCATCGAGGGATCGAACTTCGTGGTGGAGGCGGATACCGTCATCACTGCCATCGGGCAGTTGCCGGATCTCAGCATATTTGAGTACGGGGATATTCGCCCGGCGAACAACGGGCGCACGCTCATCGTGGATCCGCTCACGCTCGAAACGAGCGTGCCGGGCATCTTCGCCGGAGGCGATGTGGTGAGCGGCCCCCGTTCGATGGTGGACGCGGTGGCCGACGGCCGCCGCGCCGCGGTTTCCATCGACCGGTATCTCAAAGGCGAGGATCTCCGATCCGGCCGGACGATTGCCCGCCCCATACCCGTAGAAGTGGATCTCAGCAAGGTAAAGATACCGCCCGGCAAACGCCGCCGCATTCCCGTTTTGCCCATCAAACAGCGGGTCAAGAACTTCGAAGAGGTCGAGACCGGCTACACGACCTTCATGGCCCTCCGGGAGGCCAAACGGTGCTTGAATTGCGGCGGCTGCAGCGAATGCATGGAGTGCGTGCGCACGTGCGAGTTGGAGGCGGTGAACCATCGCATGCCTCCCGAAGAGATGACCCTCGAAGCCCGATGCGTGTTGATCACCCCCCGCTCGCCAGAAACACTTCCCCGGAGGGTGATCGAAAAGCTCTCCGGCCCGGGGGTCTACAAGATCGTGTCTCCCACGGGCAAAGCCGCCCTTTCCGAGCGGCTCTTGGCGGCCTCGGCGGCGGCGGGGAGGGTGCTGAATGATCTCAAGGATGTCCACTTCCCGGAAGAGGAATCGCCCGCGCCGGCGTTTGCTCCGGAGGCCGTTCGGAAGGCATCCGTCACCCCCCGCATCGGGGTTTTCGTGTGCGATTGCGGCGGTGGTATCAGTGATGTGATCGATGCGGCCAAACTGGTACGTCAGTTCTTCCGCCGCGGAGATATTGCCTATGCGCAGGAGATCGGGTATGCCTGCAGCGATGACGGAGCCCTGGAGATCCGTCTGATGGCCCTTCAGCATGAGCTTTCCCATGTAATCGTTGCGGCCTGCGCATGTTGTGGTCTGGAACAGATATGCTTCAGCTGTTCCGATCGGCGCATGGAGTGCAAGCGCAAGTTGCTCAAAACCGGCCAGGCCGATGGGCTGAGTTATGAATTCGTCAACATCCGGGAGCACTGCGCGTGGGTTCATGCCGATGACCCCGAGAGGGCTTTCGTCAAAGCCAAAGCGCTGATTCGGGGGGCGCTGGCGCGGGTGAAGCGGGCCGGCGGGCGCGAGCGCGGGGCTCTGACCATCCGGCAGAACGCGGTGGTGATCGGTGGGGGGATGGCCGGACTGGCGGCCGCCTCCGCCATCGCTCGGAGGGGTATCTCAGTGACCCTTTTGCGGCTGGCCGGGCCGAGGGCCGAAGGCGAGGGCGCAGAGAAGGAGCCTCTGCTTGCGCAAGTGCGCCGTTTGCGGGCCAAGATCATGGAGGGTGTTCAGATCGAGGATATCGGTGGCCCGGTGGGGGCGTTCACGATTGCGGGGCGGGAAAACGGCGTGCCGTTCACCGTCAAGTCCGGGACGGTGATTGCGGATTGGAGCGCACCGGCCATGAAGGACTTACCGGAAGCCCTCAAGCGGGCCCTCGGCGGAGGGCCGGAGGNGGTGGATGCCAGCCCCCCGATCGAGCCGGACCCCGTGGTCAGCCGAATACCGGGCATTTTCCGATGTGGCCTTGGGGGTGAAGGGGCATCCATCGACGGTGCGTCCGCGGAGGGCGCGGCGGCTGCGCTCAAGGCATGGGCTTTTCTCCGGCGCCGGAAGGTGAGCATTCCCGAGACGGTGGTCACCGTTGATCCGCTCGTTTGCCGGGGATGCGGCACGTGCGTGGAGGTGTGCGAGTTCGGGGCTCCCTCCCTCGTGGGGAAGGGGGCGGGAGGGTTCGTTTCGGTGATTGACGAAGGGCGGTGCCGGGGGTGTGGAACTTGTGCGGCGCGCTGTCCTTCGGGTGCGATCACTCAAAGCGCCCTCTCCGATGAACAGCTCCTCGCGGCGGTGGAGGCAATGCTGACTCTCTAGGAGAAACGCTATGGCGATATCGGCGAAGATCCGGGAGAACATGGCCCGCGGGTCGTGGATTCGCAAGATGTTCGAGGAGGGGGCTGCCCTGAAGGCGCGCTACGGGGCGGAGAATGTGTTCGATCTTTCCTTGGGAAATCCCATCACCGAACCCCCGCCCGAGTTCCACCGCGAGCTGAGACGGCTTGCGGAGAACCCGCTTCCCGGGATGCACCGCTACATGGAAAACGCCGGCTATATCGAAACCCGTGCGGCGGTGGCGGAAGAACTCCATCGGGAGACGGGCCTTCCTTTCCGGCCGGCGGATGTGGTGATGACCTGCGGGGCGGCCGGAGCGTTGAATGTGGCGCTCAAAGCTCTCCTTTCCCCCGGCGAGAATGTGATCCTCTTTGCTCCCTATTTCGTGGAGTACATCAGCTATGTAGATAATCACGGCGGATCGGCAAAGATCGTGCCGACCGATGAGCGCTTCCTTCCCGCACTGGATGCGCTGGAGGCTTCGATCGATGCCGGAACGAAGGCGGTCATCATCAATTCGCCCAACAATCCCACGGGCGTTGTGTACGATGAGGAGACCCTGCGCCGGATGGGCGAAATCCTGCGGCGGAAGGAAAAGACCTTCGGCACGAGCATCTATCTTTTGAGCGATGAACCGTATCGAAACATCATCTACGATGGGCTTACGTATCCCGCGCCTTGTCTTCATCATCCCCGGACGATCATCGTGACCTCCCATTCCAAGGATTTGGCTCTGCCGGGTGAGCGGATCGGATATGCGGCCGTTCATCCCGAGTGCCCCGAGCGGGAGGAGTTGACCGCCGGACTCATCTACTGCAACCGGATACTGGGGTTCGTCAACGCCCCGGCGTTGATGCAGCATCTCGTGCGGCATCTTCAGCGCGCCCGAGTGCCCGTGGGCGATTACGAGCGCAAGCGGAATCGCTTGTACGCGGAGCTCACCCGGATGGGATACACCGTGAACAGGCCGCAGGGGGCGTTCTATATGTTTCCGCGGTCTCCGCTCGAGGATGAGATGGCCTTTGTCCGTGAGCTTCTGGAGTTCCGGGTGCTCGTGGTGCCGGGAAGCGGCTTCGGCACGCCGGGATACTTCCGGATCGCTTATTGCGTGGACGATCGAACGATCGAAGGCTCCCTCGAGGGATTCGAGAAAGTGGCCCGAAAGCTCGGCTTGCGTTGAGGGGATCGACATGGGAGAGCAGAGGGACTATGTGAGCGAACTCCGGGAGCGGGCGGTCGCCGAGCCGATCGCTTCGTTTTTGGGCATGCAGCTCGAGGAGCTTGCTCCCGGATATGCGAAAGTCTCCATGAAGGTCTTGCCGAGTCATCAGAATTTCAACGGTATGACCTTCGGCGGCATCATCATGGCGCTGGCGGATCAGGCGTTCGCGTACGGGTCCAATTCTCTGGCCTTCCCGAGTGTGGCCACCCAGTTCAACCTTCACTTCATAGCGGGGGCGAAGATCGGAGAGGAGCTCGTGGCCGAGTGCCGGGTGATGAAAAGCGGCCGGCGGGTGGGCATCTCGGAGATCACGGTGAGCACCCGGGAGGGCAAGCTCATCGCCAGAGCCACCGGCACTACCATCCCCACGGGGGAGAAAGGCCGATGATCCGCTGGAGAAGGGCCCGTCGGGGGGGCTATCTTGCTTGATCGGGATCCCCTTCGGGTTGCGCGATACGTATTTCTTGGCTATAATAGCGCTCGGTATTTTTCTTAAGGAGGGCAGCGGCATCGAGGAGGAGCGACGGTAGCTTACGGCAGATCGAGAATAAATGCAAGGAGGTATCGAGTCGAAGTGAAGAACTTTTCGAAGTGGATTCTGGTTTTGTTGGCTGTGGTAGCTCTGGTTTCGGTGGGGTTGATCGCCTGTGGCAATGATGAGGAAAAGGAGACCGGTCAGGCCACGACGGCGCCCCCTACCACAGCAGCGCCTTCGAAGGCGGCATACAAGGTGGGGGCGGTCCTTTCCGTAACGGGTGCGGCCTCGAACTTGGGCGTGCCGGAGAAGAACACGGCGGAAATGATGGCTGCGCAGATCAACAGTGCCGGCGGGATCAATGGACACGAGCTCAAGGTCATTATCTACGATGATGAGAGCAACCCGGATAAATGCACGACGTTGACNACGCGCCTTATCGAGCAGGACAATGTCTTGGCGATTGTCGGTCCCACCACCAGCGGCA
>JGI24721J44947_10010938_pt1 | contig 11427 bp, 10 predicted proteins | sample YelNatPaOPGAMG01_FD_44947 | JGI IMG/M metagenome (IMG submission 44947)
GTCCCTCACCAACAATGGGTTCTACGACAAGATCGATATTCTTGTAAGCCTCAGGCGCTTCTTCCCTTGCAACCACCTTATCAGTTGCGTAGAGTAAAATACTTTCCTTTTCAAGTTCGCCTTTTACATCTTCGAAAGTTATCTGTTTAACAGCCTGATGTCTGCTTAGTAATCTACCTGCACCATGTGCAACGCTTCCAAAAGTCTCCTTTATAGATTTTTCGCTTCCAACAAGTATATAGGAACCTCTTTTCATATCGCCGGGCAACAGAACTGGCTGACCTGTTTCTTTAAATTTCCCTTTTAATTTTGGGTGACCCTTAGGAAATGACCGAGTTGCTCCTTTTCTATGGACAAGGAGAGTTTGAACTTTGCCATTTACTTCGTATTCCTCAAGTTTTGCAATGTTATGTGCTACATCGTAAAGGATTTCCATCCCAAGTCTTTCATAATCCATTCCAAATACCTTAGAAAAAGCCTTCCTTGTTAAATATGTTAAAACCTGTCTGTTAACCCAGGCAAAATTTGCAGCAGCACCCATAGCAAGTAAATACCTCTGGGAAAGGTCTTCTTTAATTGGAAAATAAACAGAGTCTCTATCAACAAGTTTAAAGCCAAATTTATCCATTTTTGGACGCATCAAATCAAGATAGTCAGTTGCAATCTGATGACCAAGTCCACGAGACCCTGTATGAATCCAGATTACAATCTGTCCCTCGAACAATCCCCAAGCTTTGGCTAATTCTTTGTCGTAGATCTCAACAACCCTGTCAACTTCGAGAAAGTGGTTGCCTGCACCAAGGGTTCCGAATTCCTCTCTCCCTCTTTCGATTGCGTGTTTACTTACACAATCAGGGTCACCCTCTAATCTTCCGTAGTCTTCGACATTTTCAAGGTCATCTTTTTTTGCAAATCCTTTTTCTACAGCCCACTCTATCCCCAATTTCATCGCTCTTTTAGATTCATCGATACTGAATGTATATTCTGAAGTTGACCCAAGCCCTGCAGGAATAGTTTTGAATAGGGTTTTACCAAGTTCCTCAAGGGAATCCTTTATATCTTCATATTTCAGGTTTGTTTTAATAACCCTTACTCCACAATTTATATCAAAGCCGACACCGCCAGGAGAAACAACTCCACCATCATACAAAAAGGCACCTACACCTCCTATTGGAAAAGCATATCCCTGGTGTATATCGGGCATACCAATAGAATACTTAACGATACCTGGAAGTGTTGCAACCCATAACAGTTGCTCAAGTGCCTTATCTTTTGAAACAAATTCTATTAATTTATCAGAGGATATTAGAAGCGCATCTACCCTCATATCACCATGCTTTTCAACCAAAAACTTGTAAGGGCTCAACTTTTTAAATTCCATATAAGCACCCCTATATAATTATAAAACTTTTTAACCGATGAGTAAAATTTTAGAAATTAAACTTTCATCCATAATAATTATTGAAAAATCAACAAATCTCTCCATTTTTCGATTTTGTTTTATCTTAAATATAATGTTATAATTAAGTGTAATAAATAAAAAATTTTGAGGAGGATGAAGTGATTAAAATTGTAACTGATTCAACCGCATATCCAACTGAGGATGAAATTAAGGCAATGGATTTAACAATTGTTCCGCTTTATGTTACTTCTAATAAAGGTATCTATAAAGAGAGAGTAGATATCTCAGATGAGGAATTCTACAAGAGGTTAAGAGAAGGTGAAGAATTTTCTCGTTCGCAACCATCAACGAATGACTTTGTTGAAGCGTACAAACCAATTATTGAAAGAGGAGACGAAATTGTCTCTATCCATATTTCATCAATTCTATCGGGAACTGTAAATGCGGCAAATGCGGCAAAAGAAATCCTTCAAACAGACAAAATAACTGTAATTGACTCAAAATCATCTTCTGTTGACCAACTTTATAAAGTAATGAAAGCGCATGAACTTATTCAGAAAGGCGCTACAAGAGAAGAAATCAAAGATGAAATCGAGAAAATGCATCCAAGAGTCCACGGATTTTTCCTTCCAATGAACATAGACCTATTAATTAAGGGTGGAAGAATTTCTCACCTTCAAGGTAAAATAACAACCGCACTAAGACTTTACTTTCTTCTCTATTTGAATGAAGGTCGAATAGACCTTTATAAGTTCGGTAGAACAAGAAATGGCTCGAAAGAAGAACTTATAAAGATTGTTAAAGAAATTTCTCAAAAGCGTGGAGGGCTTGAAAGAATAGACACAGTTTATAGTGCAAACTATGAAGAGGGAGAAGAATTTAGACAAAGAGTTGAAAAGGAATTCGGACTTCCAACAAAAATGTACAGAATTGGACCAGTTTTAGGAACACACCTTGGTCTTGAATCTGTCGGTATTGCATTCATTACAAAGGAGTAATTATGGTTAAGATTGCAGTTGACGGAATGGGTGGCGATTTTGCACCTTTAGAAATAGTCGAAGGAGTAAAATTGGCAGTTAACGAGATAGAAGACCTTGAGATACTGCTTACAGGAAGAGAGGAAGAACTAAAAAAGGTACTTCAAGGATTTTCAAAATCAAAAAATATAGAAATTGTCCATGCAGATGATGTTATAACGATGCATGATAAACCAAGAGAAGCACTCTTACGAAAAAAGGGTTCCTCGATGCATAAAGCAGTGGAACTTGTAAAAGATAAGGTTGCTCAAGGTTTCGTAACTGCAGGCAATACTGGTGCTTATATGGCAATTTCTCTATTTACGCTTGGAAGGCTTAAGAATGTAAATCGACCCGGAATTGGCGTTGTAATACCATTTAAAGATGACGAATTTGGTGTCCTTATTGATGTTGGTGCAAGCGTAGATATCATGCCCCGTGATTATCTTATACTTGCNATTCTTGGNAANANTTTTCTACACACGCTTACTAACAAAGAGAACTTAACCGTTGGATTACTAAATATCGGCGAAGAGGAAGAAAAAGGGACAAAACTTATTCAAGAAGCACACAAATTGCTAAAAGAAAATTTAAAAGAGTTCAAAGGTAATATCGAACCACATCAAATTCTTTATCACAAGGTCGATGTAATAGTCACAGATGGATTCACAGGAAACATACTTGAAAAATCTTATGAGGGAGCGCTCGAGTTTACCGTAGATATCCTTAAGGATGAAATAAATAAGTCTATTTTGTATAAAATTGGTGCATACCTTCTTAAGCCTGCTCTTAAAAGCGCCTTTAACAAGTTGAATTATGAGAATTTTGGAGGATCACCACTTTTAGGAATAGACGGTGTCGCAGTTAAAGCGCATGGGAGATCAAAGAGGACCGCAATCAAAAACGCAATTAAAGTTGCTTACGAACTTGCAAAAAACAATCTCATAGAAAATTTCAAAAATGAATTGGAAGGAGTTTCAGAGTGAGAAATAAAATAGTTATTGTAGTTTTTATTTTAGCAAGCATCATATCACTTGCTTTCATTTACAGTTTTTCAAGAACCGAAAAACCACAGACTCTTGAAGCAGTGGAAGTAAGTGAATACAAGGGAGAAAAATTAACACCGCTATCGGAAACGCCTGCTTTGGGAATTAAAGGAACGCAAAATATTAACGAAAAAAACTATACACTAAATGTTTATGGACTTGTTGAAACCCCACTAACACTTAAATACGAAGAAGTTTTATCTAACTATAAACACTACGAAAAAGTTGTAAAACTCAATTGTGTAGAAGGCTGGAGCTCAAAATTGCTTTGGGAAGGTGTTCTTATATACGACATCTTGAAAAATGCAAATTTAAAGGCAGATGCAAATACTGTTATTTTCCACTGTGCCGATGGATATACAACTTCACTTCCAATAGACTATATTCGTGATGAAAAAATACTATTGGCATACAAAGTAAACGGAATTATTCTCCCAAAAGAATATGGATTTCCTTTCAGAGTTGTTGCAGAAGCGAAATATGGATACAAATGGGCTAAATGGGTTGTAGGAATCGAAGTAACAAACGATCCAAATTACAAAGGATACTGGGAGTCTCGTGGGTTTTCAAACGAGGCAGACATCGAACATCCGTAGTTTTGTGTCTCTTTTTATTACAAAAACTTGTAATTTTATTATGCAAGTATATAATATATTGGCATGAATAAGAAAGGAGGCTACCCATAAATGTGGGAAGAAAAATTCTCAGAAAGAAGTAAGACAATGAAGGCTTCCGCCATTAGAGAACTCCTCAAGCTTGTTGAATCACCAGAAATCATTTCCTTTGCAGGCGGTATGCCAGATCCAAACCTTTTCCCAAAAGAAATTTTGGGTGAAATTGCAAAAGAAGTTTTTGTAAATCATGGAGGAAAAGCACTCCAGTACGGTCCAACAGAAGGCGTAAACCTCTCAGGGAAACCATTGTTAAAATGATGCAAGAAGAAGGCATTAAGAATGTGGGGCTTGAAAATGTTCTTGTTACAACCGCCTCACAACAGGCACTTGATCTAATTGCAAAAGTCTTTGTAGACCCAGGAGACACTGTAATTGTTGAAGCTCCTTCTTATGTGGGAGGACTTCAAGCTCTGCAGGCATTTCAGGCTAACTTTGTAACTGTTCCTCTTGATGACGACGGGATAAAAACAGATATCTTAGAGGAAAAAATCAAGGATTTAAGAAGTAAAGGAGTTAACATTAAACTCATCTATGTGATCCCGAACTTCCAAAATCCAGCAGGGGTTACATTGAGTCTTGAACGAAGAAAAGAACTTTTAAGAATCTCCCATGAATACGGAATCCCTATAATTGAAGATGACCCATACGGCGAAATCAGGTTTGAAGGCGAAAAATTACCATCACTCCTTGAATTAGACCAAATAGGAAATGTTATCGGGCTAAGGACATTCAGTAAAATTCTTGCGCCTGGCTTTAGATTGGGATGGATTATTGGGGATCCAGTAGCTATTTCAAAACTTGCACTTGCAAAACAGGCTGCAGATTTGTGCTCCCCTTCCTCAACTCAGTATATTGCTGACAAATTCATAAGAGATGGCTATATGAACGAATACCTTGATAAAGTCCGAAAAGTTTACAAAGAAAAGAAAGATACCATGCTCAACGCAATGGAAAAATATTTTCCCAAGGAAGTTACCTGGACAAAACCTCATGGCGGAATGTTCGTATGGGTTCAGACTCCTCCATACATTGACACAGATGCACTTTTTGTTGAAGCTGTCAAAGAAAAGAAAGTCGCTTATGTAATCGGAAGCGCATTTTACCCTTATGGAGAAGATAAGAACCACATGAGATTGAACTTCACTCTCTCAACACTTGAACAAATTGAAGAAGGAATTAAAAGACTTGGTGAATTACTCAAAAGCAAGATTAAATAGAACTTAGGGGGCTTTTGCCCCCTTTTTTTATTTTTTGTTCTTTAGTTTTTCCTTTATTTCAGGAATTTTTTCAACTGCCGCTTTAACACCTCTTTCGATAACCTCTGCGGGCTTCCAGAAATAATCCCACCCTATGTCCTGAACATCTGGTGCGATCACAACATCTGCGTCTCTGCAATTCTCTTTTGCAAGATTATACTGAAGTATATCAATTGAGTCAGAAAATATCTTGTAAAAATTAACAGAACTAACTTTTCTGTATGGGGTTTCAGATAACTTTCCATATAGATTCACAGCAATTACGAAATCTGCTCCTTTTTCTTTTGCAACTTTTACAGGAACTTGCTCTGACAACCCACCGTCCATAAGAAGAAAATCCTTATATCTAACAGGTTCAAAAAATATTGGTATTGAAATGCTCGCTCTAATACCTGTTACAAGGCTTCCACTTTCAAAAACAAAAGATTCACCTGTGTTAAAATTCGTTGCAACAGGAAAAAACTTTGGCACAAGACTTGAAATTTCAGCATCACCAATATTTTTCTCTATGAAGTTTGTAACCTTCTTCCCCCTAACAATTCCCATCTTAAGAGTTGGGTCAAACAAAACTGTAAGTACCGTCTTCATATCCGAAGATGTTGCAATATTCTCGACTTTTTCGATACTGCCAAGTTTTGCGTATGCACCACCAATTAGAGCACCAATGCTTGAGCCGGTTATTATCGAAGGAAGTATTCCCTCTTCAAGTAATACCTTCATTATCCCTATATGTGCAAGCCCTTTAGGACCACCACTTCCCAGTGCAAATGCTATTTTCACTTTCTCCTCCTTAAATTTGGATAAATTTTCTTATATTCTTCTATCAATTTATTAATCTTGTCTCTTATTTTTATCGCTTCCTCAAACTCAAGAACTTCCGCCTTTAGGTGCATTTCCTCCTCAAGTTCTGTAATCAAAGCCATAAACTCTTCATAAGAAAGGTTTTCTACCTTAATGACATCTTGCAACTCCTCTTCCTTTTTCCAGGGAAGGTCTATAAGGTCTGTAATCGCTTTTCTTATAGTTTTTGGAGTAATGCCATGCTCCTTATTGTATTTAAGTTGTTTTTCTCTTCTTCTGTTTGTCTCCTGCATCGCCTTTTTCATTGCTTCAGAAACTTCCTCGGCATACAAAATTACCTTTCCTGAAACATTCCTTGATGCACGACCCATAAGCTGGATAAGCGATGTTTCGCTCCTTAAAAATCCTTCTTTATCCGCATCGAGTATTGCAACAAGAGACACTTCAGGCAAATCAAGCCCTTCACGAAGAAGGTTTACACCAACAATACAATCAAATTCACCAGACCTCAGGCCCTTTAGTATCTCAACCCTCTCAAGCGTCTTAATGTCAGAGTGCAGGTACTTTGCCTTTATTCCCTTTTCGACAAGATAATTAGTCAAATCTTCTGCAAATTTTTTCGTTAATGTGTTTACTATTACTCTTTCGCCCTTTGCTGCACGTGCCTCTATTTCCTTTATCAAATCTTCAATTTGATTCTTTTGTGGACGCACCTCAACTTCAGGGTCGACAAGACCAGTAGGTCGGATTAATTGTTCAGCGACATTCTCACTTATAGAGAGTTCGTACTCCGATGGAGTTGCAGAAACGAAGATGCACTGATTTACATGACCTAAAAACTCTTCAAAACGAAGGGGGCGGTTATCAAGCGCAGAAGGAAGCCTAAAACCATATTTTACAAGGGTAAGTTTCCTATCGTGGTCACCATGGTACATCCCTCGTAGTTGAGGAACAGTTATGTGCGACTCGTCAATAAAAAGAAGATAGTCCTCGGGAAAGAAATTCAAAAGGGTGTAAGGTTCCTCGCCAGGCTTTCGCCCTGAAAAGTATCTTGAGTAATTTTCAATACCTGTGCAATATCCTGTGTTAAGAAGCATTTCAAGGTCGTATTTTGTTCTCTCTTCAAGACGCTGTGCCTCTACAAATTTCCCTCTTGATTTAAAGAACTGGACACGCATTTCAAGTTCCTTCATTATTTCATCAACATATTTCCTTATACGTTCCTGTGTTGTTATAAACTGCGCCGCAGGGAAAAATGTAAAAGAGGAGTACTTTCTTATAAGTTCATTTGTAAGAGGGTCAAACTCAACAATTGAGTCAACCTCATCTCCAAATAGTTCAATTCTTATTGCAGTCTCTGACTCTTTAGGGAACACATCGATTACATCGCCGCGCATTCTAAAAACACCGCTTTTAAAATTGATATCATTTCTTTCATATTGAAGCCTTGCAAGATTCATAGCAATTGTGAGCCTGTTTATTTTTTCGCCAACCTTTATTGTAAACAACTGCTCTTTGTACTCTTCAGGTGAATCCCATCCGTAAATACATGATACCGAGGCAACGACAATCACATCCCGTCTTTCGAGCAACGCCCTTACAGTTGCATGTCTCAGTCTTGCAATATCCTCATTAACATCAGCATTCTTTGCAATATAAAGGTCAATCTGCGGGACATACGCTTCGGGTTGATAAAAGTCATAGTAACTTACAAAATAGTGGACAGCATTCTCAGGGAAAAATCTTCTAAATTCTGAATAGAGTTGTGCTGCAAGTGTTTTGTTGTGTGAAATAATAAGGGTAGGTTTTTGGACTCTTGCAATAACATTCGCCATTGTAAAGGTCTTGCCAGAACCCGTAACACCGAGTAGAGTCTGAAACTTATAGCCTTTTTTAATTCCCTCAACAAGNTTTTCTATTGCCTCNGGTTGATCACCTGTAGGCTTAAAATCAGAAACAAGTTTAAATTCTTCCATATTAAGAGAAACCTTTTTCTACAAACTGAGTNGCATATTCATTTGCAAATTCAAGAGACTCTTTTAAATTATTTGTATTAATAAATGATTTTATGAATGCTGCATTAAAAACATCGCCCGCCCCAACCACATTGATGCTTTTTATACTAATACCTTTTACTTCTATTTCTTTTGTACCTGCGATGAGTTTTGCACCTTTTTTGCCCATCTTAATCACTAAAACTCCGCCTCTCTCTAAAAAACTATCCAATAGATTCTTATCAAACACTGAAATCTCTTTTTCATTTGCAAGTACGAAATCCGAATACTTTATAATCTCTTCACAGGTTTCTTTAAAATTAGGAAGACTCTTTCCGATGCGTACCTGAGGGTCAAAAAATACCATATAGCCATTTTCCTTAACTGATTTTACAATCTTTATTGTTTCACTTTGAGGATTCTCTTCGGTGAGCAATCCTCCGGAGACATACAAGAAATCGTAATGCAAATTTGCATTTATGAATGTATTGAAACTTATATCCACATAGGAAGTATTTTTAATGCTTGCTATTGTTATCCTTTTATCTTCTGATATTATACTAACAACAACAGGTGTTGGCTTCTCAGAACTACAATCAAAATAGTAAATGCCAAACCCCTCTAAAAATTGCCTTATTGATTTTCCAAATGCATCGAGTGAGATTGGAGTAAAATAAACAGGCTCTTCCTTCAACCTCTTTAAAGCATATGAAAAGTTCACTCCAGTCCCACCAAAACTTATCGATGTTTCCTCAGGAATATGGTTTTCATCCTCATCAAGGTTAAGATTATCGAGCCGCACCTTCACATCAACTGCATTTTCACCAAGGACAAGCACTCTTCTCATTATTCTTTTAAAAACTCCTCAAATTCTTTAAGGCTTTTTGTGTTAACAATATCTTCCTTTCTAAGCCAGGCCCTTCTTGCAACTCCAACACCGAAACGCATATTATTCATAGACTCTGTTGAGTGTGCATCAGTTCCTATAGCAATTTTTAAACCATATTCATATACCGCCTTTCTTGCATTTACATCGTTAAGATCAAGCCTCTCAAATGAAGCATTGATTTCAAAGATTTTGTTATATTTCTTCGCTTCCTTGAATATCTCGTCTATATTTACGCTGTACTCACTTCTTCCGTTTATTATACGCCCAGTTGGATGAACTATAATCTTTACTTTTGGAATCCTTATAACTTTCTTAATCCTTTCTGTTATTGCGCTTTCGCTCTGGTTCATACCCGTGTGAATACCTGCAAGGCACAAATCAAAAATATCGAGGTCTTTCTCATCAAAATCAATTGAGCCATCGGAAAGGATATTCAACTCAACGCCAAGAAAAATCCTGAACGGATGTAGTTTCTTGTTCAACTTTTCAATCTCCTCTTTCTCCTTTTTAAACTCCTCTATCGAAAGACCACCCGCAACACCAAGAGCCTTTGCATGCTCTGTTACGACGATATATTCATAGCCAAGAGATATTGCTTTTCTTGCCATCTCTTCTAAGGTGTTTGCACCATCTGAATATTTTGTATGCATATGTAAATCGCCTTTTATCTCATTGTAATCAACGATCTTGGGCAGTTTATGATCTGAAGCAAGTTCAACTTCTCCTGTGTCCTCTCTCATTTCAGGAGGGATCCAATCAAGTCCCAGGGATTCATAAACATCCTCTTCGGTAATACCTGCAATCTTTGTGTTGTCATCGAGTCTGAAAACTCCATACTCATTTAATTTGAGATTCTTCTTAATTGCAATTTCTCGAAGACGGACATTATGATTTTTTGATCCTGTAAAGTACTGGATGGCAGCACCGAAAGAGTCATTCTCAACAACCCTCAAATCAACCTGGATGCCTTCCTGGGTTATTATTGAAGACTTTGTATCGCCTTTTGCAAGCACCTCTTTTACAAAAGGTATACTAACGAAATAGTCCATAACAGCAGAAGGATTTTTTGAAGTTACTAAAATATCTATATCGCCAATCGTATCCTTCATTCTTCTTAAACTTCCACAAATCANANNCTTCTCAATAGGTGTNTTGTTCTTAAGAAGGTTAACTATAGACTCCGCAATGGGAAGTGCAATACCTATCATAAACCTGTCTGTTCTTTTATCTCGAAGCGACTTTATGCCTTCAAGTATCTTCTGCTCAGTTTTTTCTCCAAATCCTTCAAGGTTNCTTATTTNATGTTCTAATGCGGCTTTTTCAAGGTCTTCNAGATTCTTAATGCCAAGTTTTTCGTAAAGAACTTTNACCCTTTTTGCGCCAAGCCCTGGNACCTTCTCAAGTTCAAGCAGACCAGCGGGGACAACTTTTTTCAACTCCTCAAGTTTTGTTATTTTTCCAGTCTCAAGATATTCTTTTATCTTTTCTGCGATGCTTTTTCCAACACCTTTAATATCGTCAAGTTTATTTTCCTTTGCAAGTTCTTCTATAGGCATCGTAAGATTTTCTATCACACGAGCGGCTTCTAAATAGGCTTTTACTTTGAAAGGGTTTTCACCTGCAAGTTCTGCAACCTCCGCAAGTTCATAAAACTTTTCGGCAACCTCCTTGTTTCTCATAACTCCCCCCTTACCTCCCTTTCGAGTCTTTTGAAAAAATCATCCATAAATCGAAGCCTGTCATCTGCAATAGATTTTGCATAATCTGTATAAAGTCTATCCTTTATGTGCCTTAACTTTACGAGATACTCTATATTTGGTGAGTGTTCTTTAAAATTATTTATCCTTTTTGCTTGCCCCAATTCTTCTTCATTTACTTCAACATACAACCTTTCACCATACTCCCCTGCAATCATAAATGCCCTTCCGATACCTATTGCGCCAATAGCATCAAGTTTGTCTGCATCGGATAGGATTTTTGCTTCAATCGTCTCAGGTAACACATTCCCCCTGAACCTATGCGCTCTTATTGCATGACTTACAGCCTTTATAAAATCGTCACTATATCCCAGGTCTTTAAAATAGATTCGCTCATTCGAGCACCAAGTTCAGCATGGTCAATTGAGTGCGTTGGATCTGTATCTTCCTTAACGCGAGCAATATCATGCAAGATACAACTCGCCTTTAAGACTTCGACATTTACTTCGGGATAGTGCTCTGCAATCTTTAGAGCAAGATTTAAAACCCTCAAGGTATGGTCAAAATCGTGTGAAGACGAGTTTAACTCTCTTTTAACAATTTCAATCAATTCTTCCATATTTATATTATATCCCAAAACCATTAGAAGAGG
>JGI24721J44947_10010944_pt1 | contig 11423 bp, 12 predicted proteins | sample YelNatPaOPGAMG01_FD_44947 | JGI IMG/M metagenome (IMG submission 44947)
GCAATTAATCAACTTTTTTATAGCACAATTGCATACATCCTGAACCTGAAAGGTAGTGAAAACTTGGGAGACAGAGTACTGGCTTTTGTGGACCTGTTCGTTGAGGCACCGCTAATGGATGAGGTCATATCAGCTCTCAAGGAAATAAAGAATGCGGTGCAGATTTACGAGGTTACAGGGGAGTTTGACGTTATAATTCTCGTNAATGTCGGAAGCATAGAGGAGTTCAGNGACCTGCTCAAGAACAGGATAATGAAGATAAAGGGAATAAAAAGTACGGTCACATCAATAGTGCTCAAGTCGCACAGGAACCACAACCTGGAAGCCCCTCCGGAGTGAAGGATGGATAAAGGTTAAGACTTGGATGCCTATCTGTCCAACCGGAAGGTGCCAGAATAGCTGGTGAAACGATGATTACCCTCGAGGGTCTGTTCGTTATCTTCATTACGTGGATATTCGTTATACCCATTTCCTGGCTTCTTTCCAGGTATCTCGAGGGTGTATTCTCCAGCGGGAACAGGATTCTGGATAGATTTTTGGAACCCGCTGAAAATTTCATATATAAAATAACGGGGGTGGATCAGAATAAGGGGATGGGCTGGAAGGAATATTTCAAGGCCCTTCTTCTTGTGAATTTCCTTGAAATGATTTTTGCTTTCATCCTACTCCTTTTCCAGGGCAATCTTCCCCTCGACCCCATGCATTTCCCGGATGTTTCAATTCCTCTTGCATTCAACATAGCTGTATCCTTCGGAACGAATACGAACCTGCAGCACTATGCAGGCGAAACAACCCTTTCTTACCTTAGCCAGATGGCTGTAATACAGTTCCTTCAGTTTGCATCTGCGGCCACAGGTCTTTCCGCAGGTATCGCGATGATCCGCGGTTTCTCAGGGAAAACTGGCAATCTGGGGAATTTTTACAGGGATTACGTGAGATCCATAACCAGGGTTCTGATACCCCTGGCGTTCATATCCACAATAATCCTCATATGGCTTGGAGTGCCGCAGTCCCTTTCAGGGTATCAGACCGTCGGGGGTCTTCAGCCAGGTGTAAAGGAGATAGTTTACAGGGGGCCGGTTGCATCCCTCGTCTCAATAATGCAGCTCGGGACAAATGGCGGCGGGTATTTCGGGATGAATTCAGCATATCCACTTCAGAACCCGGATCAGGTGAGCGATTTATTTGAGATTGGACTGATGATGCTTATTCCAACATCCCTTCTCTTCCTCTTCGGGAGGATGATAGGTAACAGGAAGGAGGGGAGAACGCTTGTCGTGGCCGCTTATCTCATCTACGGTATAGATTTGATGGTAGCATTCATCCCGCACGTGCTTGACAGAGGGGTGGAAGTCCGCCTTGGCAGCGCGGCCTCCGTGTTCTGGACCGTGACAACCACATCCTTCACCACAGGTTCCCTGAATGCGTCCCTCTCCTCGTTTAACCCCATGGTTATACTTTCAGCATTCTTCGGAATGCTGATACAGGCAGCGCCCGGGGGGACAGGGGTGGGGCTGATGTATTTGCTTATGTATGTGATTGTGACCATATTCATCGTGGGTCTGATGGCTGGAAGAACACCCGAATATCTCGGCATGAAGATAGAGGGAAGGGACATAAAGAATGCTGTATATGCATTCATAACACACCCTCTCATAATACTGGTCCCCCTGATTATCGCACTTGCCATAGGAATAGGGAAAACACCGGGATACCCCTATTCCCCATCATCCTTCACCTCCCTGTTCTACGAATTCACATCCGCCGCATCGAACAACGGATCGGATTTCCTGGGGGCATCAGGCAACACCTTATTTTTAAACATCTCCACAGGTATAGTGATGCTTGCAGGGAGATACATCCCGATGATCTTCCTTCTCTCCCTGGCTGAAGGAATTGCGGTGAGAAAGAGATCCCCGGTGCAGGGTCTCAGAACTGATTCTGTGAGTTTCATCATAGTTCTTGTGGTTGTGATATTCATCTTAACTGTCCTCACATTCTTCCCGTTCCTGGTGCTCGGTCCGGTTCTCCAGCTCTTGAAGGAACATATGGTGGTGATATTATGATTGAAGGGAAGAGATCGGGTATAAGGTGGTCTTCAGTTCTTTTTGATTCTATAGTGAGGCTCAATCCAGTAACTCTGAGAAGAAATCTTGTAATGTTCATCACGGAAGTAGCATTCTTCATAGTTCTCATCATGGCACTCTTCCCCTCCCTGGTTCCGGAAGTCTCAAGCATCAGTGAGAGGTATTTCTATTCTGTTGTTGCATTAATTCTCATACTGACGGTATGGTTCAGCACGCTTTCAGATTCAATAGCGGAGGCACAGATAAGAAATACAGCCTCCTCGCTGAGAAAGATAAGGGAGGAGCTGAAGGCAAAGAGGCTCAAGGAAGGGGGAGGAAGGGAATATGAAATAGTGAGTTCAAAAGACCTGAGGAAGGGCGATCTGATTCTCATAGAGAGGGGGGACAGGGTACCCATAGACTGCGAGGTGCTCGAGGGGATCGCGATGGTCGATGAATCCCTGTTAACGGGTGAATCGCAGAATGTTCGCAAGTCCATGGGCTCCACACTTCTCGGTGGTTCTATCGTGGTAACCGATAACCTGATAGCAAGGGTATCGGTGAATCCAGAGGAAACATATGTGAGCAAACTCATAGAGCTCGTGGAATCATCCGTGAGGCCGAAAACCCCCAATGAGATCTCCCTCTCCATTCTCCTCTCAGGATTCACCGCAATATTCTCTATAGTGGCGATTTCCCTCCTTGCAATCGGTATTGAGTTGCATCTAGGTATAGATTTGGCTGTTTTAATTGCGCTTTATGTATGTCTTCTCCCCACCACAATAGGCGCCCTTCTTCCTGCAATCGGAATATCGGGAATAAACAGGATGTCAGCCAACAGAATCATCGTTAAATCTGGAAAGGCAGTTGAGGCAGCAGGGGATGTTGACACCCTCCTGGTGGACAAGACAGGGACGATAACAAGGGGGATGAGGAAGGCTGTGAATTTCATACCCCTGGGAAATCACACTGAAAGGGAAGTAGGAGAAGCTGCATTCCTCGCTTCATGGGAAGACGATACTCAAGAGGGAAAGAGCATAGTGGAGCTGGCATACAGCCTCGGTTACATACCGCAGGAGATAGTGAACTTATACAAATCGGAGTTCGAGGAGTTCAGTGCCAGGACAAGGAGGAGCGGCGTGAAAATTAGCGATACAAGGGAGTTCATTCTTCCAAAAGGTGGAAGGGACCTGCTGCAGAGGAAAAGATTGAGGAGGAAGTTCGAGCCTGAATCGGAAAAGCCGGAGATAGAGGTAGTCAAGGGTGCACCAGATGCCGTCCTCGAATACGTGGGGAGAAAGCCGGAGGGGTTCGACGAAATGCTGGAAAAGATATCGGAGGACGGTGCAACTGTGATGGCAGTTGCGGAATCCGGTGAGATACTGGGATTCATAAAACTGAAGGATCAGGTGAAGCCCGGTGTGAGGGAAAAAATAAGGGCGCTGAGGAACATGAACATAGAGGTGGTCATGGTCACGGGTGACCAGCCGACCACTGCAGGCATAATATCCAGGGATGTTGGCATAGACGAATTCATAGCCAGGGCAAGGCCTGAGACGAAGTATGAGATGGTGAAGAAAGCTCAGAAGGAAGGGAGGGTCACAGCGATGATAGGGGATGGAACGAATGATGCCCCTGCACTTTCTGCCGCGGATGTAGGTCTGGCAATGGCTTCCGGCACTGAGCCTGCCAGGGAGGCTGCGAACATGGTTGACCTGGAATCAAACCCATCGAAGATAATAGATGTGGTTCTTCTCGGAAAGCAGATCCTGGTGACAAGAGGTACGGTGACGGCATTCAGCATTGCAAACGACATCGCGAAATATTTCGTGATAGTGCCGGTGATGTTCTCGAGGCTCCCCCATTTGCAGGCAATAAATTTCATGCATCTCACCCCTCATGTTGCTGTTCTCTCCGCACTCATATATAACGCGCTTGTAATTCCAGCCCTCATTCCGCTGGCGCTGAAGGGCAACAAGGTCAGGCCCCTTGATACGATGGGCATGTTCATAAGAAACATGATGATCTACGGTTTGGGAGGGATAGTGCTGCCTTTTGTTGCTATAAAGGTGATCTCCATTCTCCTGACCTGGGGAGGGGTGTGAAATGAAGGGTATCAGAGAACTTTCCCCACCGCTCCGACTAGCTCTATTGAGCCTGGTTGTATGCGGTCTTCTTTTTCCAGTCGTAATGACTGGAATAGGGGAGGTTGCATTTCCTTCTCAATCTCAGGGCTCCCAGATATATTTTGAAGGGAGATCTGTGGGGTCCGTCCTGGTATACCAGAATTTCTCTCTTCCTGTGTTTTTCCATCCGCTCAACAGTTCCGTTGCAGGCTCAGATCCGGATGTACCCTTCAGCTTCGCGCTGAAACAGGTTTCCAGGGTGCACAATGCCACCGGCATCCCTGTTTCCGTGTTAAAACAGATCCTTGAGAAATTCAAGCAGTACACCCTTTTCTTCTTCGGGAGCGCTTTCGTGAACGTGGTGGAGGTGAACATTTACCTCGTCCAGAATTACCCTTCAGTATATTCCCCATATCTGAAACCAGGAAATGGATAATTTTCCCTTGCGTATTCAGGAAATTTCGCTTCAATATATAGAAAAAAATTAAATTTCACAAAATTTTCCTGAAGATATGCCCACGGTAGTACTTACTGCCGACAGAGGCACATTCACAGATTATGGAGGGATATCAACACTCGGCTACGTCGCATGCATGCCTGCCCGAATAGTGCCCAGACCTCTCATGAACTTGCTTTTCACTCCTGAAATGAAGTCCTACAGATCTGGGGAAGCTGTTTATGCCCCGTATGCTCTGAGGAAAGTTGAGGCGGCCCTGCTGGAACGGGGGGTGGATGTAATGGTAGTTCCACCGGACAATCTTGACAAGGTTATTGACGAGAATACAAAAGTTCTCGGAATAACTGTTCACGATCCCAGGGGTCTCAGCCCCGTATCCATGAAGCTGACGATGCTCTTCGGGGGCGGGCCGGCGTGGAACGCGGTGTTCTTCGATGAGATGGGGCGCAGAATATGGCAGCTGAAGAAGAAATACGGATTCAGGGTCGTGGCGGGAGGGCCGGCAACCTGGCAGCTCGTCCTTGAAAGACCGGAATGGGTCGACACCATATTCAACGGAGAGGCAGAGGTGGATCTTCCCAACATAATAAAGGATGCAATTGAGGGCAGGCAGATCCCGAGCGACGTGAAGGGAAGGGATCCAAAGGTTGAGGAGATACCGACCATAAAGAAACCTTCAAGGCTTGGAGAGGTGCAGGTGACCAGGGGATGTCCGAGGGGATGCCAGTTCTGCTCAATAACGCCAGAGACATTCCGTTCGATCCCCCTCAAGGATATCTTAGAGGAAGTGAAACTAAACATATCGCACGGGCAGAAATCCGTTGAACTGCTCACGGATGATATCCTCCTCTACGGCTCCAACCGGTTNAGGACAAATCATGATGCGGTGGTTGAGCTCTTCAGGTCGGTGAAGGAAGCGGGTGCCGAACAGATATATTTCCCTCACATATCTGCCCCGCCAGTGGTAACCGATGAGAAGACCGTCCTGGAGATTTCCGATATAGCTGAATACAAGAAATACAGAGCGGAAGCTCCCGTTGTGGGACTGGAGAGCGGAAGTAAGAGGATAATCTACAAGTACATGAGGGGAAAGTCTTTCCCGTTCAAGCCGGAGGAATGGGGGGAAGTGATAGTGAACGCTACCTCCATTCTAAATAAGGCTTCAATAACGCCCTGCTACACGATGACCATAGGATATCCAGATGAGACGGATGACGACGTGCAGGAGAGCATAGATCTTGTGAGCAACCTTTTCAGCAGCGGCAACAGATCGTGGGTCTTCCCCCTGCCCGTAATTCCAATGGGTTCCACAAAGATAAGCAAGAATCCGTTCCCTGCGCTGAAAACGTTGCCATCAAAGTACTGGGAGCTCCTGTACCTGAGCTGGAAGAATGATCTCAGGGTGACCAGGGAGGTGTTCCCGGATATGACAGGAAGGATGTTCAGCAGTACCCTGAGGGGAATAGTCAATCTGCTTATGGACAGAACGCTCGCTCANGTNGAGGAGGTCTTCAAGGAACTTATGGAAACGAAGGGGGAGAAGGCGTATGAATACAGTTTGATAGACCTGAACAGCATCACCGGAGTATTAAGATCGATTTATTGGTTCTTCAGGGCACAGATGTCCNGTGTCTCCCCTGCCGGAATTCCCTCCATTGAGCAGACCGCAGCTAAACTCAGTAGTACAGCCGGGAAAATAGGGAAATGATTCCCCCTTAATATCCAGTATTCAGGAAGCTTATCCTCACCCAGTTTTGCTGTGCTCCAGTTTACCTCCCTCAACCTTCCATTTGCAGTAAGCGTAGAGCGCGTCGTAAAGAGGGAACTGGAGTTTCATATTCTCGTGATCGTTCTTCGCAATAAGCCTGAAACCAAGTGCTGCTGCCTCCAGACCTGCACCTTCTGGAACGGCATCCGGCGGTGATGCATCTGCGCTTCTCACAATCTTCGCCATTTCCAGCAAAGCAGGGTCCTTGAGCCCATACTTCCTGATTATGGCATCGAAGCTCACATATTCGTACCCGTTTTCGATGAAATGGTGAAGTTCAGCTCCCGGAGTATCGAAGGGTATTGCACCCTCCTTTTTTGCGACATCCATCACCTCTTCCTTCGGAACGAAGATGAATTCCGGTTCCTTGTCAACAAATCTTGATATAAGCCAGGGGCATGCAATCCTGTCCACTTTCGCTTTTTCCCTCGTAACCCACTTCATGCTATCACAATTTTCCCATAATTCCCGAAAATAAATATTTGTTGACGAATCTGAAAAAAGGATGAAATTATCCAAGAACAACGCGGGGCATCTTTCCCGAATTGAGGGACTGTTAAACTCGAAAGGACAAAGGTGTGGACTTACGTCTTATTACGCAACTTTGAAATGGTGGAAACACATCATTTCGGGTGAAAACTTATTCCACGGTGCCCATGAAATTACCAAAAAAGAAGAGGAGAGAACGGGAAAAACTTGGATTGAAACCTATAGAAGTTATCAGAAGAACAGGGAAGGAAATCGTGGCAAGCAATGAGAAGCTAAGTGGGAAGATGAAGGGAATGGTGGCCACGATCCAAAAATTGAATCTTGGNGAAATAATATCCGATATCAGGGAAGATAGAGAAAGGTAACCTTTTTTACACACTCGCAATTTTCCGTTTTTGAGAAAAAAATTTTATATCCTGGTGGAAGGATTAAGAGTTTCCTGCAGGACACGAGAAAATGCCGCATCTCCCANAACAGTTGAAGAATCAGGGTGAGAACCTGCATTCCCTTCAGGGATTGTACCTTAAATGGAAACTGGAAACGCAGGTTGCGTTCTCTTATCATATCAGAATTTTTCAGTACGCAAGTTCTAAAACAATCTTCTATACCACAGATAGAATCCATAATATCCTGAGAAATTCGCATTACCACATTCCTGAGTATCTCATTCACACTTAATCCTTCCATATTAATCCCAAGGAACTCCGTTCTGAAACAACGAAATTATATTCCCATTTTCACTCTATTATTATGCCTGGATTACTTGAGGGCAAGAATGTAGTGGTTACTGGCGGAGGAAGGGGGATAGGTTCCAAAATTATTGAAATGGTGATTTCTGAAGGAGGAAATGCTGCCTTCCTTGATATAGAGGAGCCGAAAGCGTATCCAAGGGGCGCGTTATTCCAAAAAGCCGATATATCCAAGGAAGAGGATGTGAAGGAATCATTCTTGAACATAGAAAAGGAGCTCGGTGATGTATACGGTCTCGTCAATAATGCAGCCATATCCCACCCCCCGGTTCCCGGTGAGGATGTCACGGCGGACTTACTGTACAGGGTTTTTGCAATAAACGTATTCGGAGCCTTCTATTCCACGAAATATGCATTGCGGAGTATGCTGAAAATAGGGAAGGGGTCAGTGGTCAGTATCTCCTCTGTCATAGGAAAGGTTGGATCCAAAAACTCCTCTGTATACGCATCGTCCAAGGCAGCACTGCTGGGAATGACAAAATCCAACGCTGTGACGTACGCTTCCAGACACATAAGATTCAATGCGGTACTCCCTGGTTATGTGGAAACACCCCTCATAGAGGAAGCGGCCAGGAAATCTGGTGACTATGAAGCCTATATGAAAAATCTGATATCCCTTCATCCCTTGGGCAGACTAGGAAATGCTGAGGAGATAGCAGGCCTCGTAGTATATCTTCTATCGGAGGAATCATCATTCATCACGGGGAGTGAGATTGTCATAGACGGGGGATATACATCTATCTGAGGTCAGAAATTTTTTAGGGTATTGAATTAGAGCCGCCAAAATACAAGAAGGCGGTGAGACTATCACGACCTCATTTAGTGGATTCGTTAAGTATTGCTGAGACATGTTTCAGGATCTCCTCTGCCAGCACTTTTCCGTAGCGTACTGGAAAATCTATCAAACAGTAGGAATCCCCGTGGGAAAAATACTTTAAGCATGGAATTAAATGATGCAAGATTTGTATACAAATCTGAAAAACCGTATTTATCGTGTACAGGATTTTTCTAAGGTGATAAATTGAACGGAAAGGCAGCAATAGGTATTATAGTAGCTCTGGTGATAGTTGCAGCTGTCCTGGGATACGCGTATGTAGCGGAGACGGGACAGGCCAGCAGCCTGAGGAGCAGCAACTCATCCCTGAACCAGAAAGTCCAGAGCCTTAGCCAGGAAGTCACAGGTCTTATGTCCAACTACTCCGCCTTAGAGTCACGCTATGCAACGCTTCAGGGAGAAGTGTCCAACCTTAACAACAGCATCTCACAACTCAATCTTGAATTACAGGATAACAGTACCAACGTGATCCTTGATCAGGCATTTGCCCACTGGGACTATATAGCCATTGAAAATTCAACATTACTTGCACCACAGTATACAACCAATGCAACCCTTAAATGGATAGGCGGTCCCCTTTCTGGAACGTATACAGGTCTCAGCAGCATAGAATCCACATGGAACAGGTTCTTTTCACTGTGGAGTGCAGTATGGTTCTATACCGAGGAGCCTCCCGTAGTGAGCACTTCAGGCGGGACGTATACTGTGAATGCAACGGTGCAGTGGGTCTTAACATCTTTCGCCACACCCGAGCAGGTGAACACAATAGTGACAAATTACACACTCTACATGCATTACTTCGGTGGAAAACCCCTGATAACAATGGAGATATGGCATATAGTCGGGGTTGGAATACTCTCTTACAGTGCCAAGCAGGTCGAATCCCTTCAAACCCAAGCTTTGCTCAATGCCTCATTTTCACATTGGAATAATATAGCTATCGAAAATACGAGCCTGGTCATGACGCAGTACCTGCAGAATTCCACACTCCAGTGGATAGGCGGGAAACTTGCCGGGAATTACACGAACTATTCGCAGATAGAAACTGTGTGGACAAAGTTCTTCGGCCTGTGGAGTGCGGTGTGGTTCTACTCAGAAGCACCGCCTGTGGTAACTGTTAATACGGTCAACGGCAGCGTAGTTTCAGGGACTGTTACAGCGGACATACAGTTCGTTGTGCAGAGTGCATCAAACACCAGTATGTTTGACTACATCAACGTTGTCTACACGATATCCTTCATCGCGGTAAACGGGAACTTCGCAATAGTGCACGAGATCTTCGACAACGTCGGAATCGGCCCGCTCTCCCAGGTGTCCACATTTGACTGAATTAACTTATTTTTCTATATTTTTTTATAAAGATTATTCATTATGCTATCTATTGAAACACAAGGTTAGCTACAGGGATATCGAGATCAAGGATAGCGAACTGAAAAGAGCTCTCTTCTGGCTTTTGATAGCGTCGAAGGGTGGAGAAACTAGGCTCAGAATCCTGAACCTTCTCTTGAAGAATCCCATGAACAAGAATGAAATAAGCAAGGCGCTTAACGTTAATTACAGAACGGTTGTTCATCATGTGGAGATGATGATAGATAATAACATTGTAATTGAAGATAAAAGGTACGGAGGTCTGGTTTACGTGAACACAATGTTGGAGGAAGAGTTGAGGAAGGTCGTTGAAATGCTAATGGAGGGTGCAGGGGAATGATTGGGGTACCGTGGATAGTGAATCTCCTGTTGGAAGCTGCTGAGGTTGCAATTTTCTTTGCGATTCTATTATCCTTCGTGGGTACCTACAGGAGAACAGGACAGGGAGTTATGATTAATCTGATATCATTTTCAGCCCTAATGATAGTTTTCGAAGCTTTTCTAATATACTTGACATACTTTCTTTCGACCAGATTCGGTGCAATACTTGCAACAATGGTTCTGATATTGAACATGTTTCTGGTAGCCGCATTATACATGATGTTCCGTGTCGTTAATTCCTGAATTTCAGGTACAAAGGTTCTTACAGGCTGGTTATCCCGTCCCCTCAAGGAATGCTCTACCCTTTTCACTAAGAACGTAGTAGGTGTGATGTGGGTGTGTTGTCACCCTGCGCTTCAACCTTGCCTCCTTTCTTTTCAACATGCCGGAAGGTCTCTTCTCAAGGTACCCCATCTCATACAGCTTCTTAAGAAGAGCACAGGCCACGCGCTTATTCATCTCCAGGTCCCTTCCCAGTGATTTTGAATAGTCAGCTCCAAATCTTCTAAAGTGATCTAGAATCCTTCTTATGAGTTCGTCTGTTAACGGGGGAATTTCAACGATCTCCTTTGTCAATTGTTCACCTCTCGAATATGGAAATATGATTTATATCTCATTCCTTCCGATAGTTGCTGGATGGGTTTAAGATATAAATTTCCTTCATTTTAACGTCCGTGTTAAATCTCTTCGAAGAGTTGAATAACAGGTAAAGACTGCCTTTGGTGGGGATGGGGACACTTCTTGCATGCCTATTTCTCAGCTAAAATGAAAGGATCTACTTTTTTAGTTTTCTGACTGCCTTTACCACGGATTCATCTACCTTCTTAATATCAGATTCAATTGATTTTGTCCTGCCATGTTTTTGAGGCGAATTCATGTTTCTTTCTCCGTCCAGCAAGGCCTTCGCCATAGCTTCCTTCTTAACTCTCTTTTCATACCTTTTCTCGTCCCTTTTCTCCTCCTTTTTGATCTCTCTTCTCCAGCTGCCCAATGCTTCTCACCCTTTGAAATGCATAAAGAAAGACATTGAGGATCTCAGATCATTGAAAACAGACATCCCTCTTTTATCCGGGCTGAGAACAATTTTCATGTGCTATGCAACGGTAGATCAAATATTAACGTTTTGATTTCCCTGCACTCGTTACCAATAGTTCAATTGTATTACCACTTTAGCTACTAACTAA
>JGI24721J44947_10010954_pt1 | contig 11416 bp, 13 predicted proteins | sample YelNatPaOPGAMG01_FD_44947 | JGI IMG/M metagenome (IMG submission 44947)
GAGATTTTAAGGGGACTGCAAGGTTAGAGGAGGTGAAATTTGAATGCCTAAAGTTATAGAGTGGACTGGTGCAAGGGAAGGAGACATAGTTTGGAAATATCCCAATGAAGAGATAGCCTGGGGAGACAACCTAATAGTCCACGAGTATGAGGCTGCCGTTTTCTTTAGAGATGGAAAAGCCTACGACGTTTTTAGAGCTGGACGCCACGTTTTAACGACAGCAAACCTTCCGCTCCTCACAAAGATTTTGTCTAAAATTGCCGGTTTCGAAAAGGTTCCCTTCAGATGCACCGTGGTCTTTGTATCTCTGAAACAGTTTCAGGGAAGGTTTGGGGCTCAAAGCCAGACGAAGGAGCTTGCCCCAATAAAATTCTTTGGGAGTTTCTGGTTTAGGGTTGAGGAGCCAAACCTCTTCGTCAACGAAGTGGTTGGCGGACAAGGAGTCTTCACAACTGACAGGCTTCAGGAATTTTTGAGGGGATACTTTAACGAGAGGCTCATTGACACTTTAAGCCAGTACTCCCTTGCAGAGGTTTACGGCAAGTTGGACGAAACAAGCCTTGTGGCTAAAAACGCGCTTTTCGACGCCTTTTCAAGGATAGGCCTTGAGCTGATAGACGTTAAATTTGAGGGAATTGACACAACGCCTGAATGGAGAGATAGGCTATTCTACGTGAAAACTGGTGTTGCAGCAACAGAAGTTTTAAGGATGGAAACTGTCCAAAAATCAGCTGAAAGCCTATCAAAAAGCCCAGGAGCAGCCGTAGGAGCTGGCGCAGTGATTCTTCCACAAGTGCTTCAGCCAGCACCGGCACAAGCGCCGGCAGTGCCTATGGTACTATGTCCGAAATGTAATTTCCAAAATCCACAGACGGCAAAGTTCTGCAGCAACTGTGGCGCGCCACTACAACAGCCAGCTGGTGGAGTTAACTGTCCCAAATGTGGAACATCAAATCCTGCTGGAGCAAAGTTCTGCCTAAACTGCGGAAGCCCACTGCAGTCAACAGCTAAATGTCCAAAATGTGGAAGCGAGGTTCAAGCCGGAGCCAAATTCTGTCCAAACTGCGGAGAAAAACTCGCCTAAACCTTTTCTTCTCCCTTTCTTTTGCCTCCTCAATTTTTAAGGCACTTTTTAGAAGTTTAAACCTTAATTAGCGGTCACATTAAGTGTCAGACATGGGCAGCAGCCTTAAGGGTTTATGGCTAATAGTGTTAAGCGGTTATCCAGGTTCAGGTAAAACTTTACTTGCGAGGAGGCTTGTCGCCGATTACCCATATTTGGCTAGAGTTGGCGTTGACGAACTGAGGGAAATGCTTTTTTATGAGGCTTATCCATGTCGCGACGAGTATCTGGTTTATTCCATGATTGCCGAGATGCGGGATGCGCTTCTCAAGAAGGGCTACAGCGTTGTGATAGATTCGACAGCCCCTGACAATGTGACCCGAGAGTTTCTTTTAGCATCGAAAGTCTCCCTTGTTAACAGCCTGCTTGTGATTTTCAATGTTGAGAGGGATATTTTGGTTGAGAGGAGCATTGAGAGGTTTGGCACTGCACGCCCCATAGACGCCTATGACAAGCGATGGGAAAATCCGAAAGGCGGAATAGCCATATTCAAGTTTAGAAGTAACACGCCGGAGGAGTTTGAAGCCTATTATGCTAGGTTAAAAGAGCTTTTGGAAAGCGAAACCCACCCCTTCAAACCAGAATTCCAGCAGAGAATCCTAACACTGAAGGAGATGAGAAGCGCCCTCAAAAACTTCCTTGGGAAACGTCCTAAACCAAGACAGTCCTAGCTGCAGAAATTTATTCCTAAGTTTTTTATGCTAAAATTGACTACTCTTAATATATATATGGAGATGAAACTGTTTGGAAGCCTATGTTCTAATTAATGCTGAGCCGGGTATGATATGGGATGTTGCTGAAGCAGCCCTCAAAATTGAGGGTGTTAAGATGGCTCATGCTGTTACTGGACAGTTTGACGCTGTTGTCTATGTGGAGTTTGCCAAGGTTGAGGAGCTTGGAAAAATAATTGAGAAGATTCAGCATATCAGGGGTGTTCGCCGCACACAAACTTTGATTGCTGTTCCGCCACCTATAAGAAAATAGCCTATGCTAAATTATTCCAATCCAGCTGCCGATGGCTTCTCCGAAATATGCGAGACCCGCAAAAGCTATAAGCCTAGGCATAAAGCTCAAAACAATGAAGGTTTTTATGCTGGTTTTTAGCATTCCGCATATTAATGCCAGAAACTCTACTGGTAGGAATGGCACAAGCCCAAACACTACGTAGAGAATCCAGCCCCACCGGTTCCACAAAACCGTGACTTCTTCAAGTTTTTCAACGCCAACTTTTCTGGCTACGTATNGTCTTCCTAGACGATAAGCCAAATAATAGTTTATAGTCATGCCTAATGTGAATCCGGCTGTTGCGACAATTACGAGGGGTATTGGGTGAATTCCAAGGGATGCTGCCGCCACCACAAGGGCTGGGCTTCCTAGGGGAATAATTGTTCCCGCAAGTATGGTTGCTAAGAAAATGCCTAAAATTCCATACTTCTCTGTGAAAGCTTTCGCATCCGAAATTATTTGGAAACTGCCTATGTTTACGGCTTTGAAGGCGAATATTGCAGCTAATCCTATGGTGAGAAAAATAAGCCCAACAGTTATGGCAGACTTAACCCACGAAGTTTTAAGGATGTCAGAAAATTTTTCTCTGGCTTCTTTTTTCGCACGTGGCGACGGCTTGGTCAAAATTCTATTCCTTCCCTCGCTTGGCACCCCTTTTTGAACGGGTGTTTAACTTCCCTCATTTCCGTAACCAAGTCAGCAGCGTCAATTATCTCCTTTGGTGCGTAACGCCCGGTTAAAACAAGCTCCACATGTTTCGGCTTTCCTTTTATGAGTTCTAAAACTTTTTCTAGGCATATGAGTTTGAGGTTTAAAGCTACGTTAATCTCGTCCAATATGACGAGGTCGTATTCTCCGCTTTTGATGGTTTTTTCGGCTAGTTGAAGGGCTTCTTCTGCAAGTCTAACATCCTCTTGTGAAGGCGGCTGTTGGGTCACGAATTTTCCCCTTCCAAAGGCTTTTAATGTAATATTTGGAAGCTTATCTACAACGTATAGTTCTCCATAATCGAATCCGCCTTTGATGAACTGGATAATGTAGACTTTTAGGCCTCTGCCTATTGCTCTTAATGCCAGTCCAAAGGCTGCTGAGGTTTTTCCCTTTCCGTCCCCAGTGTATACTTGTACAAGTCCCTTTTCAAGCTTCGGCATTGGCTTTTCAGCCTTCTATTCAGGTTCTTGGTTTAGGAGTTTTTCCGCGGCTGATGCTGGGTCAATTTCCCGCTCAACAATCTGTTGGAGAATCCTTTCAAAACGTTTTTCCCTTTTCAATTTCTCAATTATTGAACTTGTCACCTTATCTTTTATGGCTTCCACAAGTTCAGCCTCAGCCTTTTCCAAGCTTCTTTTGTGCAATAGCCCTTTCTGGAGATATTGCCAATGCTCTTCTATTTTCTCTATGAGTTGGGGTACGCCTTCTCCTGTTAGGGCTATCGTCTTTATTATTGGCGGTGTCCAAGCCTTCTCCTTGTTGTCTAGCTGTAGCATAGCTTGGATGTCCATGACGGCTTTGTCGGCGTTTTCGCGGTCAGCCTTGTTCACAACGAATATGTCGGCTATCTCCATTAAACCAGCCTTTATAGCTTGAATTTCATCTCCAAGTCCCGGAGCATGAATAACAATTATTGTCTGCGCCACTTTGATTATTTCCACTTCAGACTGTCCGGCGCCGACGGTTTCAACAATTATTATGTCCTTTCCAGCGGCATCCAATATTTTTACAGCGTCCTTTGTTGCTTTGGCTATTCCTCCGGGGCTGTTGCGGGTTGCCATGCTGCGTATAAAAACGCCCTCGTCTGTGCTTAGCTCCTGCATCCTTATTCTGTCGCCTAGGAAGGCTCCGCCCGTGAAGGGGCTTGTTGGGTCTACAGCTATTACGCCGACTGTTTTGCCCCTTCGTCTGTATTCGCGAACCATTTTCTCTATTAGAGTGCTTTTTCCAGAGCCTCCCGGTCCAGTTAAGCCTATTATGTGGGCTTTCCCAGTGTGGGGATAGATTGCCGCAATCAATGTTTGGGCTTCTTCTGGGCTGTTCTCGGCTATGGTTATGGCTTTCGCTATGCTTCTTTTGTCCCCGGTGAGCACGCCTTTGGCAATTTCTTCAATTTTAAACAATGGCTTTTACACGTCTTCTTTACTTTCTTTTTGGAGTGTTCTCCAACACATATTTGATAATGGTTTCCGTGGGCGTTCCGGGGCCAAAAACCTCTTTTATCCCGATTTTCTTAAGCTCTGGGATGTCCTCCTCTGGGATTATGCCTCCGGCGAAAACTAGAACGTCGGTCAGGCCTTTCTCTTTTAGGAGTTCCATTATCCTTGGGAAAAGCGCCATGTGGGCACCTGACAAGATGCTTAACCCTATAACGTCAACGTCTTCCTGCAAGGCTGTTTCAACAATTTGTTCCGGCGTTTGTCTAAGCCCTGTGTAGATTACTTCCATTCCAGCATCTCTTAAGGCTCTAGCGACAACTTTGGCTCCTCTGTCGTGGCTGTCCAGTCCCGGTTTAGCTATTAAAACTCTTATTTTTCTTCCACTTCCGCTTTGCATGTGCCTCGCCCCTTTTCACCCTCATATCCATTTTAGATTATTATTAGTTCTCTGTATTCTCCGTAAACTTTTCGCAGAACATCCATTATCTCGCCAAGGGTGGCGTAGGCCTTAACAGCCTCAATTATTGTTGGCATGAGATTCTCGTCCTTTTCAGCCGCGTAATGGAGTTTTTCAAGCACTTCTTTGACTTTTCTGTTGTCTCGTTCCCTTCGCAGTTTCTGAAGCCTCTCAATCTGCTTTTTCTCAACACTTGGGTCAACCCTTAAAAGTTTTATTGGGATTTCTTCGCCTTCTATCACATATTCGTTTACGCCAACTATTATCCGTTTTTTCTCCTCTACTTCCCGCTGGTATCTGTAGGCGCTTTCAGCTATTTCCTTCTGGAAGAAACCCTTCTCTATGGCTGGGATGACTCCTCCCATGTCGTCGATTTTTTGGATGTATTCCATGGCTTTCTCCTCCATCTCGTTGGTCAAAGCCTCAACGTAATATGAGCCTGCAAGCGGGTCAACAGTGTTTGCCACGCCGCTTTCGTATGCTATTATCTGCTGGGTTCGGAGGGCCACCCTAACAGATTCTTCTGTTGGTAGACACAAAGCCTCATCAAAGGAGTTTGTGTGCAGCGACTGGGTTCCGCCCAGCACTGCGGCTAAAGCCTGAATCGTTGTTCTGACAATGTTGTTTAGGGGTTGCTGAGCTGTTAGGGTACAGCCAGAGGTTTGGACGTGCATGCGCATCCACATGGAACGCGGGTTTTTGGCGTGGAAACGTTCCTTCATTATCCTAGCCCATAAGCGTCTAGCAGCGCGGAACTTGGCAATTTCCTCGAAGAAGTCGTTGTGGGATGCAAAGAAGAAGGATAGGCGTGGAGCAAAATCGTCCACTTTTAAGCCTCGCTTTAGGGTTTCCTCAACATAGGCTATTCCGTCGTACAGAGTGAAAGCCAACTCTTGTAGGGCTGTTGCGCCTGCCTCTCGGATATGGTAGCCGCTTATGCTTATGGGGTTCCATTTCGGCAAGTGCCTAGCACAGTACTCTATGACGTCTACTGAAAGTTTCAGTGATGGCTTTGGCGGGAATATGCAGAGCTTCTGGGCGAAAAACTCTTTCAAATTGTCGTTTTGGGTTGTGCCTCCAAGTTTTTCCCTTGGAACGCCTTGTTTGTCGCCTACTGCTATATACATGGCGAGCAGAACGGAAGCCGGACCATTAATTGTCATGGAAGTTGTAACCTTGTCCAACGGTATGCCGTCAAAGAGGACTTCCATGTCCTGCAGCGATGATATAGCTACTCCGCACACTCCAACCTCGCCCCTTGCCATGGGGTGGTCAGAGTCATAGCCCATTATTGTCGGGTAGTCGAACGCTGTGCTTAACCCGGTTTCGCCCTCGCTGAGCAGGTATTTGAACCGTTTGTTTGTGTCTTCAGCAGTGCCGTAACCGGCGAACATGCGCATCGTCCATAATCGACCACGATACATGGTTGCATGCAAACCCCTTGTAAATGGGTATTCACCTGGAAAACCTAAATCCCTCATGTAGTCCATGTCTTTGATGTCTTCCGGTGTGTATAACCCCTTAATTGTTATACCAGAATGGTTGCGAAACTCTTNTTGGCGTTCTGGGCAATGTTTTATCCAGTTTGGCAGTGTTGACTTTTCCCAGCGTTCCCTTTCCTTGGCTATTTCCTCAATTTTTTGTTTATCAAACATGATTTGCTAACTCCCAAGTAATCCGGTTTTGAACTAAATATTGGCGTCAAGCCTAAAAAGTTATTTCTCAAGCAAGTCATGAAACAATAGTATAAAAGGTGATGTGAGTGGCTTCAAAAAGCTTAGGCTTTTCCACCAAGGCTGTGCGCGGCGGAGAAAAACCCGATGGTTTAGGGGCTGTTGCCACCCCAATTTATGAAACTTCTGTTTTCGCCTTCACAAGCACTAGACAGCTCATCGACGTTATAAGCGAAAAAATGGAGGGCTACCTATACACTAGATTTGACAACCCAACCGTACGAGCTGTTGAAAGGAAAATGGCAAATTTAGAAGAGGCAGAAGATGCCGCAGCCTTTTCCTCTGGCATGGCGGCAATAACCACTACCGTCCTTTCCATGGCTTCGAAGGGAGACCATATTATGGCTTCAAGAGACCTATATGGCGGAACCCTAACCNTCTTNCAAGAAGTGNTGCCAAGATTNGGCNTTGAAGTAACTCTTGTCGACGCGGCAAACCTCAATGAAGTAAAGGAAGCNATAAAAAAGAATACTCGGCTTATTTATGCTGAGACTCCCACAAACCCTACGTTGAAAATTGTAGATTTGGCTGGGTTGGCTTCCATAGCCAAGAAACACGGNGTAACAACAGTTGTTGACANCACTCTTGCCACGCCATACAATTTAAAGCCCATAGATTTCGGTATGGACGTGGTTGTCCACAGTGCCACAAAATATTTGGGTGGACACAACGATGTGACAGCTGGAATCGTCTGCGGCTCAAAAGATTTCATCCAAAAACTTAAACGGGCGCGGAAAATTTTCGGAAGCACCCTTGACCCGGTTGCTGCTTGGCTTCTGCTCAGAGGCCTGAAGACGCTTGCCTTGAGAATGGAGAGGCATAATCAAAATGGGCTGCAAGTAGCTAGATTCCTAGAAAAACATCCAAAAGTCGCCAAAGTCTATTATCCAGGGCTGGCAAGTCACCCACAGCACGAGCTTGCCAAAAAACAGATGCACGGCTATGGCGGGGTTGTAAGCTTTGAAGTTAAAGGCGACTTTGAAAAAACTGTACGCTTTGTGGAAAACCTCAAGCTTTGTCTTTTAGCAGCAAGCCTAGGCGGAACAGAAACCCTTGTGACCCAGCCAGCCACTTCTTCGCATTACTTCATAAGCCTCAGAACAACGCCAAAAACTTGGCATAACAGACCAGCTTGTACGCCTAGCCCTAGGAATAGAAGATGCAGAAGACATAATAGAAGACCTAAAACAAGCCTTGGGAAAAATCTAGACAGATATCTAATTTGGCAGCCTTTTATCCCTTGCAAAATCGGCTCATTCTCATAAAGTTCTAAGGAAGGGGCGGTCACTTACAGTTAATTTTGGCTCCTTTTCCTAACTGTTTCACGTTGTAAAAAGGGGGAATTCGGGAAGGTTATTCTGCTGGCTTAAAGTAGGCTATGTCGTTCATTGAAGCTTTTCTTTCACTTGGTGGCTTGAAGACGGCTTCGACCTTCATTCCCATGTAAACTTTTTCTGTTTCGCTTATCTTGTGGATTATTCCGCCATGGGCGCCCTCAAACTTTATTAGAGCGTATATTTGCGGCTTTTCAAGTTTTTTGCCGTCTATGTCTATTGTGGCTATTGTGTACGTGTATATGTAGCCCTCGTTTGCCAACGTCAACCCATTCTTCAAGCTTTGCGAAACACTTTTCACAGTAAAGCCTCGGCGGAACAAAGATTACGCCGCAGACTGGGCATTTTGCTCCAATTATTCTGCCGTTTTCCTTTATCTCCTTGAAGAAGCGTTCCCCAGCAATGCCGAGTGTGTAGCGGTAGTCCGCTTCCATATGGCCTATCCAGTGGCGGGCGTTAAACGGGTTAGTTATCTTTTCAAGGCTCATGACTTCTCACTCCTTTATGGGCTTAAAGTATTTTATGTCTGTGATGGCGCCAGTGCGTTCTTCCGGCGGCTTCCAAACGGCCTTTACTCGCATGCCAATTTTGATTTCCCTCCAGTCGCCATACTCTTCTATGCGGTGGACTATGCCCATGCCTTCAGAGGCGCCGTCCAAGTTTATAATAGCCACAACGATAGGCTCTTTAAGCCTTGAAGCGTCAGCCGCTATGAACGAGACTGAAAANGTGTTTATTACGCCAGTGTCCTTCACATAAGTCCAACCGTCCGTCGGCTTGAAGCATCTTTCACAGTAGATTCTCGGCGGAACCATAATGCGTTTGCACCTGCTGCATGTAGTGGCGATTATCCGCCCATTTTTTAACTCTTCTAGGAAGCGACTTATGGCTATGCCAGCGCTCCACGCGTATTTGGCTTTTGGATGGAAACTTTCAAAGAGGACTTTTCCTTCACGGAAGTCTTTTGTTTCAATTTCTTCGCCTGGAAAATGTTTAATTTTGGCGCTCATGCTTATTTTTCCTCCTTTTATCGCCTCAACACTATTACTGAGCCGTACTGCATTAGGTCGCCCCATGCTTGCGCTACACCAGTTCTTGGGTCTCCTGGCACTTGCCGTTTTCCAGCTTCGCCTCGCAACTGCCAGAAGATTTCGCAAACCTTCATCATGCCGGCCGCCGCTATTGGGTTGCCGCAGCCTAGTAGTCCGCCGGATGGGCATGTTGGAAGGTCTCCGTCGCGTTGGGTTACGCCCTCCCTTGTTAGTTTTGGTGCTTCACCCTTCTTGCATAGGAGTAAGCCTTCCATGTGGTGCAACTCTTTATAGTCAAACGGGTCGTAGGGTTCAGCTACATCGATTTCTTTAGGCGGGTTTTTGATTCCAGCCATTTTGTAGGCCATGCGGGCTGCGTACTCCACATAGTCCGGATAGTAGAGGTCGCGGTCTGTCCAATGTGTAGAGTCTATGCACCAGCCTACACCGTCAATCCAGACGGGGTTGTCTGTGACCTCTTTGGCAACGTCTTCTGAAACGAGAACGGCTGCGGCTGCTCCGTCGCTTGTTGGGCTTACGTCTAGGCGTTGAACTGGCCAAGCCATTATTTCAGAGTTTAGGACGTCTTCAACTGTTATTTTTGCGGCTAATTGGGCTATCGGGTTGTCTAATGCGTTTCGCTTGTTCTTAACCGAGACTAGGGCTATGTCTTCCTTCTTAATATTGTGCTTGTGTATGTAGCGGTTCATTTCCAAGGCGAAAATCCATATGAGGTTCATGCCAATAGGCCGCTCAAGAATTGGGTCGAATATTGTTGTGAAGGCGTACTGGGGATGCGGATAACATGAGGACATTTTCTCTTCGCAGACAACTAGGCATGTGTCAAACTGTCCTGATGCAACGTGCCACCATCCAGCCAAGGGTGCGAAAACACCTGTTGCGCCGCCCACAAAAACCCTTGTGTATGGTTTGTGGTATGCTCCTGCACCGTCCGCTAGATATTCGCCTTTCATGTGGACTCCGTCGAAGGCGTCTGGGGCTGATCCCATGACAACGCTTTGGATGTCGCGGAGCTCCATTCCAGCCTGTTCCAGCGCCATTTTCGCCGCGTGATAAGCCAACTCCTTACCAATCTCTTTCAAGTTTCTCCTAAAGAGTGTTACGCCTGCGCCGACTATGGCTACTCTTTTCTTTCCAAACATGCCATTCACATCTCCCTCTACTTAACGTTGCTTAGTATGGCTACGGCGCCTGTTGCTGTTGGGATTCCTCGCCATGTGTGGGCTAACCCCACTTCTGCGTCTTCAACTTGTCTTGCACCAGCCTCGCCTCTAAGCTGTAAGACAACTTCGAGCACTTTTTGAAGCCCTGAAACTTCAAGTCCATAGCCCATTCCAAGCAGTCCTCCAGAGGGGTTTACTGGGAACTCGCCGTTTAGGGTTGTTAGGCCTTCCTCTGTTAGTTTTCCAGCCTCGCCGTAATCGCATAGCCTTAAGGCTTCCATGTGTTGCAGTTCTTTGTAGGCGAACATGTCGTGGATTTCGGCGAAGTCTATTTCTCTCCATGGGTTGGTTATTTTAGCCTCTTTGTAGGCCATTTCTGCGGCCATTCGCGTGTAAACTGCTCTTGTCCAGTCTCTTGTTTCTAGGCTTGGGGTTTCGGTGCACCATCCGACGCCTTTAACCCAGACTGGCTTGTCTGTTAGTTTTTCGGCAACTTTTTCTGAAGCTAGAACCATGACTATGCAGCCATCTGCCGGGGTGCTTATTTCCAGCTTTTTCAGCGGGTAGAATAGCCTTTCAGAATGCATGACCTGTTCTAGGGTTACTTCCGCACCGTAAGCCGCGTATGGGTTGAGGATGGCGTTTTTCTTGTTTTTGACGACAACTTGGGCGCATTGTTCCTCGGTGGTGCATGTGTCATGCAAATAACGGTTCATTTCTAAACCGGCAATGTAGTATGGGTGTCCGCCTAAAGGTCTGTTAAAAATTGGGTCAAGCCCAAACTGCACTATGTCCATGTATGTTAGTATGTCTGAGGCTTTGCTGTGGGCTTCCACAACAACTGTGTCGAAATTTCCGGTTTTTATTAGCATGTAGGCTGTTGTCAATCCAAGCATGCCGTCTCCTGAAACTGTGAATAGGGGGCGTAGGGCTGCGCCTAGCTGGTCTGGTACGAACTCGTCGAATATGCTGAAGCCTTCCAGGTAGTCTTCGGCGCATGTGACGAAGACGTCTATGTCTTCTCTTGGGTTTATTCCGCCGGCGTCTTCGTAGGCTTTTACAGCTGCTTCGTACATGAGTTCTTTGTATGAAAGTTCTGGTGTTATTGGTTTGAAGCTTGTGCATCCGACACCGACTATTGCGACTTCACTCATGCCTTTCTCCCTTCTTATATGCTTTTAGAGCCTATAATTTAGGTTGGTGTTCACATAAAACTTTCGTGGAAAACGGGTGGAAATGTTGAAGAAACTTAAATATTTGTTTATCAACTATGGATTTTCTCCACAAATGGTTGGGAGAAGTTTAATTTGAAGGGGAAACCCCTTGCTTCAATAGTTTCTGCTGGTTTGTCCAAGTTCGGGAAGATTGAGGGCTTGTATGCTCGTGAACTTTTTGCTCA
>JGI24721J44947_10010960_pt1 | contig 11415 bp, 13 predicted proteins | sample YelNatPaOPGAMG01_FD_44947 | JGI IMG/M metagenome (IMG submission 44947)
AAAGTAAAAAATAAAAGAATTAAACTTATTTTAAATAGTATAAACTAAAGATTTTTATGGTATCAAAGATAGCTATACCAAAAAAAGAAAATAAGAATATAGAGTTTAAGGAGAAGTTACTCTCTTCTGTACATTTAAAAGAAGATAAAAGACAGCATCTTGCTTCTCAGATGAAGTTTAGACTTGAGATTGGAGACGGAAAAGCAATTTATATTCTTGGGGTTGATGATAAAGGGGATGTGAAAGGGTTAAGCGAATTNGAATTTGAAGAAAGTTTGAGCGTTCTGAAAGCTATTGCTAGGGAAAATAATGCTGAAATAGAGAAAGTTGAAAAGTTTGCTGAAAATGGAAAAATTATAGGAAGGATTTTAATATCAAGAAAGTATGAAAGCAAGTTGAAGCAACATATAATCGTAGGAGTTTGCGGGCATGTTGCGCATGGAAAGTCAACTTTAATAGCTACTTTAATGACCGGAGAAGCAGATAAAAACGGAAAAGCATGGCTTTACTTGAATGTTTTACCTCACGAAATAGAAAGAGGCTTGTCAGCAGACTTGCATTATGCTCTTTATGGTTTTGAAAAAGGCAAGATTTTACATTTAAAACATCCTTTAGATAAAAAGGAAAGAGCAAAAATTGTTGAAAAAGCTGAAAAAATAATTAGTTTTGTTGATACTGTAGGGCATGAGCCTTGGTTAAGAACAACTATTCGTGGCTTAGTTGGTCAAAATTTGGATTATGGTTTGTTGGTAATAGCTGCAGATGATGGAGTAACCCATATAACAAGAGAACATTTGGGAATAATGCTTGGAATGAATTTGCCGATAATAATTTGTATAACAAAAATTGATAAAGTTGGTGAAAGAAGGATAAAAGAAGTTGAAGAACAAATCGAAGAATTGCTTAAGTATGTTGGAAGGGTACCATTTTCGATAAAAGAAGAGAAAGATGTTGAATTAATAATTGATAAACTTGAAACTATTGTGCCCATAGTAAAAGTATCTTCTAGAACTCTTGAAGGTTATGATTTGCTCAATAAACTTCTTTATTATTTACCTCAAAGACAAAAAGAATTGGAAAAGCCGTTTCTAATGTTTATAGATAGAATTTATAATGTATCTGGAGTTGGGACTGTAGTTTCTGGAAGTATAAAACAGGGAAAGCTTAAGGCTGGTTCTGAATTGTTATTAGGACCTGATGCTTCAGGAAATTTCAAAAAAGTTAAAGCAAAGAGTATAGAGATGCATTACCATCCCTTAGAAGAAGCTAATGCTGGATTAGTAGTTGGAATAGCTATTCATGGGATTAAGCATGAGGAAGTGAAAAGAGGAATGGCGTTATGCGATAAAGAAGTAAAGCCAAGAGCAGTAAGAAGTTTTGAAGCAGAAATTTTAGTTTTAAACCATCCTACAAGAATAGCAAGCGGATACGAGCCTGTTGTTCATTGTCAAACTGCATCAGAAGTTGCAAAGATAGAATGTTTAGATAAAGAGTACCTAAAGTCTGGAGATTCTGGAATTGTAAGATTCACTTTTAGGTATTCTCCCCATTTCCTTCAAGAAGGAGATACTTTTGTTTTTAGAGAAGGGAAAACAAAAGGAATTGGAACCATAAGAAAAATTATTAGCTAATTTCCCATAATTTTTTTATTTTCTTCATAGAATTTTTTGCGTCTTTTCTACTTGTAAAAACTTCAAAAGTTATTGTTTTGTCGTAATTTATTTTTTTAAGTAACTTAACAACACTTTTGTAATTTATTTTTCCTTTACCTATTGGTAAATGTTCATCTCTTTTTCCATGGTTGTCGTGAAAGTGTAAATGAGAAATTCTTTCTTTGAAGGTTAGAATGAAAGCTTTGATGCTTTTCATTCCACCAAACAAGTAAGCATGCCCTATGTCAAGATGAATTTTAATTTCTGGTAGCCTATAAGCTATGTATTTAATTAGGTTAAATTGTGTGATTTCACCAATTTCTCCAGCATTCTCCAATAAAATTTCCATATCTTTTTTCTTTGCATACTGAACTAACTCTTTCAAGCTGAATAAGAAATTATCTAATATTTCTTTTTGATATTTTCTATAAAATGGCTGAATAAACCTAGAATGTGTATGAAAAGTTATTTGATTTATTCCAAGCTTTTTTGCAACATCGATTTTTCTTTTTGCTTCTTTTACCCAAGCCTCTCTTACATATTCATAAGGAGAAGAAAAGTCCATCCACCAGGAGGTGTGAGCAATAGCAAACATTTTATTTTTCTTCAATAGCTTAACTATTTCTTTCCTTTTTTTCAGAAGATTTTCAACCGAACCTTCAGGCCATTCTATTCCGATTTCAACAAAGTCGAAACCATATTTTTTAATAGATTCTATCTCTTTCAGAATNTCACAAGTTGGGTTAGTTAAACAGCCAAACTTTACCATAAAATAATTATTTCTCTTCTTCTTTAACTTCTTTTTCTTTCAGAACTTTTGCTAGATCGCGAATCAACTTTCTCACGTATTCTCTCATCTCATAAACTTCTTTATCAGGAATTTCTGCAATTTTTTTCTCGTCAGCAAGCTTCTTCATGTTTTCAATTTTTTGCCAGATATCAGCATAATAAGGTTCTATAAGCTTACTATCTATAAACTCTTTTTTGAAAACTGCTGGAACTTCTTCTTCTTTTTCAGGCATTTTTTTCAAAGTTTTCAAAGCAGTTATTGCTGCTTTATGCATAACTTCATGAGTTCTTTCCAAAATTTTTTCCTTTTTTCTTAGTTCCAAAGCATTTAGCAAGCCAAACATTTTTTCAACAAATTTTTCTGCTTTTCCAATCCATTCATCAACAAAAGCTCCGCTAACATCTGTAAGCTCTTTATGTTCAATTTTTTTTCTTATTTCAATAATTTCTTTTAGCCATTCTGCATACTCAGGCTCTAGAATTCCAGGCTCAACCAAAAACTTTTTCACATCATCATAAGCTTTACTTGGAACAGGAGGAGCCAAACCCATAAACATCAAAACAGCTTGAGCAGTATTAAGCATAGCATAGTAGCAATCTTCTGCAAGCATTAGTAGTTTAACAGTCTTTGCTCTCATTATCTTCTTTGGAGCGCCTTCCATATAACTTTCTATAGCTTCTCTTGTAGCTGGAATTCTTCCCATTTCCAAAAGTTTTTTCACAGGGGCAAAAAATCCTGTGTCATAGATTGGAATTCCTTCTTTTATAAAATTGTAAATAATTGGATGACAAACTCTTGCATAATCCCAAAATTCTGTTAGAGTATAGCTTGGTTGAACAGAAATTTTTTCAGAAATTTTTTCAGCCATTTTCTCCAAATCTTCATCTATTTTTTCTTGCTGCTCAGGAGTTATTTTGAAGGAAGTATCGTCTAAAACAACAAAAATATCGATATCGCTCTTTGGCTTAAATTCTTCTCTTGCAACGCTTCCCATCATAACTATGCATTTAATGTATTTGCCATATTTTTCCAAAATTTTTTTAGAAAATTCCTTTACTTCTTTTAATCTTTCTTCCTTAGTTTCTTCTTTTTCCTTCTTTTCTTTTGGCATCATTCTTCCTCCTCTGGTAATTCTTCACTAACTATCTCCTTTGGTAGCAAACTCTTAAACCTCTCGATTATCTCTTTTGTAAGTTTTAATGCTTTTTCTAAATGTTCTGTAGTTACTTCTTTTATTATCTTATGGTCTATATCCTTCCAAAGTTTGTCAAGCTCCTTAAATTTTTCTATATATTCTTTTTCAAGCTTTTTTTCTGAGACAAGCTTTTCTAAAAATTCTGGTATAGCCTTTTGGTCTGGCTGAGCTTTATAATAATACATAATCACAGCTTGGCAAACATCTGTAGCAGAATACCTTAATTCAAAAATCATTGACTTCATATCGATTTTAATTTTTCTAAACCTTGCTTCACTTGCTTTTGCTTTCAAACCAATAGTTTCTTCACTAGGTGGAATCAAACCCATCTGAAGCATTCTTTGAACTGGCTTGATAAAACCAGTATCGTAAATTATTAAACCATACCTTAAGAAATTTACAAGCTCAGGAGAACCCATTTTAACCCAGCTCCAAAATTCTGTTAGAGGAGTTGTTTGAACATGTAAGTCTTTAAGCTGATGAGCTATAAGGTATAAATGAGTGTTGACTTTTTCCAAATCTTCTGAACTTTTTGTTGCTGTATCGTCAAGAATTACCCAAACATCTGCATCGCTTCCCTTAACCATAGTCCCTTTGGCAGCAGAGCCAAATATCAAAACAGATTTTATTATATCACCATACTGTTTTCTTGCTTCGTTAGTAAAAGCAACGACTTTAGAATAAATCTCCTTAGGAGTTTTGATTTCCTCTTTTTCTTTTTTTACTAGCTCTGTTTCTTCTAGCTCGTCTTCCAATTTCTCTATCATAGTTTCACATTTAATAGTTGATTATAGGTTAAATATTATCTTTTGTATTTAAATATTTACTACTTTAAAGTAACTATCTTAACTCTTCTTTCTTCCATTTCTCTGGAGTAACTCCAGGCTTTTGCATAGCTGCTCCTCCTAGAAAAGTATACTCTTCTTCTGGAGCAACTATCAAGCCTTTCAAAGGATCAAAAGCATGCTCTACTATTGTAACCCTTTGTCTTTCTGGAGAAGCAATCTCTTGTGTTGCAACACCAAAAAATTCTGGTTTGTTTATGAGTTGTTCAGGAGGAATGTCTTTTTGGAGAAAATCAGCCATGATTCTTATTGCAGTCACACTCCTTTTGAAAGGATCATCGCCACCTCCTCTTTCAAATATTAAATATACTGTGTGATATTTTCCTAAGCCAGCTTTTCTTAAAGTCCATAAAAGCTTATAAACTTCTATGTCGCCAAGCTCAACTTCTATGTGATGATGAAGAGGAGAAGGTTTTGTAACATGCAAAGTTATTATGTATTTTCCAATGTCAGGAACAGCTTTAATAAGCTCCGAATACTCAAAAAGTGGGTCAACTCCTTGAGTTGACAAATGCTCAGCATCTATAATCATAAAAATTTTTTCTGCCCAATCTTTTGTCTTTGGATCTTTTGCTAGTTCCTCTCTCAAAACTTTGATTGCAACATAAATTTGCTTGGGATGCCAAAGGGGATATAAACCTGCATAGCTTGGCGACCTTGCATCAGGATTTTCTATTGCTATTTTAAATTCTTTAATTATTTTTTCAAAATTCTTTTTCTCTTCCTCAACTTTATCTGGTGAAAGAACTTTAATTTTTTCTTCTATTTCTTTTTGTAACTCATTAATTATAAATTCAATCAATTTTTTTACATGCCCACATAGATATTTTGCTCCAACACAAGCATAGTAGAACTCTTTAAACTTTCTTTCATCAGGGCCAGAAGCCTTTTTTGCTATTTCTAACATCTCATCTATGTAGTCTTTACTTCTTTCTATATCTTCCACTACAGGAGAAAAGGCTCTTGATTTAACCTCAGGAGGAAGCTTTTCTTCCAACCTTTTCAAAACATCTTCATAAAGCTTTGCCATTTCTTTCCAAATCGGGTCTTGAGTATAATAAAGAAAGTGAAACATTATTCTATAAATTACGTTAAGATTTCCAACTTCTTCCATAAACCATTTTTCCCCTCTTGCCAAATGCTCTTCCATCGCCTCTCTTATTCTTTTTTCCAAAACTTTGCCTGTTTCTTCTAGCTTAATTGCTCCGCTTCTATATTCTGCTTCAACGTTTGATTTTATCTGGTCAACTTTCTGTGGACCTAAAATTTCTCCATCATACTGCAAAGGAAACCTGCTAACTCTACAAAACCATTTTCTTAAAGGTTCGCATTCNNTAAGNTTANGAGAAATGTGTTCTCCTATTTCATCAACCATTATCACAATCATCTTAACTTCAGCATAAGTTAAAAGCTCAACCCAAGGATAAAGGCAAGAGTGAAAGTCTATATACTTACAACCACCAAAAATTGCTGAAATTGTTGATTTTCTTANNTGATCATCAGCCTCTCTCCAATGCTCAGCATCGCCCATTTCCATAGGAACTGTAAGGCTGCCGTGAAAAGTAAGCTCTAAATTCTGCTTTTCTGCTATGTANCGCAATTCTTTTCCCATGCTATAATCTATTTCATGCGGAACGTCGCCAGCAACTTCAATGACATTTGCTCCTCTTGTCAAAGCATAACCAAGCTTTCTAATAGCATTCGCTAGCTCAGGAGCAGCAGCTATAGCATGCAATCCTGTTGTGACGCCAACCTTAAACTGCTCTTCCAAAAAATCACCAATATACTTCTAAACCAGGAACCTCAAACTTTGTCTTGAGAAAATCTCTTACTAGGTTAAAATGCCTTCCAGTAATTGGTTGATAAAACTTTGTCATTCTATCGTTAGGTATAAATTCATAAGGTCCGTAAGCTCTAAAAATCATCATCCCAAAACCTAAACTCTTGAAAAAATCGCTAATTGCTTTTTTTATTTTATTTATTTGTTCTAGAGATTTTTTTCTTGCAAGATAAGCTCTATCGCTAGAGGAAAGTCTAAACTCAACTTTTTCCTCTTTTTTTTCTCCATATATCTTTGGGAATTCTTCTTTTATTAATTCTTCAATAGGTTTAATTTCCTTACCTTCTTTCACTCCAGCTTCGCCAAGCATTTGGCTTATATAATTTTCAAGTTGTTTGTCTCTTGCTATTAGCTCAAGACAATGACATATTATAAAGTTTTGAGTTTGAGTATAAGCTACAAAATTGTTTATCATAACATCTTCAAGCTCTGGACCAGCAGGAGGAATTCTTAAGACAGTTCTTGAAATTGGAATATCAAGAAAAACATAATAAGGGCTGAACACCCAAGCTTCTGTCATGCCCAAACCTCCAATCGAATCTCTAAATTGTTTTAAAAGCATCTCTCTTGCTTGATAAAAATCTAAAGCATTCAGCTTAACGTTGTATTCAGCTTCTATTCTTGGTACCATTTTTCTTACAACCTCGTCTATAGAAGGCTCTATTGGTAAAGCATCCACATAACCATCAAACTTTTCTCCCATCTCTTTTTTCCATTTAGCTATTGTTTCTATCTCTTTTTCCTCGAAACCTGCTCTTGCTAGTGAAACTTTGTTGAAAGTGGTTCTTACAACCTTATACTTTTCCTCAACAGCAAAAGGTTTCCAAGCATAAATTCTCATAAAGTCTATCGATAAAGCCTGAGCATCTGGTCTAAAAAAAGATTTGAAAATTTCTGCTCTTCCTGTAGGACTTGAAAGAGCGTCTGTTATCATTTTATACCTTGCTATGCTAGGCTTAAGCATTTCTTTATATTCTTGAACAGATTTTCTTCTTGCTTCAACCATTCTTCTTAAACTTTCATACCTTCTTTTAACAGTTTCTCCAAAGAGCCTGTCTCTCCATTCCAAGTAAAGTTTATTTTTTGTAGCAAGTACAACTCCTTCTGCTTCTGAAACGTTAAGCTTTTTTGCAATTTTCTCTGGTTCTGTATCTTCATCTCCTAACTTCATAAAATCTGCGATTATCGTTGGCCACCTTATTGCAATTTCTCTTAAAGCTATTCCTGGGCCAGTGTGAGCATCAACTAAATCTATGAAAACTGCTTTAAGAGATTGGTCTCCTTCTTTTACCAATTTTTCTCCTTCTTCTTTCTTTCCTTCTTTTAGCAGTTCTTTTCCTTTCTCAATTTTTGTGTAATAGTCAAGAAATTCCTTGTATTTTCTTAAATCATGCATAACTAATTCTAAATCAGAAATAGCTGTTCCGATACTTGCTAAACCAGCTTTTATCGTAGCTTCTAATGTTTCTTTTTGTCTTAAGGTTAACTCATAATATTCTCTGAAAGCTGGTGAAACAAAAATCCATTCATCTATTTTAAACCTAGCAAAACCCCATTTTGGTAGTTGNAACATTAGTGAATAATAAACTCCTGTGCACTTTCCAAGAGGTGCTGTAAAATCTAAAAGTTCTTCTCCTTCTAGTGGAGCACCATTGATTCCTTTTCCTGGATCAAGTGTTTCGACATCAGGCCTCCATCTTCTTGGTGGAAAAGGCCCTTCTGGATATACTATCATAATTTAATTTTAGATTTTTTCTCGCTTAAACTTTCATTAAAATTATTCCTATTATCATCAAGAGTATTCCTATGAAAATTCCTGTTCTTCCCATAGCTTCTGGTTGATATCTAGAAATATAGGGAAACCCTATAAGAATTAGCAAACCTGCTACAAAGCAGCCTGCACCGATTATTTGATTAGACATTATATCACTTTATTAGTTCCACACCTATATAAATTAAAGCTGGACCAAAAAGAATTTCAGCTAAAAAAATTTCCTTATTTTGATTCCAAAAAGCACCTAAACTAAATATAATTCCGAAAAAAAGTAATGCTCCACCTATTATTTTCTGCATAAGAAATATTTTAACGAAAAAGTTAAAATCTTTTAGTTAAAATCCCAAATAATATAAAGTGATAAAATGCCTATATTTGCTAGAGCNAAACTTGTTATTCATGATGACTGCATGTCTCCAGCACCAGGAAGCCCTTATCCAGGAGTAGCTTATACTAAATTAGAGTATAAGGGACCAAACCCACAAAAACTTTATGATAAAATAAAGGAGNTATTCGTAAGCATATGGAAAATAGANCCACATGAATTGCAAGAAAGGGATGTTTCTTGGGATAGAAGCAAAGGAGAAGAAAGATTTAAAGTAACTTTTGACATGGTAAAAGACTTGGATGTTTTTTCTTTTATTCAAGTTATAGTTGAGCTAAGTGGCTCAGCAAAACCTAGTAAAGAGTTTGGGAGTGAAGGTTCAGCAACTTTAAGGATAGAAGGAAGATTAAGGACAGAGTATCCTCAAGACACTCTATGGCAAAGAAGTTTGCTTTATGAGATGTTTAGAGTTTTTTATCATAGGGTAATCTATGAAGGAAGAAGGAAAAAATATCTTGAGGATTGCAGAACAGACTTGCTAAGGTTTATAGAAGAAATAAAATCTTTCCTTAACATTCTAGCTAAAACAAGTTAGTGATCGAATGGCAGTAAGAATAATTTGGAGAATTGAAGACGATTGTTTAGCTCCAGAAGCAAAGATAACCATCGAATATACAGGAACAGACCCTTTCAGGGCTTATAAAATTGCTAAAGATACTATGAGAAAAGTTCTTGAGGTAGAAGCAATGGATTTCTGGGAAAGAGATTTTAGATGGGATATAAGCTCTGACCCAAGAGATTTTTTTACAAGACTTTATGTTGATAAAGGAATAGATTCACGTTCAAGAGCTTTGATAGAAGTTATAATGCAGGGTAAAATTCCTTCTGACCCTAATAAAGAAGGGAGAATAACAATTCAAATTGGTGGAAGATTAAGAACAGATTACACGTTAGAAACTGCTTTTCAACAGCTTCCTATTTATAGAGGACTGATTTGGCTTTACCATAAAATTTTTTACAATAGAGTCAGAAGGGGCTATTTAGACATGTGCAATGATTGGATACAGAAGCTTAACTCTGCTTTTAGAGAGGTTTTGGGAATTTCTCCTGAAGCTTTAGAAAAAACTTAATTATTTTAACAGAAAAAAACAAAAAAATAGTATGGGAATTTTTTCATTTCTTAAAAGAAAAAAGGAAACTAAACTAGGATTACCTCCNGAAGTTGAGAGTTTACCACCCTTACCACCAGTAAAACCAGANCCAAGCTTAGAATCTTCTAGTATAGAAAATTTGAAGGCAAAAATNGATTTGCTTTTAACTCATGTTGATAGCTTAAAGACGCAGTATGAAACTATGAACGAAAGAATAAAGAATATAGAACAAATGGTTCAAGAGATTAGAAGCTATTACTATAGTTATAAGAAATAAATAGAGAAGAGTAAAGAAANTTNTTTAGTTTAATTTTAACCTTCTTCTCTGCAGGATTCGCAGAGCCAAAGCCCGTTTTCTTTTTTTAGATTNTCTGAAAGTTGACCACAGCTTTCACAAATTCCTATTTCATTGAAGTTATCTTGGTCTTCAGTGATTATTATTGGTTTCAAATTTCTAGTTTTTGCATGTGGATAGAAACCTGTGCCAAGAAAATCGAAGTTGAAAAGATGGCAAATTTTTTTGCAAGGTTGATGTTTTTGGTAAAAAGCCACCAAAACACTTCGTTAGTGTAGCAATAAGGACATAAAATAGTGTTTGATTTTCTTTTACATTTCACGCAAAACTCTTGCTCATCACTCGAAAAAAAATTTAATAAAAATGAGTTGAATTTCTGGTACTCAACTAGTAATTGTTTGTCTTGTGAAGAAAGCCAGCGGGAAATAGTTTTACTAAGGCAATCTGTGCAAAGGAAGTTTATTATAGGTTCAAAGCAAATCCTGCAGATTGTTGTTTCTTCCATGTTATCCCTCTTCCTAGGGGATATATTATTAATTTTTAGAATATTTAAGGTTTTCCTCTAAAAAATTAAATTTAAATACTTTAAAAATATAAAAAATTAAGTGATTTTAAATGAAAATTAAAAATATTTTAGATGAGAAAAATCAGTATCTTGTGTCGCAGCTTCTTAAAGATGGAAGAACAAAATACACTACTTTGGCAAAAGAGCTTAAGGTTACACCAGCAGCAGTAAAAGAAAGAGTTGAAAGACTCATAGAAAAAAAGATACTTAAAATAGGTGCTTTATTAAACTTGCAAAAGCTCTATCCTTTAACTGCTTCTATAGGCGTAGAAACTGATGCAGATGGAGTAAACCTTTTGATAAGAAAGTTAAGAAATTGTCCTCTAGTTTTTCATTTAATCAAAACCTCTGGAAACCATAACTTGATAATAAACATTTTGGCTCCTGACATTGCTCTTATAGACGATTTTATTAACAAACAAATAAGGTCTGAACCTGGAATTAAACATGTAGAAGTGAATTTAGGAAATACTATAACTTTACCAGAGTTTGCAAATATAAGACTTTTTTATCCAAAAAATAATGAAGTAGCACCTTGTGGTTTAAGGTATGATGATGAAATGAGATGCTCAAGATGTCCTGCCTTTTCTAAGGAGTGAAGAAAATGGAAAAAAAGATAAAAGAATTAAAAAAAATTGAGGGTGAAATCTACAAAAGATTTGAAGAAAAAGAAAGAATGAAAATGCTTGGTAATATAACAAGCAGAATCATATGTACAATAGCTAAACATTTGATAAAAGATGTAGGCTATAGCGCAACAAAAAGAATAATAGAAAGAGAACTTAGAGAAATAGGAAAAAATGATGCGGAAAAAATTATACAACTTCTTGGGATCGAAGAAAAAACCCCTGAGAATGCTTCAAAAGCATTAAAAATTGCTGCTTTAATACTTGGTTTAAGCCTAGATATAGCTGATAATCATACAATAATTAAAGAATGTCCTTATGGTGCTGAAGTTTTAAAATTCAGAGATCCCTTTTTCT
>JGI24721J44947_10010965_pt1 | contig 11410 bp, 9 predicted proteins | sample YelNatPaOPGAMG01_FD_44947 | JGI IMG/M metagenome (IMG submission 44947)
TATAAATAAAAGATTTTGCAAATAAAAGTCGAATCTATAAGCGATAGAGGTTATACTATACTAACTGTTGCAGCGAGTTAGATAACCAGCCGAACGTTTCACAGCGCTCAGAAGGGGGTAGGTAGAATTGGGCGTGTGCGAAATGCCTTATTCTGGTGAAGCATTCGCAGCAGGGAGGTAAATAAAATGTCTTTGTCGGATCAGGCGCTTGCGCAGCAGGTTGAAAATGCGATTGCCGCAGATATCAGAGTGGCTGGACTGCCAATTGTTGTTAGAGCTGCGGATGGAGAGATAAGTCTAAAAGGTGTGGTGGATACAATGACACAGAAAGAACTCGTCCATGCCATAGTACAGGGCATTCAAGGAGTAAAGAGAGTCACAATGGTCGAACTAATAGTAAGGGAGGAGATTACGGACTAATGGAATATGGTCGCTTCTCAGAAAATGGTAGAGAATACATAATAACTAGACCTGACACACCTAGACCTTGGATAAACTATCTCACAAACGGGCAATATTGCGCGCTGTGTTCACAGACCGGTGGAGGACATTCATTCTTCGAGACATCCGGCTACAACCGACTCACTAGAGAATATCCGCCGTTTGTAGTTCATAGAGACAGACCCGGACGCTATATCTATATACGCGACAAAGAAACAGGCGAATATTGGAGTGCCAACTGGCAACCTGTATGCAAAGAACCTCAGCAATTTGAAGCACGACATGGGATTGGCTATACGATTGTAAAGCATACCTACAGCGATATCGAAAACCAGATAACCTACTATGTACCGCCGCGCGACGACGTAGAAGTTTGGATGGTTCGGCTGAAAAATATCGGACAAAAACCTCGCAAACTTCAACTATTCCCATTCGTAGAATGGGATCTTGCAAACTATGCCTACAACCTGGCTGAAGCATCGTTCTCAAAACTGTTCAATGAATCATACTTTGAAGACGACATCATATTCGTAAGCACACGGTTTTGGAACATAACCTCTCCTGGTGCAGGTAACCCAAATGCTCGATGGGATAAATACGCATTCATGACAACAAGTCTGCCGCCAACAGGCTTCGACTGCTTCACTGAATCATTCATAGGTATGTACAGAGATTGGACAAACCCTGCGGCAGTGGAGACCGGTAAATGCTCAAACAGCCAAGGAAATGGGCAGGATATAGTGGGAGCTTTTCAGCATGATATTGAGATTGCTCCCGGAGAAGAAATTAAATTCGTAGTGCTGGTAGGCGTGGTGCGGCAGCGAGACGACGCTAAACCAATAAAAGCCCGTTACGACACCTGGGAAGAAGCCGAACGAGGCTTAGCAGAATTAGCTATCTATTGGAACAACTACCTATCACATACAACCTGCGAGACACCGGACAAAGACTTCGACCTGTCATTTAATATATGGACTAAATATCAGTCTTGGGTTACTTCTAGATGGTCGAGAATGGACAGCTACTATATAGGCGGCGGCTCGATTATCGGACACCGCGACAGTTGGCAAGATATGCTAGCCATACTACCAAACGACTTGGAATGGGCGAGACAGCGCGTTATATATTTGCTGGAACATCAGATGGCGGATGGGAGCACGCTTCATAATTGGGATCCGCTTACCAATATCGGGGTGAAAACGGGACACTCCGATGATACTATGTGGCTTGTGCTCGGCGTAATTGAGTATTTGAAAGAGTCAGGCGATCTTGTATTCCTTGACGAAGCTGTACGCTACTACGACACTGGCACAGAAACCGTCAAGCAGCATATGATTCGCGCTCTTGACTACACTCTTGCGCACTTAAGCGAGCGCGGAATACCACTAATTATGGCTGCGGACTGGAATGATGGACTTGATCATGTTGGCAGACAAGGCAGAGGCGAAACAACTATGGTTGCCGCTCATTTGGCTTGGATGCTGAAAGAAGTTGCTAATCTTATGTGGTTTATTGGCAACGATACACTCGCCCAAAAATACGCAGACGAAAGAGAAAAACTCATCAGAAATATGAACGACCACCTTTGGGATGGTGAATGGTACATAAGAGGTACAAGAGACGACGGCGAAGCATTCGGTAGTTCACGAAACGTAGAAGGGCAGATATATCTAAATGCACAAAGCTGGCCTGTGATAGCAAACGCTACACCTATGAAACGCGGCGAGCGCGCTATGGATTCAGTATGGAAGAGACTGATGACCGACTATGGACCTGCGCTGTTCCTGCCAGCCTACAGCCAGCCCGACCCGAAGCTGGGAATAATCTCAAGATTTGCGCCAGGCACGAAAGAAAATGGAACGGTCTTTTGCCATCCTACGGCATGGGCTGTTATGGCAGAGTGTGTTTTGGGCAGAGGCGATAAAGCCTATGAGATTTGGGAAAAAACTTCTTACACAAAACTTGGCAAAAAACCTGAAGTTTATAAAGTCGAACCGTATGTTTACTGCGAATATATCTACGGCCCAGATGCGCCTCAGTACGGCATGGGAGAGTTTACTTGGACAACTGGCACTGCTGCATGGATGTGGAAAGTATGCTTGGAATGGATAATGGGCGTTAGACCTGAGCTTCGCGGATTGCTGATAGATCCATGTGTGCCCAGCAGTTGGGAAAAGTTCAAAGTGCGCAGGCGTTTTAGGCGCGCCAATTATGATATAGAAGTAACTAATCCCAACCACGTAAACAGGGGCATATCAGAAATAATAGTGGACGGCAAGAAATGGAATTCACACCTGCTGCCTGACTTTGCCGATGGCAAAACACATAAGGTTGAAGTACTTATGGGCGAAGAGAACTGTTCTGGACTAGAATGCACATAGATACGTTCTTGCAATAAGTCGGCATCAATGTTACACTTTAAAAGATGCCAAACGGCGGACTGGCGGAGGGTATAATTTCGGATATGCCAAAATCCTATGACGAGATATTAGATGATATTGAGCGTGAAATGCGGCGGATATCAGATGATATGCTGGTGCAGATATTTAGACTGCACAGTACAACTGGTGAAGTCTGGTCGCCTCGCGTAGATATCTACGAAACGAAAGACAAACTAGTTGTGAAGGTATGCGCAGCAGGCGTAAAACCTGATAATCTGGATATATCGCTGTCCCCTGACGATCATTTTCTCACCATCCGCGGTGTTCGGTCGGAAGGCAATATGCTCAGAAAGGGGATAGTGCGCTACTATCAGCTAGAAGTCTATTACGGACCTTTTGAACGTGTCATACCCCTGCCAGACGGGGTAAAAATTGACAGCAACCGACTTCATGCCGCATACAAAGAAGGCTTCATAATAATAACCCTGCCAAAGAAAGAATCCGAAGAAGTCCGCCGGGTACCAATATCCGACTAACAGAAGACGGAGAGAACCAAATGCCATCCAAAAACGATTCTGAATCGGAACAGACCCGCGGCACAAAAAACCGCAGTGAAGATAAAAACTCTGAGCACAGCATAGCGCTTCCAGATGTGCTCAGTATAATGCCATTGAACGACAGCGTTCTCTTCCCAGGCGTAGTAATGCCGTTGATAGTGGCAAGAGAAAGCTCCGTTAGACTGGTAGATGACGCCGTGCTCAGCGAAACTCGCATTATAGGTATCGTCGGCAAGAAGGAACATCCTGGAGAAAATCCAGAAGCCAAAGACCTCTACAGAGTAGGAACTGCTGCAGCGATACATACTATGCTGCGTATGCCTGATGGCCAACGAATGATTGTGCAGGGCATTAAGCGATTTAGAATCAAAGAAATAATCCAGACTGACCCTTACTTCAAAGCTACTGTGGAAGAGCTTCCTGATGAAATTGACTGGACACCTGAGCAGGAGATGGAAGTCGAGGCGCTCAGAAGAAACGTGGCGGATACTTTCAGAAAAGTTGTCTCACTCTCGCCTAATCTGCCGGATGAACTGGAGAATATCGCCGCCGCAGTAACAAATCCTTCAATATTGACGAACACAGTTGCACTGCACCTACCAATATCAGTGCCTGAAAAACAAGATCTGCTGGAAACTGTCGGCATAAAAGAAAGACTTACTAAACTGCTTACCATACTTATCAGAGAAGCGCAGGTGCTGGAACTTGGCAGCAAGATCCAATCGCAGGTGCATCAGGAACTTGGAAAATCACAGAGAGAATATTATCTGCGTGAGCAGTTAAAAGCGATCCAAAAAGAGCTTGGCGAAGGCGATGAACATACTGCTGAAATCGAAGAACTCAGGCAGAAAATCAAAGAAAGCGGTATGCCGCCTGAAGCCGAAAAGGAAGCCAACCGCGAGCTTGACCGGCTGAACCGAATGTCGCCGGCGGCACCTGAATATACAGTCGCCCGTACATACATAGACTGGCTCGTCTCACTCCCGTGGGCTGTGAGTACAGAAGACAATCTAGATATACCTGAAGTAAGAAGAATACTCGATGAAGATCATTACGGGCTGGAAAAAGTCAAAGACAGAATCATTGAGTACCTTTCTGTGCGCAAGTTCAAAACCACCGGAACAATGAGACATCCTATACTATGCTTTGTTGGACCACCGGGAGTCGGTAAGACGTCACTTGGCAAATCAATCGCCCGTGCTATGGGGCGCAAGTTTGTCAGAATGTCGCTCGGCGGCATAAGAGATGAGGCTGAAATACGTGGGCATCGGCGTACTTACATCGGCGCGCTGCCGGGGCAGATAATCCAGAGCATAAGACGAGCCGGGTCTAATAACCCTGTGTTTATGCTCGACGAAATAGATAAAGTAGGCGCAGACTTCAGAGGTGACCCATCATCGGCACTTCTAGAAGTACTCGACCCAGAGCAGAACAACTCATTTAGAGACCATTATTTGGAAGTCACATTCGACCTTTCCAAAGTATTGTTCATAACAACTGCAAACATGCTGGACACAATACTTCCGCCTCTAAGAGACAGGATGGAAGTACTTGAGCTGCCAGGCTATACGGAGGAAGAAAAATTAGAGATTGCCAAGAGGCATCTTGTACCCAAACAGCTCGAAGAACACGGACTCAAAGAAGGCAAACATATAACTTGCACAGACGATGCGCTGATAGACATCATAAGAGGCTACACCAGAGAAGCCGGAGTTCGAAATCTTGAACGCGAGATAGCCAATATTTGTCGCAAGGTAACCCGCGAGTTTGCGGAAGGCCGAAGGCGTCCAGTAAAAGTGACAGTAAGACAGGTTAGAAAATACCTTGGAGCACCTAGATACCTGTTCGAAGAAATACGCGGCAGAATAAACGCGCCGGGGGTAGCNGTTGGTCTGGCATGGACACCAACTGGCGGCGATGTGCTGTTTGTAGAAGCTACGCGAATGCCCGGTGGTAAAACACTAACGCTTACCGGACAGCTTGGCGATGTAATGAAAGAGAGCGCCCAAGCTGCACTTTCGTATGTGCGGTCGCATGCAAAAGAGCTTGGTATTGATGAAGATTTCTTCGCAAAATCCGACATACATCTACATGTCCCGGCTGGCGCTATACCAAAAGATGGGCCATCGGCTGGCATTACTATGGTTACGGCGCTCGCATCGCTTCTAACCGGAAGGAAGGTACGCAGCAATCTTGCGATGACCGGCGAGATAACTCTGCGCGGCAAGGTGCTGCCGGTCGGTGGTATAAAAGAAAAAGTGCTTGCCGCAAGACGTGCTGGCATCCGCGTTGTACTGCTGCCTGCCGAAAACAAAAAAGACGTCATCGAAGAAGTNCCNGGAGAGGTNCAAGAAGAACTGGAAATCGTGTACGTCAAAGATATCAGCGAGGTAATTGAAAGAGCGCTCGAACCTGCTAGTAGAAAAAAGAAGTCAAAAACAGTTCGCACCATAAAGCAAGAACAGGCAGCAGCAGCCGAACGCTGATTGCCGAGCAGATAAGAGGGTGCAGATTTGTTGTTTCGGAACAGGATTGAAGCCGGAAAACAGCTTGCCGAACTCCTAAGCCCATACCGCGGGACGGATTCTATGGTTCTTGCAGTGCCGCGAGGCGGAGTTGTGGTAGGATATGAAGTAGCATCAGAGCTGGGACTGCCGATCGATGTAGTTGTTCCTCGCAAACTCGGTGCACCTGGTGAACCTGAGCTTGCAATCGGCGCGGTAGCACCATGGGACAGCGAAAGCATTGTGATAGACCAAGAAAGTGTGCGCTTTTTGGGTGTAACCCGCGATTACATTCTAAGGGAAATAGAAGAACAGCAAAGAGAGATCGCTCGGCGGCTTAGGCTTTATCGGGGAACTGAAGAACCTCCAGCCATCGCCGGAAAAACAGCTCTTCTGATTGACGACGGAATCGCAACTGGCTGCACACTGGAAGCTGCGATTAAATGCCTGCGAAAGTTAGGAGCATCAAAGATAGTGGCTGCAGCACCGGTCTCATCGGTTGAAGCTGCGGAAAGACTCTCCCACACTGCCGATGAGTTCTACACTTTGGCTACACCGGAGCCTTTCATGTCCGTTGGAAGATGGTTTGCTGATTTTGATCAAACATCTGATGGTGAAGTAATAAAACTCCTGGCGAAAAGCAGGGAAAACTAATCAGCGGCAGGCAGAACCTCTATCGCTTCGTCAAGCATCACATAGACCGGCTCACCATCCCGCCTGACAAACAAAACCCCTCTATCTTCGGCAACATCCAGAAGTGGATCACACCTCACCACCCACTCAGACTCTTCGCCAGACGTAACACGCACCCGATACTTGAGCATCAGACGCTCATCATCTTCTAGTCTAGCCGCAATATCTTCAAGATCAATCATAAACACACACCCGAAGCACAAAACCCGGTTATTTATATTTGCTTAGGTATCTGTATTATATTATCCTTCTACAGTTTCTGACAAGCGCAGATGGATTGTATCAAATCTGTGAAAGTATCGTAACAAAATACAATGGAAAAACTCATCTATACAATAATTCAGCCGTCGTGTGCTATACAATCCTCAGAACCGTGAAACCGACATATCACCATCGCTTAAAACATATTTTGTTATAAACCCCATCGAACGGTTTACCNGCAGACTGCTTAGCTGGTATAATGGATNGGTTTGAGACAATCAAAACTAAGCAAGGAGAGTAGCTAAAATGTTCACCGGTCCTGCTATTGAAGAAATCTACGCACGAGAGATTCTTGACTCAAGAGGCCAACCTACCATAGAGGTAGAAGTTTATGTAGACGACGATAAAAACTCTATTGGAAGGGCGGCTGTGCCGTCGGGCGCATCAACTGGCATACACGAAGCACTTGAACTTCGCGATGGAGATAAAGAACGATATCGCGGCAAAGGCGTGCTGAAGGCTGTAGAAAACGTCAACTGTAAAATAGCTCCCGAACTTATAGGCTGGGAAGTTACAGATCAGATGGGCATAGACCGTCTTATGATCGAATTAGACGGCACGAATAACAAGAGCGAGCTGGGAGCAAACGCAATTTTAGGGGTATCACTGGCATGCGCCAAAGCAGCCGCTAATGCGCTTGGCATGCCGCTTTACCGCTATATCGGCGGAACCTTCGCTCACAAATTGCCTGTGCCTATGATGAATATTCTAAACGGCGGCAAGCATGCCGATAACACCGTGGACCTTCAGGAATTTATGGTTGTACCTGCAGGTACTGATACATTCGCCGAGGCACTAAGAATGGGCTCAGAAGTCTATGCGAGCCTGAAGGAAGTTCTTCACAAACGAGGTTTAAGCACATCAGTTGGCGATGAAGGCGGTTTTGCGCCCAACCTCAAAACCAACGAAGACGCTATCAAAGTCATTCTTGAAGCCATAGAAAACGCCGGATATACACCTGGCGAGCACTGCTTTATAGCATTGGATCCAGCAGCAAGCGAGCTTTGGGAAGACGGCAAATATGTATGCAAAGGCGAAGGCGTAACTCGCACCACTGACGAGATGATTGACTTCTATGTCGATCTCATAAATAAATATCCTATTATTTCCCTTGAAGACGGACTAGCACAGGAAGACTGGGATGGATGGGTAAAGCTTACCGCTAAACTCGGCAGCAAAGTGCAAATAGTCGGCGACGATATTTATGTTACAAACACAAACTTTCTCAAAAAAGGCATAGAGCTGAAAGCATCGAACTCTATACTTATAAAAGTAAACCAAATTGGCACGCTGACTGAGACTCTAACCGCAATTGAGATGGCTAAGCAGGCTAGCTTCACCGCTGTAGTAAGCCATAGATCTGGAGAAACTGAAGATACAACCATAGCAGATATAGTCGTAGCTACAAACGTCGGACAAATCAAAACTGGAGCCCCGTCTCGAACCGAAAGAGTAGCCAAATATAACCAATTGCTTAGAATAGAAGAAGAGCTTGGAGACCTTGCAGAGTATCCGGGACTCGGGGCATTCTACAACCTTGCCAAATAGTTAATGCGAAACACAAAGATAGTCTGCACAATCGGACCAGCAAGCTGCGATGAGCAGAAGCTGAGAGGAATGATTCGGGCGGGCATGAATGTCGCCCGCCTGAACTTTTCCCATGGCAGCCAGCAGGAACATGCTGAACGAGCCAAGCTTATTCGCAGACTTGCTGGTGAGCTTGGGCATCCTGTAGGCATACTTCAGGATTTATCCGGTCCCAAAATACGTGCAGGCAGGATAGCATCTGGCACAGCGCACTTAAAACCTGGGCAGACATTCACATTCACTACACGCCAAACATCTGGCAATGATCAATCTGTCAACCTGCCATATCCTGAGTTCGTAGAACAGGTCAAGCGCGGCAGTATAATATACGCAGACGATGCCAGGCTTCAGTTCAGGGTGATTGAAAAAACTGATACTGATATAATCACCAAAGTTGTTGTCGGTGGAGACTTAGGCTCGAACAAAGGTATAAGCGTACCGGGCACAAAGATATCCCACAAAAGCGTAACCGAAAAAGACCTGCAAGATGTAGAATTCGGACTTAAGATTGGCGCTGACTGGATAGCTCTCTCATTCGTACGCTCACCGGAAGACAGAAAACCGTTAGACGAGGTAATGGCGAAGGTTGGAATACGGCGTCCTGTTATCGCAAAGATAGAGCGTCCGGAAGCGGTAGAAGCAATAGATGATATTATAAACGCTTTCGATGGAATAATGATTGCACGCGGCGACTTAGGCATAGAGCTTCCAATATACAAAGTCCCTATCATTCAAAAGATGATTATCGCCAAATGTAACGCCGCCGGTAAGCCTGTGATAACTGCCACTCAGATGTTGGACTCAATGATAAACAATGCCCGACCAACGCGCGCTGAAGTAACGGATGTAGCAAACGCGATTCTAGACGGCACAGATGCAACAATGCTATCAGGCGAAACAGCCGCTGGTGCGTATCCGGTAGAATCAGTAAAGATGATGGCAAAAATCGCTCTGGCAACCGAGCGTTCTTCAAGATACACTGCCAAACTGCGCGAACAACCAAACTCAGCGACGGCAGATGTAACCGAAGCCATAGGCGAGGCAAGCGCAAAACTCGCCGCCGATCTAAAAGCTGCCGCCGTTATTACCTGCACAGCCACCGGCACAACAGCAAGACTCGTTTCAAAACATCGCCCTCCAGCGCCAATAATTGCAGCTGTTTCGCGCCCAGAAACCGTTGGGCAACTGACATTAAGCTGCGGGGTACATCCTATACCAGTGCCGGAAACTGACAGCACAGACGTTTTGGTTTATACGGCAGTGCAGTCGGCAAAAGACGCCGGCTTCATAAAAAGCAACGATATCGTCGTAGTTACAGCAGGCGTGCCTGTCGGCGTGCCTGGGAATACAAGCCTTATACGAGTAGTGCGAGTCGCCTGAACTATATTCAGACGAGCCGCCTCAGACAAACTTCCTGCGCAGTGCCATTTCTGCGCATAAAACAAGAAAAACAAAATGTTCACTGCACTTCGTCACAGAGATTATAGGCTTTATTGGATAGGTGCTGTAATATCATTCATCGGAAGCTGGACACAGAGCGTAAGCTACCAATGGTTGGTATATGAAATAACAGGTTCAAAGCTCTGGTTAGGGATCGTTGGGTTTGCCGGCTCGCTGCCCCTCTTCGCTCTAACGCTGTTCGGCGGTGCATTGGCTGACAGGATCAACAAACGAAAAGCCCTCATAGTTACCCAGTCATTCTTTGTTATTTTTGCGTTTATACTTGGGCTTTTGGTGCAAAAAGGAATAGTCGCGAAAGACTATGCGCCTGCCAAATACATTGTTACGTTAATAGCAGTACTGCAGGGGATCGTGCTTTCGCTGGATCAGCCGCTGAGACAAATGATGCCGGCAACACTTGTGCCAAAGGAAGACCTAGTTAATGCAGTAATGTTAAACTCTTCTGCTTTCAACGGTGCACGAATAATAGGTCCTATGATTGCAGGCTATCTAATAGCCCATGTTGGGATGGCTTCATGCTTCTATGTAAACTCGGCAAGTTTTCTGGCTGTAATCCTGGCACTTGCACTCATGCATAAAGAAACACCAGCTGCTGTTACAGAAAAGAAATCGCTCATCGAAGACACGCTGGAAGGACTCAGGTACATAACAAACCACAACCAGATTAGAAAACTGATGCTGGCAGTAGGGATATCGGCGCTATTTGTTATGCCATATGCGACATTGATGCCAGTTTTTGCAAAAGATGTACTGAAAGTTGGAGTAAAAGGCAACGCCGCGCTGCTTACAAGTGTTGGAATCGGTGCGCTTGCCGGCACGCTCACACTTGCAGGTGCTGCCAAACGCGAGGGGAGAGGAAGAATGCTTGTGCTGGCAAGTGCGATTGGTGGAATACTGATGATATCTTTTGCAGGCTCAAGAAACTTCCTGCTATCACGATTGCTCTTAACAGGTCTAGGTTTCGCTATAGTATCTTTTAACCAGACCGCCAACAGCCTAATTCAACTTGCGTCTGACGACAGATTCAGGGGCAGGGTTGTGAGCGGTTACGCTTTCATATTTCTTGGGTTAGCGCCATTTGCTAACCTTCAGGCTGGAGGACTTGCAGAAGCACTTGGCGCACCGACGACCGTAGCTATATGGGGAGTAATATTCTTCGCAACATCAATCTTCCTTATCACACAGAAAGATATGATGGTGATAAAACCGCCAACTGATGAGATAGAAACAGAAATCGAAATAACCACACAACAAAACCAGCGTTTATCATAAAATATACACAAATATACACAAAAATGGAGGCAGTAGAAATGACCAAACAAGTTATCACCACACAAAACGCTCCGCAGGCTATAGGACCTTACTCACAGGCAATAAAAGCGGGACAGTTCGTTTTTATATCTGGACAAATACCTATTGACCCTAAATCAGGAGAAATGATAGCCGGCGGAATAGAAGAGCAGACCAAACAGGTGATGGCAAACCTAAAAGCAATCCTCGCCGCCGCAGGCTTGGGATTCGAAAA
>JGI24721J44947_10010969_pt1 | contig 11401 bp, 11 predicted proteins | sample YelNatPaOPGAMG01_FD_44947 | JGI IMG/M metagenome (IMG submission 44947)
GCAGCAGCGCAAACACGAACCCGCTTCCACAGTAAAACCTGGGAGCACGTCGCAGCAATGTATCAGAATTTATGCGCTGATCTGTTCCTACCATACGGTACAGTTTGATGGCTGTGAACCAGAGGCTTTTTTCGTTGTAAAGTTGCACGGCACACAAACAGAACAGAAAACGACCCTGCGAGTACGATCGTGCTTGTTTCTTAAGCGCTGGTATCGCGCAAGTTGGTAGTTGCGGGGGTGTAGTCTGCTTGTTTTGCAAAATAAGTACGTATTTTTTTTCAAGGATGCTCATCCTTTAAAAATCTGGTGCTTCAATGTAACGTACTAATTGACATTCTGCAAGATATTCGTTACATGACGATAGGACGCTGTGTACATGTGGCGCAAGTCACTCGTTGCGACACGTGAGGACAATTTGTTCCCTATATGGATAGGTTTATTTTTCAAGAGACTCCATCCTGAAACACCCTCTGCTTCAATGTAGCAGACAATTCAACATGATTCAAGACATTCATTGCATTACGATGGGACACTGTACGTGTTGCACAGGTCGATATGCACGGGAAACAGAAAGCGCCCATATGCACCCTTGCATGGAACGCGCGACACCAGAGCCGCGGCTCCCGTCGCTGAAACGCTCTGCGTTCGCGGTGTTGTTGACGAAACGCAAACGCAGGTAAACGCAAGTGCGAGCGAGCCCAAAACCGGTGTCGTTTAGGTCTGGGCTGCACAGCGTTTCAGAGACTCTTGGTGCAGAACAAGTCGTTGTGGCTGGCGCGTCTCATTTTGTTACAACGCGCAGCGCATCTACGGTGCGTAAGCGAGAGAAGTGCGCAACTGGTACGCTTCTCGACGGACCCAAGGCAGGGAGCGCACGCATCGCCGGCGCGGCAAGGACAACAGTGTTACCAGACAGCGAGATCGGAGAACTGTGGGCTGTACTCCAAGTGCTAGCGAACGCGCGCGTTTCGAAAATACGTTCGCATCCCTGTTTCTCTTTTGCTGCTCATTCGCTTGTACCACACTAGGCTGACGGCATGAGACCAGAATCGATGACGGACGGCGTGCCGGGCTCAGATTCACCTGCAGCAGCAGCAGCTTCGGTGACTACGAGCCTGCATGATTTGCAGGTTTTGGTGGAGCGTGGTACGCTCAGCGGGCCCGAGAAGCAGCAGGCCGATCACCTGGTCACGAGTCTAAAGAGAGAGCTGGTGCTTCGCCGAGTTGGTGATCATCTGGCAGAGCGCACGTTTCACGAACTATGTGTGCGACTCGCCGTCATGGAACGCGACTGGGCGGCAATGGAGCGTCACATCCAGCAGCTAATGCCACTCTACGAGCTGGACAGGCAAGCCGGTATTCAGTCGCCACATCGCGACCTTCTAGTTGGACTCAATCTGATGCGACTCTTGGCACAAAACAGGTTGGCAGAGTACCATATGGAGTTGGAGCTGCTGCCTACCACAGAGCCGCAACAGAACCCATACGTGCTTTTTCCTTTTCAGGTGGAGCAGGCGCTTACGGAAGGCAGCTATCAGAAAATCCTCCACATTGAGGCAGGTGCGGAGTGGTTGCCTTTTATCGAGCTTCTGCGGGAGACGACAATCCAGGAGATGGTGACGAGTTGGGCGGAGGCCTATGCGCATGTCACGCTTGAAGAATTGGCGAGCATGGCAGCTTTGCCGGTCGAACAGGTGCCCGCTCTGCTGGCACGTGTGCTTGATTGTACGCAGTACGTCGTTCAAAACGAGACTGTGCATTTCATCGCTTCAGATCACATTAGGGAAGCACCATCACAATATCTGCTGGCGAAAGAAGCCGTCAGTCGCACCATGGAGTATATACGCGGTCTGGAGCGTATTGTTTAATCGTATGCATCATGAATCGCGTATTTAGGCTGCGGACTTGAAGTCGCATCGGTTTATCTGGAGACATGGTCACCACGATCCGGGCGTTTTGCGTCCACCCAGGTATGGGATGCTCACGTCAGCGCGATGTTGACGTACACGTCCGGGGCTGATCAAGCCTCTGGTGCTCCAATGCGTCCCCAGTACTGGTAGGCGGTTTGGCGTCCATTTGGCGGTACTGGCATGATTTTGAATGTTCTATGGTGACGCGCCCGTTCTTTCAGAGCATCTACAGAGGAACGGTCACGAATCTTGCAGCAGCGTAGACTCCCGGCGGCAGTCGTTCTTCAGCAACACCGCCCGAGAACTTTGAACTGGTACCACCGAGGTAAATGATGCGATGTCGAGCAGAGGCCGGTGTTCCGAAGAGGCATGCTGGTAGCTGCATGCAGCTAGGGAGTAATTGCTCTGAAAACGTTGAGTTTAGGCAACGCTGGCAGTGCACGGTGCGCGCTCTAGGATAGCATTTCCAGGAGCGCACCCCGTGCGACTGTATCCTTGCGCAAGGCGCCCTCGTTGCAGTTGCCGAGTTTCCGCGCACCCGTTGCATCTTAATTCGTTGCTGGTATGCCGTTTGCACGTATTCGAGATGCTCTCCATTGCGCATGCATGAGCCGACGCGTGCGCTCGAGCTGCATCTGTGACAATGAGGCACCTGGAACGGTTGCGTCTCCGGTCCGTGCTGCGCCAAGGACACAGGCTCCCGTGCTCTGGGTGCAACGTCGAGATGAAGCACTTTCATGTATGTCCGCGCATGGTATCAAGCACAGATGCATTACCAGGAATGCCACGACGCACGAAGTCGGGCACGTGATCCACACAGTCGCGTGGACGCGTGCTGAATTTCGCGACAGCTGGTGGCCACTGGACAACCTCGCCCTCGTTGATCGCCTTGCGCAGGCGCGCTTCTGCGCCGCGGGAACATGCTTTCGAGGCGCTCGTACAGCGCAGAGGGCATCCTGGTACGGAAACAGGATTCATTCCCATTGAATCCGCTTCTGCTCAAGAATACATTATCCTTTTGAGTCCAAGACAGGTATCGGTACGCGTCTGTAGCGATATGCAAATCCAGTATCGCTTTGGTGTTACTGTATAGTTGCCAGCTGCGGGATGTGCGTGTCTGTGAGAGGTGTGCTCTTGTTAGCGTGCGAGGTGATCGATCGATTATTGATCATGATTGTCTCATAATATGATGCTAACCACATCGTTCCTACCGCACGACATGCAAGGCAATCTATGGATGGTCGTTCACTAGTGTCTCATAATAGGATACTTACCGCATCAAGCTTACCGCACGACATGCATCATGATCGATCGATTATTGACCATTCTTGTCCCATAATTGGATACTTACCGCATCAATCTTACCGCACGGCATGCAAGGCAATCGATCCATTACTGTCCACTCGTGTCTCATAATATGTTGCTTACCGCATCGATTTTACCGCACGGACTGGAACGCATGCACCGGGCGGCAGTGCTGCGTTGCATCGCACAGCGGAGCTCTGAGCATGCTCACGTTGCAACTTTTGGATTGACGTTTTTCGAAGTCAACATTTTGTACTTCTTCGGCACTTTTCGTGCGCAGGCATGAATATTTTGGAAATCTTGCTTCGAACTTACCGCAAGAACCGCAGCAGGTGGCACCGCCAGGCGCTTTCGTTTTTTGTTTTGTTCTCCGTTGTATTTCTGCTTGCGGTCTTCCCAGCGTCTCAGCTGACGGCGAGCTCGAGAGATCGTCTCTCNGAGTATGTAGACGCGCGTGCGATCAGAAANATTATCAGCAACTCGGAGACGCAATCGTTCAAGTACCTCTTGGGCTTACCGAATGAGCGCTGGTCGCAGTACCGGCTCGGCCGATATGTGCCCGAAAACGACACCGAGCTCCCCGCAACAGAGCGTCCCAATCCGTATACATTCCTGTGCGTGACTCCTGATCTCGTTTGCGACAGCATGCTGAGTAATGGGGGTTTCTGGGACCGAGAGTTCGTGCACAATGTCTTTACGTTGGTTCGACGGCTATCGAAGCCGACCGCCGGCCGTGGCAAGATTGTCATGGACGTCGGTATGAACTATGGATCGTTTGCGCTCTTCGCGGCAGCGCTCGGTCATCGGGTGCACAGCTTTGAGATGCAACCAGATGTCGCCGCTACTGTCGCCCTTTCCGCGCGCCTCAATACTGCCATTGCTCAGCGTCTGACTATCCACCAGTATGCCATCGATGAAAAGCCAAGCAAGGACGTGCATTACGCTCGCTACGAGGGCAACATTGGCATGGCACATATTAAGTCTGCGGATGACTCTGAGGACACCGTTCAGTCTATATCAGTGGAGAGCATTCGCCTTGACACACTACTGGATCGTTGGCAGCGCCAGAGCGGCGAACGCATCCAGGGTATATTCTTCATGAAGATCGACGTCGAAGGCCATGATATGAATGCGTTACGTTCGCTTGGACAGCGGTGGCTCCAAAAGGTCGACCATCTCGTACTCGAGGTGAATAGTTATACACCAGTGTATCGTGAAGTGGCACCATACCTCGTCGTGCGGGGCTTTTTGTGTCAGCCACTTGGCGACGACCAGACGCCGCATCCGCACCGGTTCAGCTCGGATCCCAGCGTGAAAATTCCATCATACGGAGCTATGTGGTGCGCCCGCGCCCCTGTTGTCCGACAGCTGCGGCATGCACAGTACAAGCTTGCAATGCGAAGTGCGGAATCGCCTTAGCACCATCTGCATTNTGCGAGCAGTATGCACTNGTAATGGCGACGTATATTCGTTCGGATGCGGTGGGCTCTAATGGAAAAACGTAGTTCGTGCTCTCGCGCCTGGTGGTGCGTGTTTTCAGCCTAGCAACTCTGGAACAGAGCTGCTCTTGCCCCGCAGTCTGTGCGCGGGCCTGGATCACGCTGTAGTCTGCTGTCGTCGAGAGACGCTTGATGCATCGTGGACCGAGAAAACTGATGGCGCGTTAACGCCCCNAAAGCCGGGATCTAGTGAAGCGCAGGCGTCCCGAGCNACGCATAAAGATCTGAAAATCTTTGGAGTTTCATTGCACTGCACCTCCGAATTTGCATTGATTCCGGACGAGTATTCCTCCCAGAACCTGTCCTCATGGTGTTACGGTCTCGTACTGTGCCGCTTCGGCCGTCGATACAGCACTTCCCGATGCCCATACGTCTAGTACGGTGCATGATCGTGATATCCTGCATCTTTTGGAGGGAATCCACTCCGAGTGCCCATGGATTGCGCCAGCAGCTGCTACGCGTATGCAGACGGGTGCCGCGTACCACGAGGAATCACTACAGACGCCTCGTTCGAGACGACAGCTTCGGGACAGCGGCAGTGCCAACATGATAAACGCGGTGCGTGTACCGTATTGGACACGTTGCGACTAGCGTATGCCGAGTCTTCGAATGAGGCGGGCACGTAGACGGTGGCATGCGAGGCGTTCGCATGCACAACTTTTGTCTTGCAAACGCTTGTCAGACAACGCACCTCGCTCATTGCACCTCAGAATGCCTTGGCGGCGACAATGTACCTATGTTTCCGCAATGAATCCCATCAGGGTACTGGTTGTCGCCTGTTCTGCTGTCGGGCAGAGCACTCAGGAGACNTTCGAGGAACAGAGATTTTTGCAGATGGCTGGCTCCTGANGCGTTTTGTCGTCCAGGTTACTTGGGTGTCGTGGCCTTTGCGGACAGGTGCCGCTGACGACTTCATCGTCAACGTTCAGACTCGCTGTGCGCTTTTGTTCNGCGCTTTCTGAAGCACTTTGCGAGCATCGACGTATATCGTCTTGCAGATGAACGTCGCACCGCTGTGTAAACGACCCCTGGCCCTGATATCAAACGTATGAGTAAAAAGTATCTATCTTGGAATATGCCCGATGGAGCGACAACGTTTCACGAGCATCTAATGGAAATTAATAGGTATGCCCAGACGCCTTTCAGCCTTTTTTACCGGCTCCCTGCTATCGGTTTCAGTTTCTCCATGCAAACTTGGAGCCTGAGAAGCATCACGATAACGTTCGCTCGCGAATGCTCCGCAGGTCTCGTCTGGAGCGCTGAACATCTCCTGATGTTGGTGGCGGCGTTGACGCCTCGGTTTATGAATTCCATGCGTGCATTGCCTCTAATGGAACTCATCAGTACACCGATTCCTCGAACTCGTGCCATTAGTACCATTTGGGGCTCTGTCAGCTCTGCGTGCTTCTCTATTACCGATGCGCTTGGCTGCCGGCGCTCCATCTCGGCCTACTGAAGTGCGCACTGCGGCTCATTCCTTATTTTTTGGAAATGAACGCGCTTCTATATACCCTTATATGAGGGCCTTGCCGGAGGAGATGGTCAATGCGGATGAAAGACACCATGTGCCAGAGTGTCACCCTGTACAGAGCGATTTTGCGATTTGCCCACTGAAGCGATCAATAGGATTCACAATAGAAAACACTCATGCAATAGGGTTGAAACATGGGGTGTGCGCAGGAATGGAAAGCTACTCTAACCCTTGATAGAATCGGCAGAATCNCAACCGCAAGTGGATGGTGAAATGCCACGTTGTTCCATAGAAGGACGTCACCAGACCTCAGGTGAAAAGTATTCAATTATTAGGCCAATGGGTGCTGTCGAGCGAGCCTGCTCCACGAGCGCGACTGACGCCGTCGAGTGTATCCACTCTAGCTAGAATCGATGATGATATCTTTGTTCTCTTCGAGCTCACTCGTACAGATAACATGCTCTGTCTCTGCGATTACCAATATACGTTCTGGCCGTTTCATCCGAAGCAAGTGTCATCGACTGAAAAACAAACCGACGTTCCGGTGCTTTCTCCGGATAGCGGCTTTCCAGGAATGCTACCGTTGCGATTTCCGTGCAAGACGGCCGTGCTTGAAATAGGATTCATTTTTCCGACTGTATCCCAGTGTTTTCAGGATCCCGGGAACGAGCTGTTGAGAAACAGAGACTCCCATGGTGTCCATGCTCGCCGCTCGGGTTTTCTCTATAGCGATCAATCAGTTGTTCTCTACCAGTGACCTCAAAAAGTCTCTGAAAATATCGGTTTCTGGAGCGGAGCGCATCTGATTCTTTCTTTCCGTGTGAATCACGCATCTGTGTACTGTGTTAAGACTCATCCGAAGGAGAATTCGAGTTCTCCTTGAACTCTTCAGGAAAGAATGTGTATCCTACAAGCAATTCTTCTACAATCTATAGAGTACACTGCATACTGAAGTCGATCTTCTGCTGCTCAACGTACCTTGGTGCAGAACAATTTGAACGGAAAGCCCATGAAGAGGTCATGAAAGAGGCTCCATCCCATCTACGAAGGAGGTGCATAGATCCTGCCGCAACAGCAATGCTATAGATTTTCGTTCGTTAGCGCTGTTGGCAGGTCGGAAACGGCCCGCCAGAAAGAAACCCGTTTACAGTCAGACGTTGCTTTCCTAGGTAACGCCGAGGTGACGCTTGCTTTGCAATCTATACGGCGGTTCGTTGACGCAAACGTGTGATTCCGCCGGAGCAGTTTTCCATGACCAGCAGTCGCCTTAGACGAGACTTGCCGCCTCAGGGTCGTCCGTGGATCTCGTAAGGCGTGTATTGGCCCTTGATAAGTTCGGAGACCGCTCCGTATGCCCACGGAGAGCGGGTTACAGCAGCGCTGGCGACGGGGCTGTGCCGGAGGCGCTGGTCCGCAGTGGTGGCCTCCAGGCCGCAAGCCACACGGCGCCGGCGGGACGATGCCTCAGCCTCCAACCAGAGACGCACCACCTGAGGTGCTGGATGCGTATCTCAGGGAGCGTCGGCGGCGGTGGCCACGTCTCGACGCAGAGACTAGTGAAGCAGCAGCGCGGAACTCGACTGAGGCTGCCAGCACGTCTTCGTCGGTAACCCCCAGGGAGCGGGCGGGGCCCGCGAGCTCTATTGGTCAGCCCTCAAGTTCGCGTGACGTTTTACCGGGAAACGAGGCATGCTTCGAGAGAAATAGGCCTGGGAGTGCTGCTGCGCAATCCGATATATCGGAGAGCGTCGCTAGCGCTGTGGTTTTTCGTGAGAAGCCTCCACAATGTCGCCGACGTTTCGCCGAGACACGCCCCACGGCACGTTTCCGGGCGCTCTTGGAGTCTGATGCGAAGGCAGAAGAGCAACAGGAGGTAATACTGGACTGTCTGGAAACTATTGCCCGATTGCAGGGCTGGATCGAGTGATGTGCTCGAGCTGCACAGAAGCATCGAATGCGGGATCGGACCCTGGGAGACGACAATTGCGTGTTCATGTATGGGGTGAACTTCGAGAGACTCACCATTTGAAGAGTTCCGGCCATTGAGCTTATGGACTTGTCAGCAGTCAGTCCCAGGTCGTTCCGGTGCGGTCGCGTACGATACCCGACAAGCAACAGTTGTGAATCTCGCCTTGAGAGCGGTAACAGGAGTGGTGGCGGGTCACTACCGTTGCGGAATGCACGTTGACGATACGCGAAACGCGATCGCTGCGAAAACCATGAGCTTGCGCTGAACGCGGGCAGTTTGTTTTCCTTTCGCTGAGTACGTGAATGAGCAAGCCTCTTGGCTAGTGTGCCTCCCGGAGATTCATGTCTCCCGAGTAACCATAGGGCATTCTTCGCTAGGGACCTTGCGTCTACTGGAGCGGCTTCGAAAAGCGTCGCGACGCTATCAGCTACTTTGCAAACGCGGACGGATCCGCTGGCCAACTTGCGTGCGCGCTAAGGCGTCTCTTCATGTGCAGCATCTTTGGTGCTTCTCTTGGCCGCTATATCCGAACACGAAGTAGAACGCCGGAGCTCTCTCATCTCATGCATGGAATTTGCGGTGATCGTTGGAGGTCCTGCGTATAACTGGTTGCGTACCCGCTGGCTGGCGGCCTCACTGAGCGCGGTTCGGACGCAATGCTTTCGCTGCCAGACCGATCGTGCACACCCTTCTACGTATCAGGGGTGCGGGCCTCGAGCGACAGCAAGCATCTGGGTAGCACTCGCTTGGGTTCGCGAACACCTACAAGCCTCCAATCTCGTTTGCGCTGGAGGTCTCAGGTCGCCAGTCTTTGCAGCGTACTAAGAGCGCATGCATCGTGCTCTGANGGGGCCGGGGCCGTCAATTCTGCCGCTCATTGCGTACCTGGCTTGTCTGCATTTCTGTCCAATCAGCGAAAGCATTACAGACATTTAGAGTCCATGTATGACGCGGAGAAGGAGGTCGTGTGCCGCGGGGAGTGCTCGTCGCAATGACGCTACTCAGCGAACGATAGTGTGGAGGCAAAGGACGAACGAGCTTGCTCGGCCTTTGGATGCACTTGCTCAACGGATTTAGTCGCCCTCGGAACCGGCACCGAGGCTGCTCTGACGGCCGCGTGCTCCGCTCATCGAAGAGTTCACCAGAGCGGGAGGTCAGGAATGGACTGTGGCATGAAGCTAGCTCTCCCGACACCAGTGGCGTTAGGGCCCAAACCTCTATGCTATGCGCAAATGTGTGAAGCAGCCTCGCATCCGATGCTCACCCCAAAAGACTCGGCTTTGTGCTGTGTGTATCTAATCCGGGCAGCGTAGGGAACGCTGTGCGACGTGGTNAGAATTCTTTGGCGCTAAATGCACGAAACAAATCGGACCCCACCTAGTGCAAGACAGCCGGTTGTAAGCTTGCTTCAACCCATGTTTTTCCGCGGAAGCATGCGTATTCCACAGCAATTTAGGTCGTAGCTCTCCAGGGCACACAGATACAATCGATCTTGTAAAGTTGCGGTGACTGTCTGCAGACAGAACGGCGCTCCCGTCGCAAATTCAGTCCCTGGGCATCCTCTGGTGTTGGATCACTTGGGAAAAAAGGACGACAAAAGACGCAGGTCTCATTCATGTCATCACTCGAGACAGCGTATCGTCTTTTTGAGGTGCAGCATGCTGCAATAGCTAACGTCCGTCGCTCTGTTAATTTGGGCGACAGCAGCACTGCGCACGACCCGAAGCGTACCTTGAGTCCACGTCCTTGTTGAATAGATCGTGTCCTTTTCGAATCACCCCGCACAGGGGCATTGGGCATCCTATTCAGAGCAGCAAGTTCTGGAACATCTTGATNAGCAAATCCTTGTTGATCGTTTGTTTCTGTCGCGGACATTGAACAATAGCAATGGATCATGCAGACTGGGCAAACTTCCCGTGATAGATTTANGTTGTTACGATCAGCTTGCGACAAAACAGCCTTTGCGTCTTATGTATAGTTATTCTGCCGTAAGCTCGTACATGAATCGGGCTTTTCATGGTCCTGATCCCTAAATTCTTGCACACAAGCCAGAACTTATAACTTGGTATCTGGACGACTCGCGCCCGTCGATCCAGTCAAACGCGTACATTTTCTCTGCCAAACTATCAAGGACGACACAGGATGCGATGTATCCGCACATTTGATACAAATGGAGTTACATCGAAACGGACGTGCACAGGAAGAAGAGTGCTTCGATGGGAGACAATCATGCGCTGAGCTACACACTTGCGATTTCGTACCGAGACCCGAATGCGTATCAGAGAAGCCACGAATATCCGTCTCAGCCGATTCCACTTTATGGTGAAGCATATAAAACCTTCGCAGTCGTACTCACAGCAGCCCGAACAGCTGCTCTTAGAGAAGGAACAAGCAAGCGTGACGACGACATGAGCCCTTGCGTCGACTCAGCGGTGTAGTTGCCAATGAATCGCCAAACGCGCAGAATCGTCCAAAACGTCGTCCTTTTCCGAAGCACGCTTCGGGGCATTTCCAACCCGAATTCCTCTGTCCTGCTATTGGATCGCGTTGCACTCCGTTCCTCAAAGAGCCATTAAGAAACACGCAGCCGCCATCGGCGTTTCGCTGCTCTTTTTCCAGTATGTGCTGCCTTGTTCAGTGCAGTCGAAGGCGTCATTTTTGTTTAAAAACCCCGTTTTGACGCTCACGAATACATAGATATAGAAGGGACGTTCGCATTTGTGACGCAGTTTTCAGTAAAATCGAGCTTCGCAAACACGTCTTTCACCCCAGTCTCTATGACGTCTCCAAGCAACTGTTCGTCTGCGTTCCGGACGCTGGCCTGTCAGCTGTTCACGTTCACTTCGAATGCGTCGATCAAACCTTGGTGTCGCAAGGCAGTTGATGCGCGGGACAGAGGATTCAATACGATCTGAGAGCAGATTTACGTATTTGCACAAATGCTTCAGAGATGTCCTCAACGTGTTGCCGCGCAACTTTATGGATTGAGAAAGCTTTTCACTGCCAACGTGCCAACAGGTCTGGAGCCAACCCTAAGAACAAGAACAAAATTCAGGTCAACGTTCGACGCTTTATGGAGCGCACACACTGCTGGGTTCGCAGCCTCACCTTCGCGTTCCCGAAAATCGCGATGCGACGGAAGAGATTCTTCGCTTCAGATCGTACGTGAACACCTCAATGGCTCACGAAGACGATAGTCGACTGGAGTACATCAGAACGCGAACGGAGGTCGTCAATCTGTTGAATG
>JGI24721J44947_10010974_pt1 | contig 11396 bp, 7 predicted proteins | sample YelNatPaOPGAMG01_FD_44947 | JGI IMG/M metagenome (IMG submission 44947)
AGAGACTAGCCATAATGTTCCAAGCAATCATAACATTCACATGCATAATAATACATATGAGATATGGAATATGATAAACTTAAATATTTTGAAACCACCTCTAATTATGCAATTTAAATATTAATATTAAGTTTTAATAAAGTAGAAATTATAATAATCATCATTTAGTAACTATATTAAATCATTCAAGACTATCAATATTAAACCTAAGCATCAGTTTATAGATTAATCATGTTTACAAGGACTTCAAATAACATATAAATATTAAGTACATATATCCAGAAACATGGGAGAAATTAAGCCATAAAGTACAATTATAATAGATAATCTATATAATTATAAAAGAAGTTAATCAAAGATATGGATAACCTCAAATTAACTTTATATTAACGGGCCCGCGGGGATTTGAACCCCGGACCGCCGGCTTTCATCCATTGATAGAAGGCCGGCGCGCTTCCATACTGCGCTACGGGCCCTAAAAAACTCCTTGTTTTCTATAATATATTTTTTTCTAAAGAGAATGTACAATGTTGATAGGATTTCCAAGACAGCTGTTAAGTATTAAGCTTCTATAAGCTTATAGGATGAGAATCTATCTATGACAATAGATGACATCTATTCAGTACAATAACATCAAACCCAATAAATATGAGAAACTCTAAGATCAACAATATGCTGAGAACTATTCATAAATATTATACTATTACTACAGTCACTTAAGAAGGTGAGTTTAAGTTGTCAATGTCCTCTTCCTTTATCGAAAAACTTTTAAGTAAATTTAACCTATAAATTAAGGCGCCCCAGAGCCCCCGTACGTGTGGGGAAAGCTCAGTACGGTAGAGCGCTCGATAAAAGGCGAAGCTGTTAACCGAGTGGCCCGCGGTTCAAGAGATTAATTTCTGAAACTCCGCGCGGGGGCGCCAACAAGTCATCATCACTTTTTTCTCGACATAAATTATTAGTGCTCCGGCCGGGATTTGAATTCCCGTATATATCATCCCGGGTCAAGGGGTCTCCTCTATTTTGGTCGAAAGCCCCTTATACTTGACCGGACTCTCTGCCAAAGCCTAAAAGGCTTATGTATACTACCGGAGCTGATTCCTCTATATATCAGAAGCAAAAAAATCTTACGCTTAAATTATTTCGCTACTACTAAAAAAAATACAGGGCATTTTTTAACATAAATCTAATTTTAGTCATCAAATCTGAAAAGTTACTATTATTTTCTCTTAATGTATTAGATAATGCGGCCGCCGGGATTTGAACCCGGGATCTCCCGCGTGGCAGGCGGGTATCTTACCAACTAGACCACGGCCGCAAAATAGAAAGCATTAAAAAATAATTAAAGTTTTCGGATGATTTTAAAATACTGTCAAGCTAGTGTATAATAAGCTTATAGGAATTTAAGACTTAACTTAACAGTGGTGTTGGTTTAACAGTACTAAGTATCATAATAACTATAAAATTTTATATTCTTAAGGTATAATTTATAATGCCTCCGTAGCTCAGCGTGGTAGAGCGGCCGCCTCGTATCAGCTCTGAGAAAGCGGCATGTCGCGGGTTCAAATCCCGCCGGAGGCTTATTGTACCCAGAAAGACTTATAAGGGCATCTAAGTTAATAAAATTAGCCCCGGGCCCCGGTAGCTCAGCTGGGAGTTATTACCAAAAGCGCCCGGCTGAAGACCGGGTTGTCGGTGGTTCAAAAACATAATATGTTGAAACTCCGCCCCGGGGCATATTAAGCTTGAATATCAAGAGCCCTAAATAGGCTTATCAGGAGATTCTATAACCTAATTGCCTATAGCTTTGGGATTAGATTGAAGACTAAAACTCTATAATGTTTTGAAGATATCTGATAGAGTTATAGCTACCAGTTCAGAGGTTAAGGACTCATAGTATGGGTTGAGGGTATGTATTGAGACAAGTAGTAAAATCAAGAGTATAGGAATATGTGATCTAAGTCTCTTCTCTATAAATTAGTTTAGATATATAGAAAAGTTTAAAGACACACATAGAACTTGGATACTGTTGATTATAGAGCCTAAGGGAGTAGCTACATAAGATCTAAGGGGTGCCTCTCTAATTTCTTATAAGTTAGTTTAGATTTTAGAAAATAGCTTAAGCTCTAGGAATTAAGCTGCAAACAATACTTTATAATGTTATATAGTAGTAATTTACAGAAGTTTACAGATTAAACAAACTTAAGGCAGCAGAGGACACCGGCACTCGAGAATCTCCATAACCACCGTATGGCAGCCGGCATTCTCACATCCGTTACCCATGAACAATACGGTTCAGACTTAGGGCCGCTCTATTCCTAGCCTAACCCATTTCGTCTGTTCAAGCTTGATCCCTTCCTCCGAAGGGACTAGCTTTTACCGTATTCCCATGGGACGTATGATCATAGATGCCTACTACCTCAGCATGGTCATGGAAACCCCTCATGCCGGCTTCTCAGCCCGCCATATAGACCTTTTGCGGTCGGATTTTCCTCAGGGGAGGCCTAGTCCCCCACCTAAGTCCTCTGCTGCCAATACTTATATACGTAACTTATTAATATTTTTTGCTTTTGGTATTAAATTCCTTAATTTCTAAATAATATGTATTAGCTATCAATTTGAATATTGTATGCTTTTTAACTTGATTGTTTTTATCTATACACTTATAAGTTTGGGTTTCTCAATTACATCTATAAGTTGATGACATTAGTATACAAAAACTTTAGCTAGTAGTTTTTAGTTATGCTATAGTATTTTGGGCATACAGTATTCTTAGAATGCTGTTTCAGCAGCTTATCTTATATTGTAAAGATTCCGCCTACCTCATTCCTTATAACTCAATGTTTTTATCAGCCTTGCTACCATAAGCATCTCAAGTAGGCTCTCATCAGCTCTAATTTCAGATTTTGGCTTGATAACTGGTTTTATACCCATATGTCTAGCAGTCTATATGTTTCATATATTTTGTATGCTTTAATCTATATATGCTCAATGATAGATCTAGGCTTTGATGCACTTACTATTAATGCCGTAGTGCTTCTGAATAGTGAGTACCATCATTAGCGATCTATTGATACAACTTCTTTTGCCTTAACATCTACTGCAAAGTATATTTAGAACTTGAATTAAGTCAAATATACCTCCTAATCTAAGAAAAGTCATAGTTATATATAAAGCTTTATATCTAGCTCAAGGGTTTAAGCTCACGATCATGGTCATCAAAAGGGTTTAGGCTTAAGAAAATGTGTCACGTTTAATTAACTGCCCGTTAATAATCCTCTAACCTATAAATTGGAAACTAAGCGAAGAAAAACTAAACCATAAAGTCCATTATAATAAAAGTAAAATGAAAAATTCGCATGAAATATAATTAAGCCACAGAGCCTAGATTAACTTTAATTTGAATTATATTAACTTAATGAATGAAAAGTAGGTTACATTAAATTTTTTACCATATAGCTCTAAAGCTCTTCCTTCTATTTTCTCATCGTTTATTGTTACATCCATAAAGGAGGGTATAAATGAAGCATAGCCTCCGGACCAGACTCCAGTTGCAGAGCCAGGATTTAATAGTAGGATCTTCCTATTATAAACTTTTTTCTCTCTTATAGAAAGCCTATGGGTATGTCCTGAAATAATCACATCTAAGTCATTTTCAACAGCTTTATTTATAAGTTTTCTATCATCACCTCTTGGATATATCTGGTCTCCATGTATAATCCCAATTTTAAATCCATCAATTTTAAACTTAATTTCTGCAGGTAAATTTAAATCATCCATATTGCCAAGCACACAGTACGTTTTTGCTATGCTTTCAAAGAAGCTTAATATCTTAGCGCTTGTCAAGTCACCTGTACATAAAACTAAATCGAAGTTACAACCTTTCAAGTACTGCTCAATTTCCCAACTAATTTTTTCAGCTCTCTCAGGTATATGTGTATCTCCAATTACAAGCATTCTCATCATAAACTATACACCACACTATGTGAACATAGTGTTCAAACCTATTAATTTTATCACTAATGCTTTAATTAACGACTTAAGACATTATGTAAGGTTACTACATAATTTATCAGTACTCAACTAAGTCTGAGTACTGATAAATTAAATTATTGTATATTTGATGCATTTGAGCCTCAGCGCTTCCAACCTTCTTCATAATTTATCAGTACTCAGCTAAGTCTTCATGGACTCTATTATTTATAAGGATAATTAATCTTAAATATTTTTCTGAAGAAAAGATCTGCTAACTTATTATAAAGCGGTTCTTCATATTTTGGTATTTTTGAGCTTGTGGTTTAATTTTGAATTTTGTAAATTCATCCATGCAATAGAACGGGAAAACTTTAATATTTATTCCTTTTCATACCAATTAAAATAGGAAGCATGATTATTGAGAATTAAGCCACAAAGTATATTTTGGCTAATAGCTGTTAAACTCTACATAAATACTATAATTCCTTAAGCTAATTTTAATGATAAATTCTAAACCTATAATAAACTTAAATACTTAGATATAATGTTCCTTATCAATTCTACGAATCTATTCACATTTCCTACAGTTACTGCTTTATTTTATATTCACTTATTCCATCTCTACATACTATTTCTTCTTGAACTAACTTATATTGTTATGTTATATTAATTGTACTAGCTTGAATTCATAGCAAATATATGTTGGAGTAACCGAACAAGCCAATTAATATCATATCTAAGTTTATGTGGACACTTTGCTTCATATATACTTAATCTTTAATAACACTTTAAAAAGTGTTCTGATACTTTAATAGATTTAAGAAGTGCCAATAAACTCTTGTATTAATATCTAAGAAGGTGTAGAGGTAGATGTTTATAACATAGTTTAGAAAATGTTATTATTGGGTTCCTGCATGGTTATGTGAAGTAAGACTCTTCAGTAAATAGTAGATACTACGCCTTGGGATTCCAGTTTTGCTTGATATTTCAGAAATGCTATATCCAAGTCTACGTAACTCCATAATCTTATTCTGATGAGTACACGTATACTTTGGTGGACGACCTTTCTTCACTGCAATGGGTTTTATAACAACATTAACAGACTTTAGACTATTAACTATTTTTTTAGAAGTACTTAAATAAATTGATGGTGGAAGACATATCACTTTTAAGTTCGGTGCTTTATTCAGTAACTCTAAGATTATCGGAAGGGAAGGGCGTTTATTTATATAAATTGCTGTAGTGTTAACATTAACTTTTGATGATATCATCCACAGCAAATTTGCTACATCTTTTGCCTTAATTATAAGCATTTTTGAATTCATATTACATGATGATATAATAAACACATATAAAAGTGGTGCTGCAAACATAAGTATTCAGCTACACACATTTTATTACACATTACTTGCATGGTTAAGTTTATAGTATTGGGAGGGTGCTAAAATGTGTCTAAATATCTCTTAATTACAAATTAGTCCTGTAAAATCAGGACATCAGCTACATATATTTCTATATTTTAGGTTTGTACATTATAAAGGTATAGAAAACTCTTATTTTTAACTTTGTTAACAAAGTTAAAAATAAGGTCTTATCTTTTAGAAAGTGAAAGCACATTTATTATGACACACTATTTGTTCGGCGACTTTCCGTTGATTTCCTGTTTTCTCCCGTTTCTTTAACTCTACATCCTGAGAATTAAGCAACGATTATTGAGAATTGGGGTTTATTGGACTTAAAACATAGTTTTAAAGTCATGTATGACTGCAGTGTTGACAAGCATTTCTGTAGCCTTTAATAATCAGATTGTGAATTTTATTTCATTGTGGCAAGCAATTTCGATTTCTTAGGGTATAGAATTAGTATGGATATTACAGGTATAATGAAGCCAATGGCAGCTGTGGATTGAATTGTTAATCCCCATGCATCGAAGGCTATGGTTGTAATACTAACTAGTAGTATGCTCCAAAAGCCCCATTTTCTCCTTGTCAATAAACCAGAAACGGCAATAAGTCCAAAAACTCCCAAGAACAGAAACATTACAAAGAGCACAGCAGACGTTGCATATGAAACAGGAGCGACCAAAAACCGCCCCATTCCTGCAGGTGTGCCGAGCGCGGCGAAAGAAAGCCTACCGACGGATTGAACAATCCATGAAAACCAACAAAAACAACAATCTTAGATACTTTCTCCAAGCTTTCCGCTTTTTCATGTACCATTTTCAATTCAACCCTTTATAAGTTGGGCTGCTATATTTTTCCCGAATTCCTTGCATTTGTGTAGTTCGCCTTCCATTACAGGACCCTTTATTCCTTGAACTTTTATGGATAAACCAGACATTATCCGCCTCAAACTCGGAACCTTCTCATTTATTTGTTTCTCCATTTTCTTAACAGCCTTTTCGAAATCCTTCCCCATATAAGTGTCAAAAACGGCAAACATCTTCCCATCTAACGGCAACTTGCCAAGCTTGTCAATAAACCCTTTAATTCCCCTTGTCGGTCCACCAATATGGTTTGGGGAGCCAATCAGGACTGCATCATAATTAGGTATATCATTAACATCCACTTCTTTGAGTTCTTTAACAGAAGCTTTTACGCCATTAACTTCATTGATACCTTGGAGTATTTTTTCCGCCACGTATTTCGTGTTACCATAACACGACTCATAAATCACAATTATTTTTACCATTACAACCTACTTATACTACTATATCTCATTCAAGTTTTAAAATTTGCGGACTTCTCAGAACTATTGTGTGCTTACATTCCGAGGAGAGCCTAAGGATCTAACAAAGATAAGATTAAGACAATGGCAAAGGCTAGTGTGTATGCTGCAAAGTTTATGTTTGTTTGAACCCTATGAGGTATGCTGCGGCGAAAACGAGGATTGCTTGAATCAGGGCTATAAGCATGCATGATAAAGCTTGGCTTGCCATGAACTCAGTTGAAGTTGTTGGAGTTGTCCGTACTCTTTTCATCATACCATTTTCTCAATCTTGAGTGAAGAGCTGAGCTACCATCATTATGAAGAAGATTGAAGCAAGGTAAACATGTCAGGCACCATAAACTCAAAAGCGGAGACCTGTTTCGTTTCAATTAAAGAAGCAATTTTCAGGGTTATTGAAGTTAAAGCTTGCCTCTGCTGATTTTGGCCTATAAACACAGTTAGAACTTGCTGAATGGTTGCGAAAACGGAGCCTTTATCCACATAAAGTGTAACAGTTGTGTTCACCCATCTGCTTGGATCTTCTGGTGCTACATGATAGAAAGTTAGCTTTGGCTGAAAATGCTTGGAATAATCATAACAGCCTGAATTTTTCCCCTTGCAATAAGTCACTTTAGGCTGTCTGATTATCGGCATAAACTCGGACACTCAATACTTTGTGGCAGATAATGCGTCAATAAACGCTTGTGTAGAGTTAGCCACGTTTAACTAATCATGTTGAATACACCTATGGCGTAGACAGGTTATGTAACACCTAAACCGACGAAGGAAATGCCGAAAGCCAAAACAAACACTAGGAGAAAAGAAATATCATAAAAAACACAACTGGTTTCTAAAAAGCCTTCTTTAACTCTTTCTTGGTTAAAGCCAAAATTCGTTGAAGACTCATTCTAGAATTTCTCCCTTATACTCCTACCTGTGAATTTAATGAAGATCTCTTCCAGATTTCTAACCTTAGTTTTTTGAATCAGTTCCCTTGGTAAGTCTAGGGCTATAAGCTTTCCATGATCAATTAATTTTTCTATTACTTCCCACAGCTATAGGTTTGATCCTTTTAACTGCTAAACCTTCGCAATCTACTATGTATTGTATGATTATTATATTTAACTATACATTAACTTCTCTAGAAATAATTTTGCTTTTTCAGATTCAGCTTTGGGCACTACATTTAATTTAGATCTTTGCTCTTCTGTCAAGTATTTTTCAATTCCATAAATCTTAAGCCTTGTTAAAACATTCATGACTGTTGCCATGCTTTCATTAAACATATCTGATACATGGCTAAGACTAAGACTGCTTGTTAGGTATATCAATGTTGCTGCTATAGCTGTTGATGGCATAATGCCAAATGTACTACTGCTTTCTTTTAATAGCTTCTCCATAATCTCTTTAAGTACTACAGATTGCTGAGTTAATTTCCATTTACATATACCTAGATTATTAGCAATAGCGGCAATATCAGACCATTCAAGTACCGATGTTAATTTTTTAATTTGATTAATGGATGGCCTTAATATCATATGTGGGAACGGACCTATTGATATTGATCTCTCACGTTTCGTCTTCATAAGTAAGAACAAAGACATATCATAGGAAATTAAATATACTGGAAATTTTTTATAAATATCTTCATTTGTAATATTATGTTTTGATAATAAAGCATTAGTAAATCTAACATAAGCTATTGCAAGAGATTGACGAACATACTTATCATTTATTAGTATAGGCTTGGACTTACGCCATGTAATTTTCTCTATTCTAGCATTTTGACCAAAAAGTTCAATAATTCTTTCCTCACATAACCTAAAATCCTTTCTTTCAAGTTCTACTTTAATATTTTTCCTTATAGTTTTCCCATTTTCGATTACTTTTAAAATAATGGAGGCCGACGTAAGTACTCTTCGTTCCTCAAGTTTCAGAAGTTTTAAAATTTCACCATATGACCATCGTTGACATGAGTTAAGTTTAGTTGCGACATCAAGATAGTTACCACTATACGGTAAGTACTTAATGATATCAATTCTAGAAATACTTTTTGGGTCTTTAATAACATTTAGGAGAGAACCACACTTAGGACATTTATCAGTTTTTAAAAATATTTCCATTTTTGATGAAAATTTACATTTTTGGTTGCTACATAACGCCTTATAATTCTCATTAATATGACCTATAGCTATTTTATGTGAGGCTATTGCGCAGCGAATTCTGTCTATATTAGCTTTTCTAGTCAATTGTCTTGACTGAATAAAACTTTTATAAGAGTATATATCATGTTTATAACCATTGTAGTCTTCATGATTTGTTACGAATTTATACATAAGTATATGATGTTTAAGCAGCTTGTTTTTTGCAATCTGAAGTAACTTAAGATTTTTAAACAATTTTATATATGCGTCAATCATTCGGTCTAAACTAAGCAGACTAGTATTAAGTTCATCGCCAAAATTAACTAATGAAGATAATAGTTCATGCACCTGTCCATATACCCAACTATTACTGCTATGCATATTCATATTTAGCTACTTTACTAATTTAACTCAACCTGTTATATAGTAACTTACTTACAATAGTATTATAAGCTTTCTGATTTGAGGTACTAAACTAAATAACATAAGCAACTTTAAGATTTTTAAGTCTACGTGCTTAACTTACTCAACATCGAGAATGTTATGAAGATGTTTAATAAGATCTTAAATCTTAAGAGCCTAAAACTAAAATTATGAACCTACCTTTCAGAGCCTAAGATGATGACTTTAAACATAAAAGGAGGATTAAAAAAGCGAACCTGGCAACTTAACATATTGTACTTAACTTCCTAAGTTGCCATGCCCAAAATGGCAACAGAAAAACTTAAAAATATATCTAAAAGAGCAGACACTAAGATATGAAAATAATACATAACATAAGACATGGATCGTGAAAAGGCCTAAATATTTTAAGCACACTTATTATTCTCCTAAGATATATATGAGCTGAAGAAATCATCTTAACCATGAATAACATATTAATTTACAAATGGAGAAACAAACATTTCCAAGTAGATATAATGGAAAGCCGAACAATTTTACTTATCATAGACGATTACTAAAACTTAGCGAAATTAAAAATTGAATTAATAAAGAGCTGAAGTGGACTTACAAATTACATATATTGAAAAGCTAATAGATTAAAGAAGATTAATTTATACATGCTAACTTGGTAATGTTGATGCTAAATATTGAACATGTTTAGGTTTAGAATTTTCTAATACTCATAGAAACTCTGTTACACTCTAACAATAGTTTGTAGATAATTTACCTGCTTAATAAGTATAAGCTCTGACGTTATATTATTGGGGATTAGAAATAGTGTCGTTCTTATTAATATAATTGGCTTCCATCTATGATAACTCAACATTTTAAACATTAAAGCCTTACATGTAAAACATAATTAAGCTATAAAACATAGAAAAATTTAACATACTCCTTTCCGAAATTTTATTAAATACGTCTTAAAGATGATGTTGCGCCGCAAGCTCCACATATAAGATATGTTAGTCTTTCTTCTTTTTTAATAAATGTATCTGCCTTACCACATATAGGGCAAATAACATATAACTTTGTATATTCTTCTATAACTTTATTTATTGTTTGTCTACTAAACTTACCATGTAAAGTTAATCTTGAATCGTCAATATCTCCTGCTGAACCTACTTCCTTCATAATAAATTTAGCTATATGTTTTGGCTCTCTATTCAGTATCGTATAAATTTCCTTGAAATTAATGATTATTGTTTTATTTCCTTCCATAATTATTTCTGATTTAGGAATTTCAAATCTTTCGTATTTAAGCTGTTTATTAGGTATTTGCTTTAATGCTCTATCTAATAGCTGTTCATATACTAGTTCAGACATAAAATAAAATATATTGACTATATTTAAAGTTTAATGTTATTACGTAAAGTGTGTAAGAATGTTTATTGAATTGAATTAAGAAAGCTTTAAAGCTAATGAATTCTTAGAAAGGGTTTTTGCTAAGTTATAAACTGAAATATACAACAATTTAAGTGATCTGGCAACTTAACATACTATATTTAGCTTCTTAAATTGTCAGATCCTATATTCTTACTTAAAAACTTAAATAGGAAGATTTCTATAATAAAATAGTGAGAAAATGACCTCTAGAAACAAGGATGAAAAAATACAAAGGGTAAGAGTTCCAGAGGAGAATGAGTGTTTGGGAATTGTTGAGCAACTTCTAGGATATGATAGATTAAAAGTTAGATGTATGGATGGAAAAACAAGGATTTGCCGGATCCCAGGACGTATGAAAAAGAAAGTGTGGATTAGTGAAGGAGATTTAGTCCTAATTACCCCATGGGATTTTCAGTCAGAGTCTAGGGGAGATATCATTTATAGATATGAAAAGGATGAGATAAGGAAATTAAAGGAGTTGGGCTATAGTATGGATGTTATTAATAACTAAAGCTTTGCAGCTTAATTCTTTGATGATTGCTTCTTATAGTAAATTGACATGAATTAAATATTAGTGGGTTTAAAGCAGAACCAATATTACGATAATTATCATAATTGAGTTGTTAATACGTAACTTTAAGAACTCATCTGAAAACCCTTAGGTATATTATGATGCATGCTAGTTGTATGAAGCCTGTGAAGGTTGATGCTAGCCTCTCCCATCTTATAGCTAGTCTTCTA
>JGI24721J44947_10010975_pt1 | contig 11396 bp, 12 predicted proteins | sample YelNatPaOPGAMG01_FD_44947 | JGI IMG/M metagenome (IMG submission 44947)
GACGGCTGTGCCGTAATGTAGAGCGTGTGTAAGTATAGGTAGCTTTACTTCATCCCACCGTTTGACAGCGCCGTTGAACCAAACGTAGGTTGGCGGGTTATNTACGATGCTCATACCCAGCTAACCTTAAACCCNATCCACCTAGAGATTAATAAAACCTACCTAATCTAAGGTAATCTCACCTTACCATAATCTGGGGCGATGACACGGTGCTCTATGTTACCGCATTCTACACATTTTAGCCTCATGTTCATCTTAACTAGCTGTCCTCCGCAGAGGCTGCAAAGAGCATATATGACTCCGCACTTGGGGCAAGATAGGGTCAAGAGTATTATCATATCAACGTTAGCTGCTACCTTCGCCCTAACTAGATCACCGACTTTACAAGGGATCTTGTTCCCTCTACTTACTTTGCTCTCATCCTCACGTAAGAGCAGCATTCCGATAAACCCTTTTTGGGAGGGTGAATCGTTTATGAAATAGATTCTAATATCTACTTCAGACGGCTGGGCTGACTCAACTTGCCCTATTATAATGTCACCGACCTTCGGGAGTCGGTTAACTTTCTCTCTCTTAACCATTATCTGCTTATTCACGACATCTTTATGAACGACACCTAGGGTGCTAGCTCTTATCACACCATCGTCCACATACGTGCCTTCACCAGCTTCAAACTCCTCTATCACAGCAAGCCTGTCTCCGGGTACAGTCAAGCTACTCTTTATCTCCACCCCCCTCACCTCCTGCTACCATATAACGCTTCTGAGTATCAGAAGTGGTGGTTACCCTCCCCAGAAATACTCTTCTAGCTTCGTCACACCCAAAATCTCGTTAAACTCGTAGCCAAGAGCGTCCAGTATCTGGTCAAATGTGCTCTTAAGCTGCTCAAGGTACTTGTCAGCATCTATCTCCTCGGGTGTAGCAAGAGAGATCGGTTTTACGCCAGGTGGCGTTACCGTCTTGACATAAGAAATTATCTCACCAGCTTTAACCTCTTTCCCCTTAGCCATAAGTAGCTTCGCCGCCCTTACGTGTTGGGGTGTAGTTTCGGTGTACTTATCGGGTGCTTTTCCTATCATAACGTGGAAGGCTAGATCGTCGAGCGGTACCCTTCTATTCTTTAGATCTAGGTACCTTTGTCTTAGGAGCTGTCTTATGCTCTCCTTGGCTTTGTCAAAGTCGTCTTTTGTCTTAACCTCGCTGAGTATCTTTAATGAGTCGTAGAAGGCTTGTTTTATGAAGTTTGGTATATGGCTCTTCTTCCCTGTAAGGCCTTTAACATCGACCTTTCCATCAGGTAGCACGCCCATATAATTCTTTTTCCGTTGGCTGAATGCCACATATCTGTAGGTNTTGTCGAGCTCGAGTTCTATGTTGAGTTCGGTCTCAGCCCACTTCTTTATCGCTTCCAGTTGCTCTGGGTTGGGGCTTCTGAGGAAGAGTGAATCGGTATCTCCGTAGATGACCTCTATCCCAAGCTCTCTACTCTTCTCTATAGTCCTCGTAATAACATACCTACCTAATGCAGCAGTAGCTTCAGCCACGGGTAGGCAGTAGAGTGGGAAGATTTCAGCACCCATTACACCATAGCTTGCGTTCAAGATGACCTTAAGCGCCTGTGATACGATGTTGTACAGCTCTCTATCGTCTTCAGAAAGGGTCTTCTCTTTAGCAAGGTGCTTATAGTAGCCGACTCTTAGGTCCCTGAGGGAACCTATGAGAAGTGATGTGATGCCCCTTCTCTTTTTACAGGTCCAGTGGTTGGTTTCGGGCACGAGGTTGCTTTTGCACTCCTCGTGCACACATCTAACGGTCTCATAAGATAGGTTGTATACTTTGATTATACTAGGATATAGGCTTGCGAAGTCAAGTACACTGACTTCAAAATAGACGCCAGCCTTGGGCTCGATTACTACCCCACCTCTATACTTCTTACCTTTGATGATCGCTGTGGTAGCTGCGCTGCCCTTCTCCTCAAGTTCCCTCTGCTTAGGGATAAGGATATTCCTCCTTCTATGCTCAAAGTAGAGCATACTCCTGATCCAGTTTGAAACACCCAGCCTAGACACATCGTCAAGAGGCATCTTGGCGATTCTACAGAGCACGATCAGCAGCTTACACAGAAGTTCGCCTCGAAACGTTGTGAGCTTCATAGCTAGGTGGGCATCATTGTAGCAGTATCTTGCTAGCTCATCAAGGGATAAATCACCTATCTCGCCCTCAAACTCTATCTTACTCTCTTCCAGNAGAGCTTCAGCGACAGCACTAAGCGTATGCTCAACATACTTGCCCCCGAAGGCGTAGACTTGCAGAGATCTGTTGTTGAACGTTTTATAGAGATCTATATGGACGCCGTGCTTGATGTATGCAACATCCCTACCCAGCGAGATGGGTACTTCGTCTTTNGCGAAGCCTAGCCTCAACGCTCTGTGATAGAGGTAATTTAGATCAAACTGATCGCCGTTAAATGTTATTAGAATGGGGTATTCAAGGATCGTTGAAAAAACTTCTCTTACTAGTTCGCCTTCATTTTCACAGAGTTTAAAGCTCACACCCTCGCCTATAAGTGGTGCGGCGGCGTTTTCGTTGTTGCGCTTTAGCACAAGCACCTTCTTTAACCCATCATCACCAACCAGGGCTGCTGCAATAATGGGTTGCGTTGCTTCCTCAGGGTTTGGTATGCGATTGGCCTCAGATGCCAGAACCTCTATATCTAAGGCTATCCGCCTTAGGTGTGGTGTAGGTTGGCTCAAGAGAGCAGCCCACTCCTCGATATATCTTCTTAGCTCTGGGTCTGCTTCATCTAGGATATTTTGCAGCCTACTTTTTACCGAATCCGGAGGCTCGTAGTTCACCGGCTTTATAGAACCATCAACTACTGTGTAATATGCTCCACAAACAAGGTTGTTATCATACAAATAGTTCTCATAGTACTTTATGTCAGCCTCCCAAGCCTCTATGACGTCACGTATACTCGATTTACTGGGTCCTCCTATAGCAAGGGGGTCGGTTGCTACTATCTTAGTGACGTCCACNTCAGCATCTCTTAGAAGATCGATCTTCTTCTCAACTTTAAGCTCAACGATATCATTTCTACCTTCAAGCACCTTCAGCTCAGAAGGGCTTAGTCTACTGTAACAATAGGGTTTGTGCCCGGTTGTGTCGTACCAGAAGTATATTCTGCCAGTCTTCTCATCATAGAATTTTAGCACAGCTTTCTTCTTCTCACCATCGTAGGTAGCTGAAATAAGGATGGATTGCGGTATTGACGCTGAATGTGCGGTAAGTTCCCTAATCCTGTCAGATAGATTTACTCCTACGCTCCCCAATACAACCCACAGCCACCCACCTACTCTGCTGCAGCAAGATATATTCTAATCGCCTAGCTCGATGAAGCAGCAAACCCGAAAATAATAATAGGTTGCCCTGTTGTCAGAAAAGGTTAAATCGCTTACAGATTCTTCGATGGATCGTGCCTGCGATGAAGGCTGACAAGAAGATCAGACACATACCACTAACAGCCCTAGTCTTCTTCATAACAGGGGCATTCTGGATCGTAGCCTCACTAACCTCAGAAAGTAGCATACACACCATAGGCGTAGGCTTGCTCTCACTAGCGGCCGGAGTGCTTATGGTAAAAGGTTTAAGCTCAGGCTATGGTTGGAGCTTCTACACCGCAACAAGCTTATACAATCTAGTACTCTTCGCCTACATGGCCTATGCCTCCTTCCTGCTTATAGAGGTGGGGCTTCTAGCACAAGCTCTTATTACGCTAGTAGGTTATGTTGTTGCAGCTGCGATTTACCTAATTATCGTTTTAAAAGCGTTTCATAAACCGACTTACCTCACCGATAAACTAGAGTAATCAGCCTAGGGTGTGGAAAGTTGAGTAAAGAGATCGGCATAACCGTAAAGAAATCTGAAGACTTTTCAGAATGGTATAATCAAGTTGTCTTAAAGGCTGAACTCGCCGACTACGCCTCAGCCAAAGGCTTCATGGTGCTCCGACCCTACGGCTACCAGATCTGGGAGATCATTCAAAGCGTCTTGGACCGCGAGTTCAAGAAGCTTGGTGTCAAGAACGCGTACTTCCCAGCGTTGATACCGGAGAGCATACTGAAGCGTGAAGCGGAGCACTTCAAGGGCTTTGTCCCTGAAGTCTTCTGGGTGACCGAGGCTGGCGATAATAAGTTGAATGAGAGGCTTGCTGTTAGACCGACCTCNGAGACGATCGCCTACAGNTCCTACTCGAAATGGATCAGAAGCTGGAGAGATCTACCCCTACTTCTAAACTTCTGGAACTCGGTTATGAGGGCTGAAATCAAGTCCACAAAACCCTTCATAAGGACATCCGANTTCCTTTGGCAAGAAGGGCATACGGCGCACGCAACAAAAGAAGAAGCCGATAAACTGGTCCTTACAATCCTCAACCTCTATAAGTGGTTCATCGAAGAGTATCTCGCCATCCCAGCTGTAGCTGGTTGTAAGACGGAGCGTGAGAAGTTCGTTGGCGCCCTCTATACAACTACATTAGAAGCCATTATGCCAGACGGCAAAGCGTTACAGATGGGGACCTCACACAACCTAGGGCAGAACTTCTCTAAAGTCTTCGAANTAAAGTATCTGGGTCAAGATAAGCAGGAGCACTTTGTGTGGCAGACATCTTGGGGTGTGTCCTGGAGGCTCATAGGTGCGGTCATAATGGTGCACGGGGACGATAAAGGTCTGATACTTCCTCCAAAGATCGCACCCATACAGGTAGTTGTCGTACCCATCTTCTATAAAGATAAGCCTAATGAGAAACTCGCTTCTAAGGCAAAGGCTCTGACCAACCTTCTCGCAGAAAACGGCCTAAGAGCTTATTGCGATGATAGGGAAGAGTATACACCAGGTTGGAAGTTTAACGATTGGGAGCTCAAGGGTGTACCACTTAGGCTGGAGATCGGCCCCAGAGACCTTGAGAACCGTACAGTTACTTTCGCCCTAAGAGATACGGGTGAAAGGGTTATTGTTGAGGAGGGCGCTGTTGTTGAGAAGGCTAGAGAGCTGCTTGATGCTTTACAAAGTAGGCTTAAGAAGAGATCTGAAGCTATGTTTAGAGAACTATGCTCAACCGCAGAATCTTATGAAGAGTTTAAGCGGATCTTAGCCTCCAAGGGGGGCTTCATAAAAACGGGCTGGTGCGGAGATCAAAAGTGTGAAGTTGCGATCAAAGAGGAGACGGGCGCCGACATAAGAGTTGTGCCCTTTGAGGCAGATCCTTCGCTTAAGAAATGCGTTTATTGTGGTAGAGAAGCAAAGATCACAGCTTATTTCGCAAGAGCCTATTAAGCAGTCTTTGTTAAAAGGAAGAGTTGATATGTAAGAGGTTAGCAGAGATAGCTGATGGAGGTAGTCGCTGATTTACACATCCATTCTAGGTACAGCGCAGCAACAAGTGAGGATATGAAGATAAGCGCCATAGCATACTACGGTAAGATAAAGGGGCTGAATCTGATAGGCACAGGCGATGCTCTGCACCCTAAATGGCTTCAAGAGTTAGAGGATGAGCTGCTGCCAGAGGGTAATGGGCTTTATGTGAGTAAAAGGGTAGCAGATGGCCCAAGGTTTATGGTTACGGTGGAGGTTGCTACAGTCTTCGAATACGAGGGTAAGAGTAGGAGGATACATCACCTAATACTGCTACCCTCTTTGGATGAAGGGAAGCAGCTAGCCGATCTTCTTAAGAATAAAGGGAACATTTCGCAAGACGGTCGCCCCACTTTCAACATGGATGCAGCCGAGCTCCTCGACATAACCACTTCGCTCTCAAAGCAGATAGAAGTCATCCCGGCGCACATCTGGACGCCTTGGTGGAGCCTCTTCGGCTCTGTAAGCGGCTTTAACCTTGTGGAAGAATGCTACCAAGACAAGGCTTGCGAGGTTCNCGCACTCGAGACCGGGTTATCGAGCGACCCGCTTATGAACTGGCGCCTCAGCCACCTCGACAAATATCTACTTGTNTCAAACAGCGACTCTCATTCACCTCTCCCACATAGGCTCGGTAGAGAGGCTAATGTGTTTGAATTGACGGAGTTGAACTATGGCGAGGTGATAAGCGCCATAAGGAGGAGCGGTAGGAGTAGGCTGAAGTATACGATTGAAACATATCCGCAGTACGGCAAGTATCACTGGACTGGGCATAGACTGTGCAATGTATCTATGTCGCCCCAAGAAGCGTTGAAAGTGAACTGCATTTGCCCAAAATGCGGTAAGAAGATGACACTAGGTGTAGAGCAGAGGGTAGAGGAATTGGCTGATAGACCACTAGGCTACAGACCGCAGAACGCACCAGACTTCAAATACATGCTTCCTCTCGGTGAAATCATAGGTAGTGTTTTAGGCACATCCACCTTTACGAAAACTGTTCAGAGCAAGTACAATACGCTTATAGAAGCTTTCGGTAGCGAATTTAACGCAGCCTTTAACGCACCGTATTCCGAGATCAGTAGGTTAGTCGGACCTGAAGTTGCATCNGCNATAAAAGCGGTTAGGGAGAATAGGGTTAGGATTAAACCCGGTTTCGACGGGGTTTATGGTGAGATAAGNTTCCCAGACCTTGAGGGAAAGAGGGTTGCGAAGGGGACTCTGGATGACTGGTCTTAACTTCTTATCAATAATGCTAGTGAGGCGATTACTAGGATGAGAGGTACTGCGAACACAGCGTACCACACAACACCAATCCTCCAAAGCAGATAGAGAGTTAGCGGCGAAACTAGGAGTAAGAGAAGGGATAGCCCACGCCTCAAACTTCTTNAAGAAGTTGAGCGCATGCCTCTAACTCTAAAAAGGAAGGTGAGCACCATCAGCAGCGCTGGGAAGATAAGCGCATATCTTCCTTGCAGGAATAATATTAATCCGCTGCTTAAGTTAAACCCTGTGGAGAGTAGGGCGATNATCAGAGCTGTTATGAAGCAGAAGACCGCTAATCTTGTAACACGCCTATCTATAACGTCAATAGGGCTTAGATATCTAGCGTCTAAGACCACCGCTACGCAAACGGCGACCAAACCTACTAAGAAGATTACAGGCTCTCTTGTCAGTTGTGTGTATACTTGCTGGAGCGCCGCTAAATCTNCGCCTCCAGCAACCCAGTTCCAGAGCCCGTAGACTCCGTTGAGTAGTATTGGGATGATGTAGAGGATAAAGGCGGCGTCTTCGACGCTATCCTTCTTCATCAAACNCCCCATCCATCTGCCCCGAAGCCCCTTCCTTTAATGTTTTCTCATCGCCGAGGGTTTTCCGCGCGAAGGTTAGGTAGGCTGTATGGCCGATCATTCTTGTGGCCGGTCGGGTAGCGCCTGTCTTTACCTGCATGCTCCTAACCAGCACCTCTATGCATTCTATGTCGACAAACCCGGCGTTGAGCAGAGCCTCGTGTGTCTTCTCGACTTGATTGAATGTTGGGGATATGGAGACAAGTCTCCCCGAGCCTTTAAGAGCCCTCCAAGCGGCATCTACCAGCCTCCACGGATCGCCTACGTCAAGAACCGCTACGTCAGCATCTGTTACACCAAAGCCTTGAGAAGCATCCCCTGCTATTAGCGTTACATAATCTAAAAGCCCACTCCTCTTGAGGTTCCTCCGCGCCACGTCCAGAAATTCTTCCCTCACCTCCATCGAATATACATGCCCGTTTGGTTTGACGATGTTCGCTAAGAACATTGTGAGAGCTCCGCTTCCTGTGCCCGCCTCTACTACTTTGGAGCCTGAAGTTAACCCGGTCTTGGCGACTATCAGCCCCATATCCTTAGGGTATACGACTTGAGTTCTTCTTTCGCATTTAAGCACGTAGTCTTCGATTGTAGGTTTGAGGAGCCAGAAGNTTCTTCCTAGGCTGGATTTAACGGGTTCACCATACCTCTTACCTATTAGGTTAGAGCCTTCTATGTAGCCTGCGTGTGTGTGTATCCTTTTATCTGCTTTGACCTTTATTAGCCAGCGTTTTTCTCCACCAAGATATAGTAGCACATCGTCGCCTTCGTTGATCACTTCCCCCATCNCACCTACTTACCGCATTTAACTTTAAATATCCTTTACCCCCATCTATTGGCTCGAAGAAAGGACGTAATAAGGTATGTCAGAAGACGTAGAGCATCCTGAAGGCGAGCGTGAAAGGAGAAGGCAGAGAATACCGAAGATCTTCTTTAAACCAAAGCCGGTTAAAGTGGGAGACGAACTCGAAGTCACTGTCTCAGAAGTCAGTAGAAGAGGAGACGGTCTTATAAGGATCGAGGGCTACGTAATATTCATACCCAACACAAAGCAAGGGGATACGGTAAAGATAAGAATCACGCAGATCCGCCCGAACTANGCAGTAGCCCAAGTCATCTGAAGATGCCCTCTAGTCGGCTACCAGTAGCCGACCCACCTCTTCCTATTTTTCACTCTTTAGCGGTTTGCTAGGTGTATCCAGCCCCTTCTTTCCAGAGCCTTCTTCCCACTCGAGTTTACGTATTCTACCACTGCTTCCCCTTCTTGAACCTCACCTATCACCCTCACACCTCTGCCTAGGGCTCTAGCTAACTGCTGCACCTCATCCAACCTCTCTTTCGGCGTTGTGAATACGATCTCATACTCNTCACCCGAATAGAAGACAATATCCTCCAGATTCAAGCCATGCTCTTCGCAGAATTCGATCAGCCCAGGCGCGGCTGGAATCTCGTGGACGACTATCTTAAGCGAGCTCGCCTCAGCCAAGNTGTAGAGTGATANTGCTAAGCCGTCGCTTGAGTCNATGCTTGAGGACATAAGCTTCTTCTCAGCAAGCGCTAACCCCAGCTCAAGCGGCGGTTTCGGCTTTAAGACGGCTGAGACCGCTCTTCCAGCGAAACCACTACTAACTCTGCCGTATCTTGAGAGTACGTATAGGCCTGCGCCTGTGTATCCGAAGTCNCCTGTTACAACTACCGCGTCCCCTACNTTCGCGCCNCCCCTCTCCACGACGTGCTCCGCGTAGCCTATCATTACGCAGTCTATCACGAGATCTTTGGCTTCGTTTGTATCCCCGCCTAGAAACTGGAAGCCGAACTCGTCTCTAGCATCCTTCACACCAAGAGCGAGCTCTCTAACATCTTCAAGCGTCAAGGTTGGAGGTATTCCTAGGCTGACTAATGCTGCNTCTGGTTTNACNCCTTTTGCTGCGAAGTCACTAACAACGCTTACGAAGGCTTTGCGAGCAGTCTCCCTATACGTCATCCCCTGAGGCACATCGGTTTCACCCACAAGCATATCACACTTTACGACAACCTTGCCTCCGCTGTAAGGTANGTGTGCTACGTCATCACCTATTCTTGAGTAACCTANCTTAGGCTGCCCAAGTACCTCTAAGAATGTGTTTATGATGCTGATTTCATCCACTTTCTCAACCAAAGCCTAGGTTCCCGCTATGTAGAGGGCGTGAGGGATCTCTGGAAGGATCAGTTTAAGCCCGAGCCTAACAGCTTCTGGGGAGCCGGGTAAGCAAAATACCAATCTACCATCTAAACTACCAGCTAACGCTCTGCTTAGGTAAGCCGCTGATCCAACCTCTTTGAAGCTCTCTGATCTGAAGATTTCTGAGAACCCCTCTAACTCCTTATCCAAAAGCGGTCTGACCGCTTCTACTGTAACATCTCTGCTTGAGAGCCCAGTCCCGCCTGTAAGTATGACTACGTCGCTTCCATCTTCATAGATGCTCTTCAACACCTCTAGCCTTATCAAACCCCTATGGTCATCAACAACCTTTCTGTTTCTTATGGTGTATCCCGCTTCCTCTATTATTTTCGCAGCCGTGTCTGCCGATTCATCTTCAAACGGTAGATTCTTCTTCATCTTTTCGTATCGTGATGTGCTGACCGTTATTATCGAGATTGTCACATCCTTCTTACCTTTACTTCTGTGCTCTTCGTGCGGCTTCAAACCTTCTTCTTCACCTTACTTACCACTCTGATCTCTTTTATAGCCGTGTAAGGGTACTGCCCATCTTTGTCCTTCTCATACATCTTAACCACATCCCAGATGTTGAGCAGCGCCGCAGCAACAGCGGTCAGCGCCTCCATCTCAACACCCGTCTTGTCTGTAGCGGCGACTTTAGCAGAGACCTTTAGCCCCCAGTCCTCTACCTCCACTTTAACATCGGTGCTCTCAATCTTCAGTGGGTGGCAGAGGGGCATAAGGAGGGGTGTCAGCTTAGATGCTTGTATGCCAGCTAGGGTAGCGATCTGCACAGGATCACCCTTCTCAACCTTACCAGCCCGTATCAACGCTACAGTTTCAGGTCTAAGAACAATCTTACCCTCAGCCACAGCTTCGCGGTAAACCGCCTCTTTTGCGTGGATATCAACCATCTTGACAGCCAACTACCCACACTACCAAGTATCGCATCAGAGGTTGATTTATCTCTGTCGCTACCTTTCTTCAAAAGATTTATCTTACCCATACCGACACTCAACAGAGAGTTTGGTTAAGGGTTTAGAGATCACAGCCATAATTGAGAATACCGCAACAATAGATAGACCCAGTTTGTGGGCTCAGCACGGTTTAAGTCTACTAGTTAAGATAGATTTAGGCGGCTCAACGCTCACGATCTTATTCGATACCGGGCCTTCTGAGGAAGCCTTTCTCCATAATATTGAAGCGATGAAGATCGATCTAAAGGAGGTCGATCTCGTCTCCATCAGCCACGGACACTATGACCACACCTCAGCCCTTCTTGCAGCGCTAAAGCGTATAGGCAGGCGTGTCCCTGTTGTTGTGCATCCAGCCGCTTTTGAGCCGAAGCTGAAGACTGAGCCACACCTAACACATATAGGCATACCCTTCAAACCATCCGAGGTGGAAGCGGCTGGCGGTATATTGCTCTGCGCAAAGTCCTCGGTTACTTTATCTGAAAACGTCTTGACCAGCGGGGAGATCGAGCGTACCACACCCTTTGAGAAAATAGACGCCCTATTCACGATTAAAGAAGGTCAATTCACTAGAGATCCATTATTAGATGATCAAGCGCTCGTAGCTAAGGTAGAGGGTAAGGGTGTTGTGGTGATTTTAGGTTGTGCCCACTCAGGCGTAATAAACACTATACGGCAAGCGCAGAAGCTAATGGAAACCAAAGAGATCTATGCAGTAGCCGGGGGCTTCCACCTTGTAAGAGCGGATGAAGAGCGAATAAAACGCACCACAGAAGAGCTAATTCAAATCAACCCCAAATATGTAGCACCCTGCCATTGCACAGGTCTAAACGCAACCTGCAGCCTAATAAAAGCATTAGGAGATAGATGCAAACCACTTACCACAGGCTCCTATCTCAAGATATAAATGGTCCCGCGGGCAGGATTTGAACCTGCGACACTCCGGTATCTGTAAGCTTGGTAGGCTGG
>JGI24721J44947_10010981_pt1 | contig 11391 bp, 6 predicted proteins | sample YelNatPaOPGAMG01_FD_44947 | JGI IMG/M metagenome (IMG submission 44947)
GTCCCTTGGCGGATATAATTATCACTATGTTTTAAACCTTTTTCATACAAATCACTGGCCAACTCAGGATTTACTTTGGCCAAGGCTCCAAGAGATTGAGCAACTGACAAACGAACACCATTATCATAATGTTTTAAACCCTTTTTATACAAAGACACAAATAATTCAGGATTTACTGAAGCCAAAACACAAAGAGACTGAGCAGTCGAAAAGCGAACTTCGTGATGAGAATCGTTTATTCCTTTCTCATACAAAGACACAAATAATTCAGGATTTACTGGAGCCAAAAATTCAAGAAATTGAGCGGTTATCACCCGGACACTATCATCGGGATGTTTTAAACTTTTTTTATATAAAGGAATGGCTAATTCGGGGTTTATTTTGACCAAGGCTCCAAGAGATCGAGCGGTTCCCCTACGAACATACTCATCGGGATCTTCTAATCCTTTCTCATACAAAGAAACAAATAATTCAGGATTTACTGGAGCCAAAGCTCCAAGAGATTGAGCAATTTCTAAACGAATATTCCGATCAGGATCTTTTAATCCTTTCTCATACAAAGAAACAAATAATTCAGGATTTACTGGAGCCAAAGCTCCAAGAGATTTAATAATTAAAAGGCGAACTATAAATTCAAGATCTTCTAATCCTTTTTTATATAAATCACTGGCCAATTCAGGATTTACTTTAACCAAGGCTCCAAGAGATCGAGCAATCCCCTGACGAACATACATATCAGAACTTTCTAAACCTTTTTTATATAAATCACTGGCCAATTTAGGGTTTACTTTGGCCAAGGCTCCAAGAGATTGAGCGATTCCCTGACGAACATAATCCTCGGAATCTTTTAATCCTTTCTCATACAAAGACACAAACAATTCAGAATTTACTGGAGCCAAGGCTCCAAGAGATTGAGCAATCCCCCGACGAACATAATCATCGGGGTCATTTAAACCTTTTTTATATAAATCACTGGCCAATTCAGGGTTTACTGGAACTAAGGTATAAAGAGATTCAGCAAGTGCCCTACGAACATAACTGTCAGGATCTTCTAAACCCTTTTTATATAAATCACTGGCTAATTTGGGGTTTACTGGAACCAAGGTATAAAGAGATTGAGCGATTCCTTCACGAACGTAATCATCAGAGTCTTCTAAACCTTTTTTATATAAATCGCTGGCTAATTTAGGGCTTACTCGAACTAAGTCCTCGAGAGATTTTGCGATTTTCCCACGAATATACTCATCGGGGTCTTTTAAACCTTTTTTATATAAAGAGACAAAAGATTCCGGATTTATTCGGGCCAAAGCTCCAAGAGATTGAGCAATTTCTAAACGAATATTCCGGTCAGGATCTTTTAATCCTTTCTCGTATATGAATATTATTGTCAAATATAATCTTTTCTCTCTTTCAAGGTCCGGAGCTTTTTGAATAGATGCCAGGGTAATTTCCTCTCTTTTTGACTCTGGCTGTTCGCCAAATTTTAGTCGCTCAAACATAAAAGTTAATCTAAAACTTAAAAAGTTTATTTTTTAATTTTAACAAATTTTTGGCATTTTAGAAAGAACAAAAATGTATTTTATTTTCTATAATTTTTATACAACAATTAATTTAATTAACCACCTCAAACATCAAAAACGCCCATCAAAACCTTAAAAACCTTCTAAGTAGGTTTAAAATTTATTTGAAAATTTTTAACAATTCCGGTAGATATTTGGCAAAAATATGTTAAAATGAATTATGGAAAAATTTTTATCAGGAAAACCAAAGATTTTTAAAGAAAATCCTTAAATAATCAATGAACGAAAAATCCCATTTTAAAATTTTTCTTTTATTTTTTCTTTTGGGATTTTTGGTTTATCTCAATTCTTTTCAAAATCAATTTTTTTGGGATGACGACGATACCATCGTTAAAAACGTTTACATTAAATCTTGGAAATTTTTGCCAAATTATTTCACCGAAAATTTGATTGCTGGTGCTGGATTACACAGCAATTACTGGCGTCCTCTGCTTTTGTTTTCTTTTTCTTTAGATTACAAAATTTGGAAACTTTTTCCCTTTGGCTATCACTTAACCAACACTCTTTTACACATTCTCAACGCTTTCTTAATTTATTACCTTTTGCTTTTAATTTTTAAAAATCAAAAAATCTCTTTTTTGACTGCTTTAATTTTTCTTTTGCACCCTTTGCAAACTGAAGCAGTAACTTATGTTACAGGAAGGGGCGACCCTCTTTCGATATTCTTTATTTTAATTTCGTTTATCTTTTACATTTTTGCCAAAGAAAAAAACCAAAATAAATTTTTAATTTTAAGTTGCCTCTTTTTCATTTTCTCTCTTTTAACAAAAGAGACGGTAATTTTCTTTCCTGCGCTCGTTCTATTTTACGAAATCCTCAATCGAGAAAAATTCAAAAAAATTTTAATCAACACTTCCCCACTCTTTTTCATTGCTTTAATCTATTTCATTTTACGCTTGACCGTTTTAAACTTTGGCCAAACCTTAAATTTGTACGGAGAGGAAAACATTTTTACCAAAAACATTCATTATCGAATTTTCACTTTTTTAAACATTCTCTTAACTTACTATTCTCTTTATTTCCTCCCAATTCATTTGCACATGGAAAGAAACGCTCCAATTTTAACGACGATTTTCCACCCTGGAGTGATTTTCTCTCTGCTCATTTTATTTTTAATCGTTCTCGTCTCAATTTATACCTTCAAAAAAGGAAATAAAATTTTTTCCTTTGGTTTTGGCTGGTTTTTTATTTCTCTTTTCCCTCTCTCAAACATTTTGATTCCCATTAGCGGACTTTTATACGAGCACTGGTTGTATTTTCCTTTAGTCGGTTTTTCTTTGATTTTAAGTTATTCGATTTTTGAAATTTTACCAAAACTAAAATTTAACAGGTTTTTAGTACCAATTTCTTACCTTCTTTTGTTTTTGTTTTTAGGATTTCTCTCAATCAGAACAATCCTCAGAAACTTTGATTGGAAAGATCCAATTACTTTTTACAATCAAACTCTAAAATACTCAGAAACCGCCAGAATTCACAACAATTTGGCCATGGCTTATGCCGATAAAAAAGATTTCGAAAATGCAATCTTCCATTATCAAAAAGCAATCGAAATCTCAGACGTTTATCCTCAAACCCACAACAATCTAGGCAATGCTTATAAAGAAACGGGTCAATTTGAAAAAGCAGTTGAGGAATTTGAAAAAGCAATCAAAATGGACCCCTATTTTTTCTTTGCCTACAATAATTTGGCTGGCTTGTATTTTGAGCAAAAAAATTACGACAAAGCAATTGAAGTTTATCAAAAATATTTAAAAATCTCGCCACAAAATTTAAATATTCTTTATAATTTAGGTATTGTCTATTATCTTAAAAAAGATTATGATAAGGCTATTTTGACTTTTCAAAAAATTTTGGAAATTAAACCCCAAAACGAGGAAATTTTTAATTTGATTTTAAAAATTAAAGCAGAAAAAGAAAGATGAAAAATTATTTTAATAAAAATTTTTCAATCAAAATTTTCATTCTTTTTTTACTCTCTCTTTGGTACCTCATTTTTTTAGCCCAAAAAATTGATTTAACCGTTGTTGATTTGGGTAGGCATTTGAAAAATGGTCAAATGATTTTAGAAAAAAAATTCGATGTTCTTTATACCAATTTTTACTCTTTTTCTAACCCCCAGCATCCATTTATTAACCATCACTGGGCAAGCGGAGTTCTTTTTTACCTTATTTGGAAACTATTCGGATTTTCAGGTTTGCATTTGTTCTTTGTTCTTGTCAGTTTGATTGTTTTCTTTCTCTTTTTTCGATTGGCTCAAAAAAATTCAAATTTTAAAATCTCAGTTTTGTTTTCTCTGTTTTTAATTCCCTTGATCGCCGAAAGAAAAGAAATTAGACCTGAAATTTTTAGTTATTTTTTGGCAGCGCTATTTTTTTGGATTCTTTGGCATTATCGAGAAGAAAAAATTTCTCCTAACTGGTTAATCATTTTACCAATATCTGGATTTTTTTGGGTCAACCTCCATATCAATTTCATTTTCGGCCTTTTCTTAATTGGTGTCTTTTTGCTTGAAAGAATTTTTGTCCCCCGACCCCTTTTCTCAGATAAAAATAAAGTAAAAAATTTAACTTTAACCTTTGTTTTCACTGCAATTTCTTTTTTAATAAATCCTTTTGGCTTGAAAGGTTTTCTTTACCCATTCAATATCTTTAGAGAATACGGCTACCACATAATTGAGAATCAATCTGTCTTGTTTTTGCAAAAAATCGAAACCATCCACAACCCAAACCTCCTTCTCTTTGAAATCACTTTTTCATTATTCATTTTCAGTTCTATTTTGTTGTTTTTTTTAAACCGAAAAGAGTTCTCGTTGATTTTCTTTGTTCTAGGAACAACTTTTGGCGTTTTGGCGTTTATGGCATTAAGAAACTTTACAATCTTTGGTTTGTTTTCCTTGGTGATTTTGTCTTATAATTTTGATAAGCTTTTCAAAAAAATTAATCTCAAGCCAGAAAACTTTGAAGGAGTTTTGATATTTTTATTCTTGGTCGTGGCTATTTTTAATCTCACTAGCAATTTTCAGCGAATATTTTACAGAACGAAGGGTTTTGGCTTGTATCCCGAAAACAACGCCGCAGCCCAATTTTTCAAAGAAGAAGGAATTCAAGGCCCAATTTTCAACAATTACGATATCGGAAGTTACTTAATTTTCCATCTTTTCCCAAAAGAAAAAGTTTTTGTTGATAACAGACCAGAAGCTTACCCTGCTTCATTTTTCCAAAAAATTTACATTCCAATTCAAGAAAACGAAAGGGTCTGGGAGGAACTCTCCAAAGAATACAATTTTAACGTCATTTTCTTTTCCCATCGAGACATCACTCCTTGGGCTCAAAAATTTTTGATAAACCGAATCAACGACGAAAATTGGGCGCCAGTTTTTGCAGATAATTTCGCAATCATTTTTCTCAAAAGGAACGATTTAAACAAAAAAATTATTGAAAAACACAAAATCCCAAAAGAATTTTTCAGGGTAATCAAACAATGAAATTATCAATCATCGTTCCGGTTTTTAACGAAAAGAAAACGATCGAAGAAGTTATTAAGCGGGTGATTTCTGCCCCTGCTTTTGATTTGGAAAAAGAAATTGTAATAATTGACGATTGCTCAAGCGATGGGACAAGAGAGTGGTTGGAAAAATTAAAAGAAAAATTTAAATTTTTACTTTTGAAACACGAAAAAAATTTAGGAAAGGGGGCAGCTATTAGGACTGGTTTAAATTATGTCACCGGAGATATTGTTTTGATTCAAGACGCAGATTTGGAATACGACCCAAAAGATTATCAAAAAATTTTAAAACCAATTTTGGAAGGAAAAACAAAAGTCGTTTATGGTTCAAGAAGTTTAAACCCTGAAAATAAACCATCTTCAAGGATCTACAATTTTGGAGGAAAATTTTTGAGTTATTTTTTCAATTTGTTCTTTAAAACAAAATTGACCGATGTGATGACTTGCTACAAAGTTTTTAAAAAAGAAGTTATCTCGCCTTGGGAACTTTTAGAGAATAGATTCGGTTTCGATTGCGAAATTACTGCAAAAATAGTTAAAAAGGGGGTTCAAATTCTGGAAGTTCCAATTTCTTATCATCCTCGCTCTTTCAAAGAAGGAAAAAAAATCAAAATGAAAGATGGTTTGAGGTCAATTTATGTGATTTTAAAATGTTATTTTTCTGGAAAAAAGAAATTATTTTTTGAAAGCCTTTTCCTCCTTGGCTCAATCTTTTTCTTTTTGCTCTTTAAAGTCTCCCATCTCAGTTTTCGTTTTGGAGATGGTAACGCCTATTTTTATATGGCAAAAACTCTCCTTGAGGGAAATTTACCCTATCGAGATTTTTTCCTTGCCGACCCCCCATTCTTAATTTTGTTTTTGGTTCCCTTTGAATTCATTTTCCAAAAAAATCTTTTAATCTTACAAGCAATTCCAATAATTCTCGAATCAGCCAACGCCATTTTACTCTATTTAATTTTGCGCTCTTTCAAGAATCCCCTTGCCTTTTTGGTTCCCTTTACTTATCTTTTCTCTTTTACTGTTTTGGCAACCTCAGATTATTCGACCGGAATTCAGCTAACAATTTTTCTAACAATTTTAGCAATCTTTCTTTACGAAAAGAAAAAAATTTTTNCCTCTGGTTTTNTTTTTAATTTAGCGGTTTTGACTAAGCTTTATGCTTTGCCTGCCCTTTTAGGTTTTATCTGTTACCTTCTCTTTAAAGACCGCCAATCCCTTTTAAAATTCATTTTTGGCGCGTTTCTATCTTTTCTCTTAATTCTTTGTCCTTTCCTTCTCATTGCTTTTAAAAACTCAATAAATTATCTCATCTTCCATCACCTCCACCGCCCTCCAGGTTTAAACAAAATCGAAGTGATAACTTTCTTTCTAAAAAGGGAGTGGTTTTTCTTATTTTGTGGAATTTGGGGAGTTTTCGTTTCCAAAAAGAAAAACTTGATTTTTCCATTTTTACTCGTTGTTTTATTTTTGCTTTTTTTTCAAGATTTGTATTATGTCTACCTGGCTTATCTTTTCCCTTTTTTAATAATTTTCAGTTTTTTGTTTTTCGATTGGGCCTTTAAAGTTTCAAAAGAAAACAAATTAGAACTGGTAACGATCTCCCTCTTTGTCTATTTCATCTTTTTTATCCTTTCTTTTTTCCAATATTACCAAAACTTTTTTCCAAAAGGCAGATTTTTGAACGCAGTAGAAATTGCTCGGTATCTCCAAAATGCTTCAGAAAATTTTGAAATCTACGGCTCTCACGAAGTCGCTCCTTTAATAGCCCTGCTTAGCCAAAGAAGACTCTTTGACAATCGGATCGACACAAACCCTCAATCGTTCGCCTCTGGCGCCCAAAACNTTGATAAAGTAAGCGAAAAGGCAGTTGATCAAGGAATCTATCTCGTTGCCAGAATNAGCGATTATCCAGAATACAACATCAGGGATTTTGGCTACCAAGGATATTTCAAAGAAGAGATTTTCAAAAAATATTGCCGAGAAAATAAAAAATTTCCCAGCACCAGCCAAGAGACAGATAATTTTATCGGAATTTATCGTTGCAAAAAATGAAAGAATTTTTCAAAAAAGAACCAAAATTAATTAAAATCGAAAGAGCAAAAAGAGTCATTTTTGTTGGCGATACCCACGGAGATTTGGAAGCGAGCCAAAAAGTTATTAAAGATTATTTAAAAGAGGGAAATAAAATTATTTTTTTGGGTGATTATGTCGACAGAGGTTCCTTCTCAAAAGAAAATTTGGATTTTTTATTAGAGCAAAAAGAAAAAAATCCAGAAAAAGTTTTTCTCTTACAAGGGAATCACGAGGGGCACAGAATTTTAAAATTTTCTCCGGAACAATTTTGGGAAGGTTTATCAAAAAAGGAATATCAAAAATATTCAAAAATTGTTGAAAACCTGCCTTTGGCAGCCGTGGTAAAGAATATCGTTGCTCTTCACGGCGCATTACCAGAAGTTGAAAAACTCAAAGATTTTGAAAAAATTAAAATCGGAGATGAAAACTGGTTTAGAATTTGCTGGGGAGATTTTATTGAAGAAGAGAAAGAAAATTTAGGAATTGATCCTTTTACTGGCAGACCTCAATTTGGAAAGGATTACTTTTTCAAAATAATGCAAAAAATCAACAAAAAAATCTTAATTCGCTCTCACGACCCAAACGCCCCAAGATTAATGTACAATAACCTTTGTCTAACAATTTTTACTTCTTCTGCTTACACTGAAGAAAGAATCATTTCGATCTTAGATTTTTCAAAGGAAATTAAAACTGCAAGAAATTTAGAACTCAAAAGAATATGAAGTTTTTCATTTTAGATACAGATTACATAGTTAAAGAAGGGAAAACAAAAATTAGAATTTGGGGAAAGAATGAAAAAGGAAAAAATGGAATTTTGTTTTTTGAAGAAAAACCCTATTTTTTTGTTCTGTCAAAAAATAAAAGTGAAGCAATTTTAGATATTCAAAAAATTTTAGCAGAAAAGAAAATTAAATTTGAAAAAATTGAAACGACAAAAATGAAATTAGCGGGTGAGGAAAGGAATTTCATAAAAATTTTTTGTAAAAAGCCAGCGGATACTCAAAACGTTAGGGAAGCTATCAAAGTTTTAGAAGAAAAAAGAGGCGGGAAGGGCTCTCTAATCAATGAATACGAATACGCGATAAATTTTTACAGGAAATTTTTGATTGATAAAAGAATTAATGGTTGCTGTTGGGTTGAGGCCGAAGGGAAAGAAATTAAAACAAACTACAATGTCGATTTTGCGATAGATTGTCAAAAAATTGAGGTCTTAGAAGATGTTTCAATCCCCGAGTTGAAAATTTTAGCTTTTGACATTGAGACAGTGGAAAAGAAAGGAGAAAAAGAAATCGTGATGGCATCATTTTTTGGAAAAAATTTCAAAAAAGTTTTGACTTCGCAAAAGGCAAAATATAAAGAATGGGTTGAGGTTTTGGAAAATGAAAATAAAATTTTAGAAAGAATTGTTGAAATTTTTCAAAAAGAAAATCCAGACATTCTTTTGACTTATTATGGAGATTCTTTCGATTTTCAAGTTTTAGACGAAAGAGGCGAAAAAAACAAAATAAAATTGATAATTTCGAGAGATAAAAAAGAAACAAAATTCTCAAGAAGGGCCAAAATTTCTGCTGTAAGGTTCAACGGAATAGTTCATTTAGATGTTTTCAATTTCATTCAAAATATCCTCTCCCCTAACCTTCAAACTGAAGTTTTGACTTTGGATGCAGTAGCGACAGAAATTTTAGGCGACAAAAAAATTGAAATGGATTATCAAGAATTGCTGGAAAGTTGGAGAAAGGGAAAGAATTTGGAAAAGTTGGCAGAGTATTGTTTGAAAGATTCAGAATTGACTTTTAAACTTGGTGAAGTCTTGCTACCTCAAATTTTTGAAATTTCGAGAACGGTTGGCCAAGTTTTGTTCGATGTTTCAAGAATGACTTATGGCCAGCTGGTTGAGTGGTATTTATCAAGAAAAGCCGGAGAAAAAGGAGAAATTATTCCAAACCAACCAAAATACGAAGAGATCCAAGAAAGAAGAAAGAAAACTTATGTTGGGGGATTTGTAAAAGAACCAGCTTTAGGAATCCATGAAAAAATTTCGGTTTTAGATTTTAGGTCTTTGTATCCTTCTTTGATCGTGTCATTTAACATTTCTCCTGAAACTTTAAACTGTGAATGTTGCAAAGAAGATGGTCACAGGGTCCCAGGGTTAAATTATTGGTTTTGCAAAAAAAGAGAGGGTTTTGTTCCTTCGGTTTTAAAAGAAATTGTTCAAAAAAGGGCTGAACTCAAAAAGAAATTAAAAACAATTCCAAAAGATTCTTTCGAACACAAAGTTTTAGACAACAGGCAATATGCTTTAAAAATCATTGCCAACGCAACTTACGGTTATTTTGGCTTTCCGGCATCGAAATGGTATTCAAAAGAATGCGCTGAATCTTGCGCTGCTTTTGGAAGGTATTGGATAAAGAAAACGATAGAAGAAGCGGAAAAAGAGGGATTTTCTGTAATTTATGCTGATACTGATTCTTTGTTTTTGAAAAAATCAACGAGCATTGAAAAAGAAGTTGATGAATTTTTGAAAAAGATAAATCAAAAATTTCCTGGAATTTTAGAGTTAGAACTTCAAGGCTTTTATGAAAGAGGAATTTTTATTCCAAAAGGAACCTACGGAGGCGCAAAAAAGAGATATGCTTTGATTGACGAAAAAGGAAATTTGTTGGTTCGAGGTTTAGAAACAGTAAGAAGAGATTGGTGCAATTTGGCGAAAGAAGTCCAAAGAAAAGTTTTGGAATTTGTTTTGAAAGAAAAAAGCGTTGAAAGAGCGAAAGAATATGTGAAAAAAGTAGTTAACGATTTGAGAAATAGAAAAGTTTCTTTGAAAGATTTAATAATTTATGAAGAGCTAACAAAGCCGATTGAAGAATATAAATTGATTTCGCCCCACGTAATGGCAGCAAAAAAAATGAAACAAAGAGGGATTGAAGTTGGTGAAGGCCAAGTAATAATGTTTGTAATTCAAAAAGGAACGGGTTCTATTTCAGAAAGAGCAGAACCTGTTGAGTTTGCAAAATTGGAAAAAATAGATTTGGATTATTACATTGGACACCAAATTTTGCCGGCAGCAATGAGAATTTTGCAAGTTTTGGGAGTAAGCGAAAATGAATTGGTTAGATGATAAAAAATAAAAAAATGAAAACTTTTTTGAAAAATTTGATAAAATTCNACTAATAACTACTGCTCATAAAATAAAAATTATCAAAAAATTCCTCATGAAAGAAACGATATAAACTCAGATAAAGTTATAAGAAAAAATTTTTAATCCTTTACATCGTCCATAAAAATTCAAAAATTATTTTGCATTTAAATCTGTGGAAGTAAAAATTGAAGAGGCAAAAAAAGAAAAAATAAATTCAATTCTCTCTCTAATGACGAAACTTTCTGATTATCATAAAAAGATTGATCCAAAATATTACAAATCGGGAAAGGAAAGAAAAAAGTCAGATAAGAAACTATTGATTAAATATTTTTCAAAAAAGAGAAAAAATCGGAAAATTTTAGTGGCCAAAGTTAAAAATGAAGTTGTTGGGTTTATTATTGGAGGCATTCAAAAATCTCCTCCCTATTGTAAAGAGACGAAAGTGGGAATAATTTACCGATTTTATGTGAAAAAAAATTTTCAAAGAAAAAGAATAGGAAAACTATTAGTTGAAGCACTGTCGAATTGGTTCAAAAAAAGAAAAATCAAATTTGTGGAAGTTGAAGCCGATTCACGAAATAAAATTGGAATTAAAGCTTATAGAAAATATGGTTTTTTTGAATCCCATAAAATAATGAGGTTAAATTTATAAACCGGTAAAAAATTCAAAATTTAAAATTAAAAACGTAAAAAAAGAGAGCAAAAAAACGTTTTCAACCTTTATAAAATAAAAGGTTTTTAAAATTTAAATAATAATTTTTGATTGAAAATATTCTAAACACAAAAATATCTTGCAATCTGAAAATAAAATTTTCGGATCTTTGTATATTTTTACAATTGCGCAAACGTGAAAACGTTAATATAATTAAAAAATCAATATGATCGACGTCCATTGTCATTTAGAACAAAAAGATTATGACAAAGATAGGGATGGAGTAATTGAAAAGTGCAAAAGAGAATTGAAAGCAATAATCACTTGCTCTTGTCATCCTGATGATTTTGATTTGACGATGGAAATGGTTGAAAAACATAAAAATTTTGTTTTTGCGACAGTTTCGATTCATCCAGAATATATTAAAGAAATTGAGCATTTGA
>JGI24721J44947_10011009_pt1 | contig 11372 bp, 12 predicted proteins | sample YelNatPaOPGAMG01_FD_44947 | JGI IMG/M metagenome (IMG submission 44947)
TTGCCGAAAGGGATGTTTACAGTACAAAAATAGCTTTTTACCAAAAGATTGGTGCCGAGGGAGGGAGTCGAACCCTCATGTACTTGCGTACACAGGTTTTTGAGACCTGCGCGTCTGCCATTCCGCCACCCCGGCATTTCAGAGAAAGAAACCGAGGGTTTCTTTCCAACACCTAACTGCTAATTTCCAATATTAAATTTCTAATATGATTCCTGTCATCTATTTCAAAGCGCAGACTAAAGTCTGCTAAAACAAGATTAAAAAAGGATTTATTCCCCGGTCCTTGTTCTAATATCCAATATCNAATATCNAATATCTAATATCCCTTTCCTTGTAACGTTCATTTTACCAAATTTCTAGCCTGAGCGGTAGAGGGGTTTTTAGCGCACCAAGTAGAGAAGAAAGGCAATATAGAAAGCTTGAAATAATATTCCTGGCCAGAAGGAAAGGTTGAACTGGAAACCTCCATGGAATTTGATAAATTTTTTAATAACTTTGTTTTTTTGATTGAGAAAGAAAAAAGGGGCCTCAACCAGGTCTGGAAGAATAGCCAGAAAACAACCAGCAATAACTAAAACTGATTTGGTGACATTTGGCAAGGCCTTAAAAGCGACGAAAAGGCCAAGTCCAAGACCGATTAAGCAATCAAGGGTAATCAAAAGAGTCGTTTTTAACGAAATAACTCCTAAAGTTTTTTTCTCTTTTGCCAAGTGGGGATTCCAATGCGGGAGCATATCAATGACAAAATGAGAAGCTAGGGCCAGCGGGAGGGCCACCAGCGGGTCGTCAATTTTGTAGGCAATTACCCCGCCAGTTAAAGCATGAGCAAGTTCAAGCATTGGTGAATACCAGTATAATGTGATAAACTCTTTAGAGTCAACCGGTGTAAATTATTCTAATTATTCTAATTAACCAAGATTACCTAAAGAGGATAAATTTGAAGCACTAAATCGTTTTTAGGATGAGAGTGGGAAGTGAGAAATGGGCTTGCACTGAGAAAAGTCGAAGTGTTGACAACTGAGAGTGAGAAGTGGGTTAAAAGAAAAGATGACCCACCCTCACTTCCCACCCTCGACTCACTTCTCATTTCTTATCCTCACCCTATTAATAATTTAGAAATTAGAAATTAGAATTTGGAATTTAGAATTTAGGATTTAGGATTTAGGATTTCTTTCCGATTGTGATTTATTTAGAATAATTAGAATAATTAGGTTAATTAGAAATTTATTTAGGTGCCTGATCTAACTTTAACTATTGGCCAGCTCAAAATTACTCCCTTGTTTTGGAGCTTGTGCCTTGGTTTTGTCTTTTCTTCTTTTTCCTTTTGGCGCAGATTGAAAGAGGATTACTCCCAAGAAGATATCTTTGGTCTAACTTTATTGATTGTTGTTTTTTGCTTATTTTTTTACTGGCTGCCAATTTTCTTTTGGGATCAATCTTTGTCTTTACCTTTTGCCTTTGCTGGCGGTTTCTTGGCAGTTAAGGTTTGGTCCTCGCGCTTTAAAATGAAAGTTTGGGAGGTTTACGATGCCTTAGTTCCTAGTGTGCTTATTTTTTTGTTCTGTGGTGGAATTGGTGAATTTTTAATCTCAGGCTCAGCCTGGGCTGGGGGTTATGTGGTCATAAGTTTATTCGGGTGGATTTTTTGGAAGTTCTTGCGCAAAAGGTATCGTTCTTTTTCTTGGTATAAAAGCGGCAAAATCGGTTTTCTTTTCTGGGCAGTTTGTTTTTTAATTTTTGTTTTACTTTTACTGCTTGCATTTTTGAGAAAAGATGGTTTATACTTTAAACTGTTAATTTCCAGTGAGGCGCTTTTTTCTGCGGGAATAATTTATTTCCGGTCAGAAAGATCGCTTCAGGAAGATTTTAAAAGTATTTTTTATTCAAAATGGCAAAAGTAACCTTTCCAGATAGTGTACTTAAACCAGTCAAGGAGTTTTTACATCTGCAGGAAAAGCAGTTGAACGAGAAGAAAAAATCTCTTGAGGCTCAGGATCCCTTTAGAGACCCGAAAAGAGTTTTAGATAATGCTTCTCCTGATGCTGATGCCGCAGAGCAGTTTGGCCATGCTAATGTTGAAGGTTTAAAAAGGGAAATTGATAGAAAGTTGATTCAGATTAGAAAAGCTTTGACGAGAATGAAAATTGGTAAATATGGGACCTGCGAAAGATGTGGCGAGATGATTGATACTGATCGACTAATGGTTTTTCCTGAGGCGACTTTGTGTGTAAAGTGCGAGAAAGAAAAAGAGAAATAGTAATTTTGAGTCTTCTTTTTGTAGATCAGTTAACTAAATTTCTGGCAGTAAAGGAGGGCTTGGCGGTTTTTAACAAAGGAGTCGCTTTGGGAATTCCGATCTCCAGTTTTTTTTCTGTCACCTTAATCTTTGTGTTGATTTTGTTTTGGCGGCAATCTCTAAGTTTTAGTTTTGGTTTCTGGCTGGTTCTGGTTGGTGGGGTAAGTAATCTTTTGGACAGACTTTTCTACGGAGCAGTAATTGATTTTGTAGCTTTTCCTTTTATCCCTCTTTTTAATAATCTAGCAGATTGCTTTATTACTTTGGGAATTTTACTTGTCTTCATTGACTTATTTTGCTCAAAAAAGTTAAGATAATTTAATGCCTGATTATTCTTTACTTCTTGATCTTGGTTTAGTTTTGGGAAGCGCTTGCTTGGGAGGAATTTTAGCCAAGAAGACCAAGCAGCCAATAATGTTAGGTTATTTATTGGCAGGACTCTTTGTTTCTCTGACAATTTCAAGATTAAACCTAAAAAGAGATTGGCTGAATTTTTTATCGGAAATTGGACTTGTTTTTTTAATGTTTTCCTTAGGTTTGGAATTTTCTCTGCAAGAAATTGAAAAGTTTAAAAAAATAATCTTATATGGCGCTGTTGGCCAGATAATTTTAACGATTTTATTGGGCTCGTTACTCCTGCGTTTTGGGGGTTTTAATGTTAGCGCCAGCTTGATTATGGCGGAAGCGTTTTCTCTTTCCTCAACCGCAATTGTTGTCAAAATTTTGCAAGAGAGGGGAGAGCTAGAAACTTTGGCGGGGGAAATAATGTTTGGCTGGCTTTTGGTCCAGGATTTGGCAGTTCTTCCCCTGATTCTTCTCTTACCTGTTTTTTCGCTATCTCTCTCTTTAGAAAGCCTAACTCCGGTTTTTTTTCTGATCGCAAAGGCAATTTTGATTTTGGGATTTTCTTGGTTCTGCGCGAGGAGAATTCTTCCCCGGCTAATTGATTTTGTGACGGCTCTTAAGAGCAGGGAACTTTTATTACTTTTTATTATTACTATTATTTTTCTTTTTACTGTTTTGATTGCTTTAAGCGGTCTTTCGTTTGCTTTCGGCGCTTTTTTGATTGGCTTAATTCTCAGCCGAATACCTTCTCATTCGGCAATTTTTTCAGAAATAAGACCGCTTAAAGATGTTTTTTTAGCAATTTTTTTTGTCTCTTTAGGTTTGAGTCTCAACCCATTTTTTATTGTGTTTAACTGGGAGAAAATCGTTCTGATTTTTCTTGTTTTTACTGTCTTGAAAATAATTTTGTCAGGAAGTTTGCTTGTTTTTTTTAAACATCAGGCGAAAATAATTTTGAAGGTTGGTTTTGGCTTAGCCGGAGTGGGGGAGTTTTCTTTTGTTTTGGCTTTGGCTGCTTTAGATAAAGGTTTATTAAGCTCTCAAAATTATTATTTAATTGCTTCGGTTACCTTGATTAGTATGGTGGCGACTCCGGTCCTTTTTGGGCTGTCGGATAAAATTTATTTGTTTTTGAGACAAAAAACACCCAAAACTTCCTTTTTTTATCACCGCTTTTTAGGCAAACCCTTAGATCGGCCGGAGCTGCAAGGTTTTTCTCCTGATCAGGTGGTGATTTTGGGTTATGGTCGCGTTGGGCGTTGGGTTGGTCGTCTTCTTGACAAGGCGCAAATACCTTATTTGGTGGTAGAATATAATCCGCAGGTAGTCAGGCAACTTCGGTTGGAAGGGAAAAGAGCCATTTTTGGCGACCCCTCAGACCTAGAAGTTCTTTATTTTGCCCAATTAGATAAAGCCAAGTTAGTAGTTTTGGCGATTCCCGATGCTCCTACCCAGAAGATGGCAATTATTAATTGTCGGCAAATAAATCCAGGGATTAAAATAATTTGCCGATCCCATCGGGAAGAAGATTGGGAGGAGTTAAGATTGTTAGGGGCTAATTTTATTATTCAACCGGAGTTTGAGGGCGCTCTTTCTATTTCTCACCGGGTTTTGCAGGGAATGGGATTTGCCAAAGAAGAGATTAACGAGAAACTCAAGGAAATTAAAAAAGAGCATGGTGATTAGTTTTTAATTATTCTAATTAACCTAATTATTCTAATTAACCTAATTAACCTAAAAAAAATTCCAAATCCTAAATCCTAAATCCTAAACAATAGCAAATGACCAAAATCCAAAAATCAAACTATTTTTTGAATTTAGAAATTTGAATTTGGAATTTGTTTAGAATTTGGAATTTGTAATTTGGGATTTGAAACTGGGTTCCTTGTTAATTAGGACTTTTCGACTTAAATGAGTGGATTTGATTTCAAAATTAAATATAATGACAAGAGATCTAATGCCCGGGTTGGAGTAATTCATACTGTTCACGGTGATATTCAAACCCCAGCTTTTGTACCAGTGGGAACACAGGCAACGGTTAAGTCTTTAGACAATCAGGATTTAGAAAAAGTTGGTACCCAAGTTTTTTTTATCAATACTTACCATGTGTATCTTCGGCCCGGTTTGGAAGTAGTAAAAAAGTTTGGGGGACTTCATTGTTTCACCGGGTGGAATAAACCGTTAATGACTGATTCGGCTGGCTTTCAGATTTTTTCTTTGGGTGATTTCAACCGGCAACGAAAATTATGCCTGCAAGGAGAGACCCTGCAGGTTCCATTGGTAAAAATTAGCGATAAAGGAGTGATTTTTCGTTCTCATCTCGACGGTTCAGAACATTTCTTTACGCCAGAGAAATCAATTGAAGCCCAAATGATTTTAGGTGTCGATATAATGATTGCTTTTGATGAATGTACTTTTTATCCGGCAACTTACGATTATGCCAAACAAGCAATGTTGAGAACACATGAGTGGGCCTCTCGCTGCCTTACGGCAGCTCGAGGTAAACCCAATGGACAAGCTTTATACGGAGTAGTACAGGGTGGAATTTTTGAAGATTTACGGAAGCAGTCGGCAAAGTATATTTCTTCTTTACCCTTTGAGGGAATCGCGATTGGCGGAGTTTCTGTGGGTGAAAGCAAAAAAGAAATGAGAGATGTTTTAGACTGGGTGGTTCCTCTGTTGCCGGCAGAAAAACCAAGGCATCTTTTAGGCGTTGGCGAGATTGACGATATCTTTTCTTTGGTGGAGAGGGGAATTGATAGTTTTGACTGTGTAATGCCGACGAGGTTGGGCAGAATGGGACAGGTATTAGTGCGGAAGGTTGAAGATAGAGGGTGGAAGCTAGATATTACGAAAGCTATGTATGCGTCAGATAAAAGACCTATTGATGAAACCTGTGATTGTTTAGTGTGCAAAAACTACCACCGCGCCTACCTCCATCATCTTTTTCGGGCCAGAGAACTTTTGGCTTACCGACTAGCAACCTATCATAATCTTTATTTTTTGGAAAAGTTAATGCAAGACATTCGGCAATCTATTAAAGAAGGAAGATTGGCCCAGTTGAAAAAGGAGTGGCTTTGACAATGAAAAATTCAAGAAGCACTTCTCCCAAAAAATATTTTTTAATTTTTGCTTTTGTCATCTTTCTTTGTTTATCTTTAGGGGTAATCTGGCTTTATTTGGCAAGCAAAAAATCGCCTTTTTCTTCCTTGAGTCGAGAGAATTTTGTTTTAGTTACCAGCGACAAAGCAGTGGTTGTTTTTTCATTGCAAGGAAAAGAGGGACTGATTGTCAGTTTGCCGGAAAAAAATCTTGTCAAAGTAACAAGGGGATTTGGTGATTATGAACTGGGAAAAGTTTACTTTCTGGGTGAGCTTGAGAGCAAGGGAGGGTTGTTAATCAAAGAGACTGTTCAAGAAAATTTTTCTATCCCGGTCTTTGGTTATTTTTTTGATCAAAAACCGCTTGATTATTCTCTCCTAAATTCAAAAAAGTTTTTTTATAGTATTTTTTGGCGCGCTTTTAAAGGAGACATAAAAACTGACTTAAACCGTCTGGATTTGCTCTTACTTTGTCGGCAAGCAATTTTTCTGAATCAGGTTCAGGTTGTAAAAGATAACTTATCAAGCCTTGAGGATAGTCTTTTCAAGGACAAGAAATTGAGAGATGAAGCATTTTCCTTGGCAGTTTTTAATTCGACTACTCATTTTGGTTTGGCTCAACAAGCAGCCCAGCTGCTGATTCAGTCAGGGGCTCGGGTAGTCAGAGTGGCGGATACCGAAGAGAAGCAAAGTGACTGTTTGATTATTACTGACCCAGGTTCGTTTAAGACTTACACTTTTTTTTGGTTACGCACAGTTTTTGGCTGTCAAGTGAAGGAGTCAGCCACCAAAGATAAACGGGCAGAGTTTAGTCTTATTGTCGGAGAGAGATACTGGAAAAAACTGAGTGAAAAATGGTAGAATATGAGAAGTGGGAAGTGAGAGATGGGAAGCTAGAAAAAGAAAGGGGAAGTGAGAAACCAAAAAAATCTCAACTCAATATCTAGCCTCACACCTCTATCTTCACGCTTCCAAAATATGAGCGGGCATTCTAAATGGGCAAAAATCCATCGGGCAAAAGAGATCACTGACCAGAAAAGAGGTCAATCTTTTACCAAACTTTCAAATGCGATCACCTTGGCTGTGAGGGAGACGGGGATTGCTGATCCGGAGTTTAATTTTAAACTAAGATTGGCAATTGAAAAGGCGAGAGCGGCCAATATGCCCAAGGACAATATCAATCGAGCAATTGAACGGGCCACGGGGAAAATAGAAGGTTCGGCTTTAGAGGAGATTGTTTATGAGGGATATGGTCCTGGTGGGGTTGGCTTTTTGGTGGTCGCGGTTACTGATAATCGGCAGCGGACNGTTCAGGAAGTTAANAATGCTTTTGATCGGGCTGGCGGCGCAGTTGCTTCTCCNGGGTCAGTGGCTTTTAATTTTAAGAAAGTAGGTTATCTTTCTCTAAAACCNGTTCAAAACCCAGAAGAAACTATGCTTGCAGTGATGGATTTAGGGGTTGAGGATGTTGAAGATGAAGGCGAGGGAGTGCTGGGCATTTATACTTCTCCAGAGAATTTGATGCCGGTAAAAGAAAAGCTTGAAAAGTTAGGCTTTGCGCTGGAGGCAGTTGAAATTGTTATGAAGCCGGTTAACTTTGTACCAATAACGGACGCAAAGATTGCCCAACAAAATATTAATCTCNTGGAGAAATTGGAATCCCTTGATGACGTTCAGAAAGTTTTTACCAATTTTGATATTCCGGATGAGTTGATACCNTGAAGTGAGAAGTGAGAAATGAGAAGCTAGATAAAGAAGTGAGAGGTGAGAATTCTTGAATTTCACACTTCGCATTTCATGCTCAAACTTCCCACTTCTATCCTCTCACCTCATATATGATTCAATGTTTAGATTCACCAAACGTCGAAAGTTCATTCTGAGTTCATTTTTGCTTACTGCCGGNCTTTCATATATTCAGTTTGGGCAGCCGGCAAATCGTTATCTGGCAATCAGCCTTTTATCCTTTTTGACAATTCCTTTATTTTGGTGGTCATTGTCTGAAGGTTTAACTGGAGCTGTTTGGCTAATGTCTTGGATTTTACCCTTTTTTTTTACGATTGGGATTGGACTTTTTTATTTTCTTTTGCCCAGTTCTTTACTCTTGGCAATTCCGGTAATTGTTTTATATTTTTTCGGGTTGTATGCCTTATTTCTGAGTGAGAACATCTTTTCTGTTGCTTCATTGCGGACCATTCAGCTTTATCGTTCAGCTTCGGCTGTTTCTTTTATTCTGACACTTTTTATTTCATTTTTACTTTATGATACGGTTTTTTCTTTTCGTCTGCCATTTTATTTGAACGGCCTTTTTGTTTTTTTGATTTCTCTTTTTCTTTTTATTCACGGAATTTGGTCAGTTGCCTTGGAGGAGAAGGTGAGTGTCAAGATTGTTTACTACTCAGCTCTTTTCTCTCTTTGCTTGGCAGAAACTGCCTTTGTGCTGTCCTTTTGGCCGGTTACAATTGCTTTAGGGTCGCTTTTTTTAACGACTTTGGTTTATATTCTCTTAGGTTTATCCCAAGCCTATTTNTCTGGTCGTCTTTTTAAAAAGACGACCAGAGAATACCTTTTGGTTGGAATTGCCGTCTTTGTTATTCTTCTTCTTTATACCAGCTGGGGATAATTGCGAAATTTCTAAATCCTAATTTCTAATTTCTAAAAAATTTTTTTTAAAGATATTTAAAAAAAAGGGGAGAGAGGGGATTTTTTTGACAATAAAGCCTATAGTAAAAAGACCTATAGTAATTTTTAGGAAATCCTTTTCACGAGATTTTAAAGTTTTTCACGATTTGGCAAATTTTGGGTTTGGTTGCCAAAAACCTTCTTGGGGAGGATTAAGGCTATTTAAGGCCAAAATATGGCTATTTGATATAGTTTGATACTTAATCTTCCTCCTCGATTGTGGATAACTCTAGGCACGATTTTTTGTATTTTTGATCTTCTGGGAGAAGTCTCCAAGAAAACAAAATTAATAATAAATTTTCTTAAAAAAGAAAAATAGTGGAGGATAAAAGTATTTTATTTTGCTTTTGCAAACACCTCGCCTGACTTGTTGAAGGACAAATAGATAAAAAGTGGCTCTTGACAATGATAGTAACAGTTGTGCTAAGATGATAACGACTGAGTATAATGTCCCTAATACTCAGTCCGAGGTTGGGAGAAAAGAAGCTTTGTCATAACAAAACTTTTTTCTTTCTCCCCTTCTTTTTGGTTTATAATAAAATTTATGTTAGAGTATCTAGATGATTTCCTGCTTTATCTAAAGACAAACAATTATTCCTTAGAGACGATTTATAACTACGAGCGTGATTTGTGCGTATTTTCTCAATTTTTAGATGACTCCTCTACTCCATTTGGAAAAGTTGACAAGCGGGTGATTGCCCAATTTAAAGCTTATTTGGCATCAAAAGATCGTTTGACTCCGGTAAAGGGATTAAAAGGGGAAATCTTGGCCTCCAGGAGTTTGAACCGAGTGCTTTCGGCGGTAAGGAGTTATTTAAAATATTTAATTGAAATGGACCTGCCTTGTCCTTTGCCACCGGATGCTATTAAGATGGTCAAGACAGAGAAGAGGCATAGTCAAGTCGCAGAGCTGGACGATTTAGTTAGATTGATTGAGTCACCGGCTTATCTGGAAAACGACCCAAAAATCGCCTTACGCAATCAAGCGATTTTGGAAGTTTTATTTTCAACCGGAATGAGAATTTCAGAACTTTGTCGTCTAAATCGTTCTGATATTGACGGCAGCGGAAAAATTTTCATTATNGGAAAAGGAAAGAAGGAAAGATTTGTTTATTTAACCCCGAGGGCGCAAAAATTTTTGGAAAAGTATTTGGCNACCCGCCAGGACGGCCTAGAAAGCCTTTTTATTCCTTATGCCGGTATNAATGTATCTTCAAATAAGAAAAGGCTTTCTGTTAACTATATTCAGATGAAAATCAAAGAGTATCGTCAGAAACTAAAGATTAATGTTCCGACTTCTGCCCATTCTCTTCGTCATGGATTTGCCACTTATTTGGCAGAATCTGGCGCCAGTCCGGCGGCGATTCAAATCTTGCTCGGACATGAATCTTTAGATACTACCACTCGTTATGTTCACGCTTCTGACAAATTTGCTGAGGAAACCCACCGCAAATTTCACCCGCTTGCTAAGCCCAAGTCAGTTTAGCGCATACTCAAAATAGTAGTAATTCCAAAATATAGATTGAAATCTATAATTGTTCTACTGGTATTCTTCATTTCTAAAGTCTGCGGAACGACGTGACAATAATAATTTTTTCAAAATATTTTTTTGAAGCTGGTTTTTTGTTTTGCTGCAACTTTTTTTAAGTTGTGCGTTGCAAACAGAATTGAAACAATCATAAAATAGATTTGATGAAAGAGGCTTGTGGAGTTTTTGGAATTTATGGCGAGCCCGAAGCGGCAAGAATTACCTTTTTTGGACTTTATAGTTTACAACACCGCGGTCAGGAATCTGCAGGAATAGCCGTTGCTGATGGTAAAAAAATAAGTTTGGAAAAAGGAATGGGTTTGATTTCTCAGGTATTTTCCGAAGAAAAGATTAGAGATTTAAAAGGTTATTTAGCGATTGGTCATAATCGTTACAGCACTACTGGTTCTTCTTTGCTTAATAATGCCCAACCGTTTCTTTTTCAGTCAAACTTGTGGTCCTTTGCCATTGCTCATAATGGTAATCTTTCTAACACCAAAGTTTTAAAAAGACAGCTTTCCAAAGAAGGGGTTAATTTTTTTTCTAGTGCAGACAGTGAGGTTATCGGTCATCTGATTTTAAAATCAAAAGGAAAAACTTTCGAAGAGAAACTGCTTAAGGGAGTGGCTCTTTTAGAAGGCGCTTTTTCTCTTTTGATTTTGACCAAAGACAAACTTTACGCGATTCGTGACCCCTTTGGTGTAAGGCCGCTAACTTTAGGAAAATTTCGTTCTTCTTGGGTAGTAGCTTCAGAAACGTGTGCCTTTGCTACCATTGGCGCAAATTTTAAAAGAGATATCCGGCCGGGGGAAGTTCTTAGGATTGACAAAAATGGCTTAAGAACAATTGCTCATAACGGCAAAGATCCGGATGCTTTTTGCATTTTTGAATATATTTATTTTTCCCGGCCAGATAGTTTTATCAATGGCCGGTTGGTTTATCTGACTCGTTTACGGGCAGGACAGCAGTTGGCGAAAGAATGTCCTGCCCCCGGCGCAGATCTCGTTATTGATGTGCCTGATTCGGGAACATCAGCTGCCTTGGGTTTTTCTCAAGGAAGTAAGATTCCCTTTCTGGAAGGACTGATTAAAAACCGCTATTTGGGAAGGACATTTATTCAGCCGGGGCAAGGACTGAGGAGATTGGGAGTAAAATTAAAATTCAATCCCCTACCAGAAATGTTAAAAGGAAAGAAGATCGTTTTGGTTGACGATTCGATTGTGAGAGGGACAACTACGGCGGGAGTGGTAAAAATGTTGAAAAAGTTTGGTGCCAAGGAGGTGCATTTGCGTGTCGCCAGTCCGCCTTTGATTGCTCCTTGTTTTTTGGGAATTGATATTGAAAGATATAAAGAGTTGGTTGCTCATGGCCGCAGCCTTGAACAAATTAGGCAAAAACTAGGAGCGGACTCTTTGGGTTATTT
>JGI24721J44947_10011012_pt1 | contig 11370 bp, 10 predicted proteins | sample YelNatPaOPGAMG01_FD_44947 | JGI IMG/M metagenome (IMG submission 44947)
TTGATAGCCTGATAGGCGCTGCATCTCTTCTAGCCTCTATCTATTTGGTGGGAAGTTATCTTGCATTATTTTAATTCTCAATTATAACACAGAGAAGGGAGGTTATTCTATTTCTAAAATTTTAGAGAAAGCATGAAAAAGCTTTAATATAACTATTGTTATTATACCGTATGCTGAGTGCTCACCTCAGGATCCTTGAGAAGCTTGTTGAAAGCAATGGAGCAAGCGCAAGCAGGCTTATTTACAACAGAGAGTACAGGGAGAAAGTCGTGGATTACCTGAGGAGGAATGGATTTGTTGTTGTGAGGAGATCCGGTGCTGGAATAAAGCTTTATCCAACAGAAAAAGCGAAAAGACTGGTGGCTAGCCTGGCCACAAGTCGCCAGAAATAAATCTTGCTAGAGCCATCAAAACTCCATGCTTGTAAAGCTCCTTTCTGTCCACTATCCCCCTTGTGAAGTAGCCTATAGCTCCCTCATTTTTCTTCACATTCTTTCTTCCGGTTATCTCATCCATTATTTCTCCCAGCTCTTCCCCCCTCAAGAGCCTTCTTAGTAGCTTCTGTGGGCATTCAAACCATCCGCTTGTTCCAGTGCTCATCAGGCCATCGCTCCTCATCACAGCAACGAATCCAGCTAGGTAATATCTCCCGTGAAGATAAAACAGCCCTCCCTCTATCCCAACTGAGAAATCCGATGGAAGCATTTCCATCGCCTTTATAGCTCTGTTTACAGCCCCTTTTACCGCATCCTCCTCTATCGGCTCAGGTCCAACTCCACTGTCAACATCCACCCCTACCACTTCTACATCCCCAAATGCGAGGGAGAAGGACTCCTTAACGGCTGATATCTTAACGGGATTTGTCGAGCCCACCACCACTCTCATAGGGTGATCACAGCAATTTCCAATTTTAAGCTATTGCTATTTATTTTTGCCATCTAAATTCCCATGATGAGGGCCATAGCATTGTTCGGATCTTCTGCTGATGAAGCTGTGCCTGCTGTCCTGAGAGTTCTATCCAGTTTGGGATACAGGACCTTTCTGGTGAAAAAAGTCAGGAAAGAGGAGCTTGGAGAGGAGCTTGAGGGAGCAGGAGGAAAGATTCTTGTTGGATCCAGACATATGAAGATCACTATGAAGTATAAAGCTGAGCTGGATGACGTGATCAGGGTGGCAAAGCTCTGCCCAGAAGTCCAGCCGGATTTCCTCATCCTTGTTGGATTCGATGAAGCTGCTGAAAGAAGCGACATGATAAAGATAGCTGTGGTAAAAAGCAATAAGGAGAAGGAGAGGGTCATGAAAATTCTGAAGGAGCCTGTAGCTGGAATATGCAATGAAAGCTCAGTGGATGATGTGGTAAGAAAAGCTGTGGGGATGAAAATTTTCATCAGATAATAGCTCTATCTCCCAATTATCTCTACATGATCGCAAACAGCAGCTATGTGTCCCTTAAGACTACTATAGCTGTAATTCTGACAGTGATCTTCTGATCTAGATTCCTGAGCAACCTCCATCTCCTCTCACATCCGCACACCCTATCTTTAGCCCATCCTTTCTAAGGCATGTCAGAGCAGCTACACCGAGCCTAGAAGGATAGCTTCTAACATCGATTTTAATATCGGATTTCCCAATTTCTAGCCCCTCCTCAACCACTAAGATCCTCTTTGAGGGATCAAAATATGCTCTTGGAAAATCTATAGANTCCCTTAGATCCATGCCAAATTTGAATATATTCGTGGAGAGCCACCAGTGTATCTGAGGCCTGTAGTGACCACCAGATGTCCCTATAACATACCAATCATCATCTAATTCGAATATAAGAGATGATAGGGTATGAAGGGTCCTTTTTCTAGGTTCAAGCCTGTTTATATGGTCTTCTTTCAATGAGAAGCTTGATGCCCTGCAGTTCAACGTTATCTGATAGGTGGGTTCAGTTATTCCGGAGCCAAAAGCATAGAATATGCTCTGGATTCCTGCTACTATCATTCCATCCTGATCTATCACGCTGAAGAAAGTAGTATCTCCATCATTTATGCTTTCTGTAGCTCCACCTTCGAGGATATAAGGATGGAGCAGCTTCTTAACATCCACTTTCATGAACTTGGGATCCGTCAAATACCTGTCCCTTATGCTGTAAGCTCTCTCCGATATCTCAATCAGTCTTCTCAACCTGCCCCAAGATCTAGGGCTATCTAGCTCTTCGGTGAGCATCATCATGTGCAGTGTCGTTATCCCTTGGGTTGGAGGGGGCATCTCATACGCTACGCCTCCCCAGATGTGAGNTGATATCGGGCTACCCTCTCCAGCTCTGTAGTTAGAGAGATCGTCCATTGAGAGCAAACCTCCCTTTTTCCTGACATAATTAACGATTTTCTGGGCTATTTCTCCCTCATAAAATTCTCTTGGATCTTCTGAGATTATTTCAAGAGCTTTTGTAAGCCCTTTAAACATATGATGAGATCCGGGAACCCCTATTGTAAGGTAAGTTGAGGAGGATCCCTCATCCGAGGATAAAAGATCCCGGTTCAACTTTACAGCTTCTGAAAGGCTCTTGCTGACAGGAAATCCGCCTTTTGAAAGCTTCACAACTCTGGAGACAAGATCACTCCATTCCATCCTTCCATAAAGCTTCCACATGAGATAAAGGGCATCTAAGTAGCCTGGCACTGTTATGGAAAGAGGTCCTCTCTCCGGCATCTCATTGAATCCCCTCCGAAATAGCTCATCTCTACTCAGTTCGGAGGGGGAGGGACCGGATCCATCTATGAATCTGATTTCCTTCCCTTTCTTTACTAGGGCAAAGAAATCCCCTCCCAACCCACTAAGATGAGGCAAGAGAGTTGATAGGGAAAGAGAAGCTACTACAGAAGCATCTACGGCATTCCCTCCTTCCCTCAGGATTTCAGCCGCCATTGTAGATGCTAGATAATGTTCAGAAGCGACAACGCCACCGTAAGTCATGAAGGGATGCACCTAAAACTGGGAAAGGGCTATTGAAAAAGTTTACCTACAGCATTGTGGTGATAAAATTTCATCATGAGAAGCTATTCTATCTCAGGCCTAAGAAGCCATCTCCAGAGTGGAACGAATTTTATATTTCTGTTCCCCATGCTCTCCTCATCCTCATAATCCCACGTGATCACAATAAGATCCTGCAGTTGAGAAGCTCTCCTGCTCTCAGCAAGCTGTCCAGCTCCCTTCTCTCCACTTCATTTCTGCTTGATGCATATGTCACCTGAATTAGCTGTCTTATCTCAGTTCCCTTCTTCAGGACAAAGTCCACTTCATGTTGCTGATAGTCCTTCCAGTAGTACACCTCCATATCCCTCGACCAGTAGCTTCTTCTTCTAAGCAGCTCGACTGCCACTATGTTCTCCATCATGCTTCCCAAATCTTCCCTCATCGCGACAGCCCTTATCATGCCTGGATCTATGCAGTAAACTTTCTTAGGACTTCTCTCCACTTCCTTCGGCTTAAATGAAAATTTATTTATGAAAAATATTAGGTATGATTCACTTATATATGAAAGATAGTTCTTTGCAGTGTGGTCGCTCCTCAGGCCGAACTGCCTCTTTATGCTGTTATATGTAACATACCTCCCGAAGTTGCCCATCAATGTCAGGGCAATCTCTCTAAACGTCGTCCTATATGCTATGTTGTACCTCATTATTACGTCCTTCTCAATTATATCCCTGTAGAGCTGCCTTAGATATATCCTAGGATTCTCCTCCTCGACAATAACCTCAGGAAATCCGCCTTTCTCTAGGTAGTTATTGAGCTCATGTTTTATCAAGCTCATCCCCCTAGTTGTCTCGACATTTTCATCAAAACCAATTGACCTCAGGTATTCTCTAAAGCTAAACGGATATATCTCGAGCTGCAGGTGTCTTCCAGTGAGGTGTGTTGCAAGCTCTCTGCTGAGCAGCTTGGCATTGCTCCCTGTGATGAACACATTGTACCCAGTCCTCTCGAGCTTGTTTACGAAAAGCTCCCATCCATGCAGGTTCTGTACCTCATCCAGAAATATTGCGTCCATCTCCCTTCCGTATATCTCGAGGAGGGCTGAAAGTATCTCATCAGGGGATACAGAGAGGAGAATCTGTTCGTCAAAATTTGCATAACCAAAATTTAACCCCCTCAGCATGAGGTATGTTGAAAACGATTTTCCGGATCTTCTAACTCCAGTTGTGACTTTTATCAGCTTACTCTTTCTCATCTCATCTAAAAACGGAAGGAATTCTCTTTCAACGATTCTCGTCTTTTTAACTCTTTCCTCGAGCTCTGATCTTTGATCTAGGAGCACCTGTCTTATCCTCATCATTTTAAGTAAGAGTGCGAAGTTTATATATAAACTTCGCACTGATAGTGCGGTTGGAAAGCTAGCCTTATTAAAAATTTTATTATTTCTAAATGAGAAACTGTCGTAAACACAGGAGAAGCTGGAAATTTTTTCGATGGAACCTCTGCTTATCAGCTCGTCTCTTGGTAGCGTTACAGACTTCTCTCCTAGGAGCTATGACAGAGCAACAAAAGAAAGCATTCTATACCGAATAGAAGAAAGATAAGGCTTTAGAGTATGATCAACTCTCTACTCGTCTTAGTGAGCCTCTCTCCCCTCCCATTCACCAAGACCACATCATCCTCTATCCTGATACCGAATTCACCTTCGAGGTAAATTCCCGGTTCTATCGTGAAGACCATTCCATTTCTCAGCACCACATCACTTGTCTGAGCTATATAAGGTTCCTCATGTATGTCCAAACCTAGACCATGTCCCGTTCTGTGAGTGAATCTCTCGCCATATCCCCTGCTGGCTATTATGCTTCTGGCAACAGAATCTATCTCTTTAGCAAGAGCTCCCTCCCTAACTGCCTGAAATGCCTCCTCCTGAGCCTCCTTAACTATGTTATAAACCTCGATGACTCTTTCAGAGGGTTTGCCAATGGAGAAGGTCCTAGTTATATCTGAACAGTATCCCTTATACCTAGCTCCGAAGTCTGTTATAACTATATCTCCCTCTGAGATCCTCCTCTCTGTTGGTGTGTGATGAGGATTAGCCCCGTTTGGGCCAGAAGCTACTATTGCATCAAATGATTTGTCAGAAAGCTCTATTATCTCGTTCTCTATAAATCTGGCTACTTCTTTTTCCTTTTTCCCGACAAGCTTCTCATTCATAACCCTCTCTACAACCCTGTCAGCTATCTTAGCAGCCTCCCTCATAAGCTCTATTTCCTCCTCATCCTTTACAATCCTCAGCCTTGAGATAAAGGACCCTAGAGGAACCAGATCGTATGTCCTTAAGCTTTCATATGCCCTCAAAATATGAGCAGCCTGCATGTTATCATCCACAGCTATCTTCCCTCTTTCTCCAAAATTCTTCCTTAACAAATCACTGAGAATAACATACGGATTCTCGGAATCGCTCCATATCACTATGTTTTCTATCCAGCAGCCTTTTAGCTCATTCTCGTATAGCTTCGGTGCAATGAGAGTAACCTCTCCCTCTGATGGAATGAGAAGAGCGAAGAGCCTTTCCAAAGTAGCTGAAGGTGAAAGGCCAGTTAGGTAAAGAAGGTTTGCTCCGGGCGAAACAATGGCACCTGATATATTTGAATCCATCATGATGGATTTGAGTCTCTCAACCCTCCTCTCAAAATTAGCCATAACATCTTGCCCTTAGAATAAAAAAGAGGGTTAATTTATCTTTAGAGCTAAAACTTATAGAACTCCTAATTTTCCTTTAATGTAATGTTTCCAGTTTTGAGTAATTATCCAATGCAAGAATGTGACTGATTTTATTCCACCCTATAGCAGAAGGATTTTAAAGTATAGCTTGGTAATGAAGTGTGCTAAACGAAAGCCGTCTAGATGAATTAACAGAGGGAATTGAGAGGCTCAAGAACGGGGCTCTTATATCAGTACTCTCAATTGTTTTTGGAATAGCCGCTTTTCTGTTGCTGCTGGCTGTCCTTCCACATATGAGGTTTCTCAACATATCACTATATTCAAATATAACTACAATGAACCGCACAATAATATCGATTTTCGAGAGAAAGCTGGTAGGGGCCCTCCCTTACATTGCTATTAGTGGACTCATGCTCATCCTATCTGCAATTCTGGCCATAGCTTCCTTTGTCCTGTTCTTCATGGCCACAGGTAACTTGAAGAAGTACAGTGAGAAGTTCGGAATAGGAAGAATTGGGCTAATTATAGTGCTCCTCTCCATGCTTTTAGTTCTTGTAGCAGTACCCTCTGCATTTCTGACAACTGGGATAAAGCATCTCCCATCTTTTCCTGTCCTCATGCTGATGACAATTGCTCTGGTATTTCTCTCCATCTTGCTTTCAGCAGTTGGTCAGATACTCTTCTCCATAATGTTGATTAGGCTTTCAGAGGAGAAGGATGTGGATGAAGGATTCAGGATAGCTGGAATCCTCTTGGCCGTAAGCGCTATCCTTATTTTCATACCATTCATCTCCATAGCTGGGTTAGTCCTTGACTTAGTTGCCCTAATACTGATCTACACTAGTGCCAAAAACTCTCTGAATAAGCTGAAATCGGGAATTATTGCCCCATAAACAGCATAGGCTAAGGCATCAATTTTCCTCTGCTCCACACCTCCGAGGGAAGAAGAGATGCTTTCTCCGGAAATATATCGGTATAGATTTCCACGTGAACAGGGAATGGTATGCTGCTTGCCATTCCCCATATCACAGCTTCATTGTTATCCAGACCTGGAAGATAGCTCCCAACAAAGTCCCCTCCCTCAGTGTACCTTATTATAGCATCCTGATCATTTCCATTCCTGAGCCTGAAGGCAGCAACTGTGTTGCACTGGCTTATCAGGCTTTTGCTCAGGTATGCAGGCCTCTGGCTTATCACAACAAAACCCATGTTGTATCCTCCACTCTGACTTATTGCCTCTACAAGGGCTTGGGCAACTCCTGTACTATATGGATCGCCAACTATTGGAGCATTTCTTTCAGGTGCAAAGTACTGCGCCTCCTCAACTAGAACTATTAAAGCAAAGTTTCCTTTCTTTCTGGAGTCAACTGCATGCTTCAAAAGCCTCCTTATCATATCTCTTGTCGCTATAAACTGATCCTCATAGTTTGCATCAATGCTGTAATCCACCACTGTTATGTTGTTCCCCTCGACCTCCTTCACTATATCTAGCTGTTCTTCATATGAAATCAGATCCTTTCCGAATCTTCTTACCCTAGCATCCAGCTCAATTAAGCTCTGCCTGTTCTTCCCTCCCATCTCCGCAACTATCTCCTTCGCCTTCCTCATTAAAGTGCTGCCGTCAAGAGGCAGGTTTTCAGCAGCTATCTCCTCCACAACAAGGGATAACAGCCTCCATACAGATGATCCTCTCGATATCCTGAGCTTTCTGGCTACATCCTCAGCTTTTAACAACTCTGAACTTGGAATGAACCTTTTATATTCGAATATTTTGGCTCCAACTCTCTCAAGACCCTCATACTCCCCTCTCCTATCGAGTATAAGAAACCTCGGGTTCATGTTCAGGGATCTCTTGACCAGATTTATGGCAAAACTGCTGTTGTGGACAAATATCCCGTTAGCTAAAAAGTTCTCAGTCCCAGGAACTGAGAGATCATAGACATAGCTATCTCCTTCCACCTCCCTGATCTCAACTATTCTGTCAAAGTCTACCTTAGACCTTATCATTTTGAGATACAAATCCACTATGGCCTTCTCCTCGCTTCTAGGATCAACTTCAGCTGAGGAGACCCTTCTCACTATCTCCTCGTATCTTCTTCTTTCAAAAATAAGGCCTCCTTTTATCCTCCTTTTTAGATCTGGGACACATCTTGGGGCATACATCTCAGCAGCTAGGTTTTCAACATGTATTCTGAGGGATGGCTCCCATATGAGGAACCCCCTTGGCGTGTGATTGAATGTGGGAACTCCAAGAAGAGAGAGGGCTATTCCAACCCTTTTGCTTCTGGCTGTTGGATCGTAATACCTCCTGAAGAGGGAGTTTGCGTCATCTATCCAGCTTGTCCTGCTGAAATATCCCTCCAGCGCCTTTCCCATTGCCCCTCTTATCCCGAAAATCCCCATGGGCTGATTGTCAAGGGAGAGTATGTAGGGAAATCCCTTTGAGACAGCCTCCTTCAACAGCTCATCCCTGAGCTCTAGGCCTCTCTCCAGCCTCCTGTACTCAACTCCAGCCGATTCCGCAACAAGAAATATCTCAGGATCATTTGAGTATATAAAAACTTCATTTCCATGAACCTCTCCATCAGCTATTGCCATCCCCATGAGCTCGGCAAGAGCTGGATCCACCCTCCTGTCAGCTGGTACCTCAATTCCCTTCGGGACTATCACCCAATAACTACCCTTTCTCATATCCTTAGGGCTGATTAGACGTATTTTTGACCCATCCCAGACATAAAGGGAGTGATCCGGTGTCATTCTTATTTTTCTGCCATTTTCAGTCACTATTTCAACCATTCTGGCCGAGTTTCTGTGTCTTATCACTGCTTTTATGGGCATCCATACGGCCTTCATCATTCCAAGATCAAGGGAGACTGTAAAATATCTGTGGGGCTCGAGCTCAACTATATCATGCTTTCCGCTGCAGAGAGAATCTATTCTAACTATGGATATATCTGATCTCTCAACATCATACACGACTATCAATGTATCCCCTGACACGCTCTTTCCCGATCTCGTCATCCCTGTGACGAAGAGATGGCCCCTTGCTATGGAGTCCAAATCAAGGTAAAATGGTATTTCAGTGCCCTTTATCCTTCCTATCTCCACACTAGCTCTCCCATATCTTTCCCCTGAGAAAAATCTCCTTATGTCCTCCTTATCTGCCATGTAAACAGGGCTTGATGTCATTGGAGGGCTCTCAAGCCAGAAAAGCTTCTCATCTCCAACTCTCTTGTATCCAAGCACCTCACACTCAGCAACCAGATATTCCAGCTCGCTCTGATAATTTGAGTCAAATCCCAAGCTACTTGCTATTAAAGCAGTCCTTCCTATGTCCATCTCCTCGTTCATTGAGTATATCCTGTTCACCCTGAGCATCACAACTGCATCCTCATACCATGGATGTCTTGTTGTGCAGAATGATCCTATGCCAACTCTGCTTCCTCTTTTTATCACAAAAAGTATTCTATCATGGGTGGATCTTGACATGACATATCCTATTGGTTCCATTCAATCCTCTCCGTACTGAGGGGAGAGAAACTGTATCACAGTTGGATCTCCAAGCTCCTTAGCAACTCTTGACATTGTCCTCATGTAGAACATCCTGTACACCTCATCTCCCACCTTGGAAAGCCTGTCAACTGCTGTTATTGGCAGTGGTATCCCGCTATCGGGAGTGCTTATGTTTGCCAGATGGGACAGGAGCTCTTCTGCTCTATCCACGCAGTACTCGGGCATGTCTATTCTGATCGGCTTTCTCCCAAGTTTTGCAAAGGAGGAGTATATCTCAAGTCCAGCTGGATCCACATTGACAAGCCTAGACCAGAGGACTATGTCATCCCACATCCAATCAGCTTTTATGGGCTCAGTATACTCCCCTCTGCTGAGAAATGCATCAGAAACAGCTAGATCTGATAGCCCGGATAGCTTGAGCTTCCTCGATAGAACAGAGCTTCTTATCCTCTTAACCACACCTAAAACAGGTATTCCAAAACTTCTGGCTTCATTCAGAAGGGAAACAAGCTCCGATCCTGCCATCTCAGCTAACTTTACCCCATCCTTGGAGAACCTCCTCATTAGATGGCTGAAGCCCATGTTCAGAGGGCCATCGAGCAAAACTGCATCAGCTGAGCTGAGAAACTCCCTAGCAAGCCTGAACTGAAGATAAAATCCGACTATTGAGGATATTCTTCTCCCTTCCTCCTCATCCATGTAGATATCCGGAACCTCCATTGTTGCAGCAATTGGTTCAGCCTCCTTTCTAGCTCCCCTGAACATCGCAGCAACTGCTATGACAACAGGCCTGAATCCAGCTGCTGTCTCAACACCATTGTATCCAGCATCCACAGCAACAGTCCTGAAGTTTGAGGAATCAACATCCACTGTTTTCATAATTCCTGCCATTTTTCTCAGGCTTTCCCTCGCAGATGACACCTTCAGAATGGAGCCCTTTAAGGCCCTTGAGCTTCTCTCTATATTCTCCTCTATGAGCTTTTTTATTGAACTGTATGGCACTATTATTATGCTATCCTCCCTATCAGCCAAGTAGCTCTCCAAGGTGGCTTTTCTCATTGAGACACCTTATTATCCCAGTAGTACTTTTGTACATTTTCTGTTTATAAACTCTTTCCTTTGCTTCAACTCCATTAAAAAATATTTTTATGCAAGGAAAAAGAAAACTTTCGCAAAAGTTTTACTTAGAAATAAAAGGAAAAAGCAGAGACATAAAGTTTATATTGATCATCAAAGAAAATTTTACGATACCATGAGAAGGTCACTACTGGTATCGGCAACGGATTATGATGATAGCACAATAGAGGCAATTCTAAAGCTGGTAAAGCCTGATTTAATCTGTTTTATAGGAGATGATTTTAGAAGGACATTTGGAAATGATCTTATCGAGAAAATGAGCTGGATGACAGGAGGAAATGTGGTGTGGATAGATTCAGATCTAGCTGATGTTCATGCAGTCATGGATGCTGTTGATGAGGCTGTTGGAAGGGCTTCAGCTGAGGAGGTAGATGAAGTTTATGTGAATGTCACACCAGGAAGAAGCCTCGCAAGCATAGCTCTCTACACCAAGGCCTGCTTGAGAGGATTTATTGCTGTTGCGGAGGTGGATGGAAGGGCAATTAGGGTTCCGATTGTCCCGTATAATAGCCTGCCATGGCAGGCATTGGAGATACTCAGGGTTCTTCATGAGGACTTCGATGGAAGGGCAAGCTTAGCAGATCTCTCCGGAAGGGTCAACTTGGGAGGGGAGGAGGGAAGGAGCAAGATAGCTCTAACGGATTACTACATAAACAAGTACCTGAAGGGAAAGTATGTCTCCGTGGAGCTCGTGGAGAAGAAGCTGTATGTGAACATAACAGAAGTGGGGGAGAGCATTGCGAGAAGGTATTCCGATTTTATGAGTTATGAGGAGAGAATGCCATTGAAGAAGGTGAAAAAGAAGAGGATAAAAGTGGAGAATATAATGGAAGATAAAAGTTAACCGTAGAGGACTACTTTAATCCCGATTTCCTCGAATCTCTCCTTTATCTCATTCATCCTCTCCTGAGACGGGGCACTGTGGACAGTCATCTTGTAGGGCATTCCAAGCCTCTCATACTTCTCCTTTACATCGTGAAAGGGAAGAAGATGTATTTCCTCCAGTTTTAGGCTTGCTAAAAATTCAGCTATACC
>JGI24721J44947_10011014_pt1 | contig 11368 bp, 7 predicted proteins | sample YelNatPaOPGAMG01_FD_44947 | JGI IMG/M metagenome (IMG submission 44947)
TTGTTAGGGAGAGAAACCTGTTTATCTTAATTGTTATGGTTTATGTACATGTTTTATTCATATTCTTTGAGAGCTGTTTTAAACATTTTAAGCTTTATAATATGTAGGTTATATATCTATTTTATCATGGTCTTTAGGTTTTCTATTTCTGATGGAGGTATTTGTAGGGATGTTAGGGTTTTACTGGTTGATGATACTAGGATTAGGATAGGCTCTGGGGGAGGGTATTGTATATTGCTTTAAGCCATATTTAAGGAGGATTGTATACATGATGGTTTTGATGTTGCTAACATATTAGAATCTTAATATTCATTAAGGAGATTAAGGCTATTTGCAGCTCAACATAACTTATTAACCGATAGCACTCCATACTGTAAAGCTTCATGCAGAATTCTTAACTTAAGGCATGGAGTGTATATTTTTGAAGTTAGAAACCTAATGAAGAGAATAATATAGTTAAGGATAGAACTAAGCTATTCGATAACTACATGCATTAAGGATGAATGCAATGAGGAACATGCAAATTCTAAAATCAATAATTATAATGATAAACAAATGGATAAATGAAAAATTAAAGCAGAAGAATTCATAGATAAGACAATACCCATAATAAAAGTGATAAAACATGCTTAAGTTTACAAAGTGGATGAGTTGAACATAATAACTTAAGCTCATCTCTAAATGATTATAGTAGGATAAATTGCTTCTAGCATTTTATTGACTCTTAGGTCTTTTCATTCTTATTAATGGATCATCTTCTATCATATTGGAGAGGTTTTGCTCTTTATTAATGATGAGCTAACTCTATTACAAGACGACTTTTAAAGTAGTAGATTTATCTCTTTTGATATCCACATAAGCTATGAGGTCCTATATATGAAGACTGGCTTTTCTTCCAGATGAGCTTGCAGTTCTCCTAAGAACTAATATTCAAGTTAGAAGGCTGAGCCAAGAATTTAAGGTTAATCGAAACTTTGGTTATTTTAAGTGCTCTAAACTTTAATAAGCCCAATATTAAGCATGAGATAACACTAAACAAATTATATAACTTCCATTGGTTTGTTGCTATAGTATTTTATGGACCGGGCGGGATTTGAACCCGCGGCTTCGAGTCAACAATGTTGAACTCCCGCATGCCAAGCAGGCGCTCATTCCAAACTGAGCTACCGGCATCCCCCAATAGTCCGGAACCCAACCCAGTCCAAGTAGCTTTAAGTAATAGTAATATTTAAAGTTAATGATGCTGCCAGGAGACGTGGCAACTTAAGAAGTTAAATACAATGTGAGTTGTCTAGTGATTATCTCAAAGTTAATCGGTTAAATCATAGGATGTTTGTTGAAGATACATTCATACTTAAGAAATGGTATTTCTTAACTGTTAGTGAGAAGACTGCTAGGGTTGGGGAAGGCTAGGATTAGGAGATTAAGTATAAGTAAATTTATAAAGAGTCCATGATATAAACTTTAAAGGAAGCCTGGTTACTATGTTATATATGCAGAGCTAAAAAATTAAAGTTGAAGTATACCAAAACACATGACCAAGGCATGTCTAAAGCCACTAAAAATGAAGAAAGATTTGACTGGTTAAAAACTCAAGAGTTTTGAAAAAGCTTTAGTGTATTAAGTTTCCAAGCTGTCAAGCTCTTGCCAAGCTGGTATATAGTAAGTTTATGAAATTAAGGCTTAATAATACAAATTAAGAAATAAAATACGATGTGTTAAGTTACCATGTTTAAACCAATTTAAAAATAAAATTTTTAAATTAGTAGAATACTATAAGTTTCATGCCGGGGTGGCCGAGTGGTTAGGCGGCGGGCTGCAGACCCGCTATACAGGGGTTCAAATCCCTTCCCCGGCTTTGATGTAATCTCCATAATACATGTTAATTAAATGTGACGATTTAAGTCGATCTTCTTGTATAATGCGAGAGGTTTACAGTGATTTTAGTATTTTAATACTTTCACTCCTTAACATTTTATTGAATTAAATATGCTCTTTGCTGGATGATGAGTATACTTTTCACAAGACTTTTTCCCATCAACAATCTTATCATATATTCTTAGAGTTCCTAGTTAGTATCTAGTTTTGTTTAAACCTAATACTACTATCATATTAGGTCTTATCAAAGTTATAATTTCTATCTATGAGTATTTAATGGATTTATACTAATCCTCTCTAATATTAGAATCCATCACAAAGCTGTTTAGGTTTTTCTTTTAGTTCTTCCTATGAAGCTTCGTGAGCTTAATGATAGCATTCATCATAATAATACACTTAATAGTTTTACAATGAGTTCTTAATTAACCTGTTTATTAATTGGAGTATTATTGGTAGCTATCTATATACCATGAATGCTCTAGCAACTCCATAAAACCAGACTTCCATATATAAACCAAATAATTTTAATATCTATAGAAAATACTTTCTCAATACAACATTAAATAGGATATATCTAACTATTATTTAGCTTCTAATCAATTTATAATTGTATTTAAGACTAAGCTAATATAGATTTATGAATTGTTAGAGCACATTCACATTAAGCATAAGATTCGTATAACTCCTTTAAACTGTTCTCTCTTTAATTATACTCTAAAGTTTATATTTGTTTAAGCTATACTATATAGGGCTACTTTAAACAATATGTACATCAATACAAACAGCTCCTGCACTAAGGAGAAAGTCATAAAACGTTTAATTGAAGAAGGTATTCTGAAGTCACCACATGTAATTAAAGCTATGACAAAAGTTCCTAGAGAGCAGTTTGTTTTACAAGAATATAAAAAATACGCTTGGGTTGATACACCTCTTCCAACTTTTAAAGGTCAAACTATAAGTGCTATTCATATGGTTGCATGGATGAATGAACTATTAGACTTAAAGGTTGGGCATAAAGTTCTTGAAATTGGCACTGGAAGCGGATATCATGCAGCAACTATTGCTGAAATTGTTGCTCCTGAAGATGTGCCTGATAGTCTTAAAGGACATGTTTATACCGTTGAAATCATTGAAGAGCTCGTAGAACTTGCCAAGCAAAATCTTTCTCGTCTAAATTACAGTACCCGGGTTACCGTTATACATAGCGACGGCTCATTAGGATATCCTAAAGCAGCGCCATATGATAGGATTCTAGTTACTGCAGCAGCTCCTCAGATTCCTCCACCATTGCTTTCTCAATTAAAAATTGGCGGTAAAATGGTTATACCTCTGGGTACATGGAGTTTCTATCAAGAACTAACATTAATAGAAAAGAGATCAAATAATGATTTTAAAATTAAATCTGTTGGAGGATGTGTTTTTGTTCCTTTAAAGGGCGAGTATGGATTTAAAAATTAAGAATTTAATTGATTAATACGCATTGAAAGCTCCTACTATATTTAGGACATCTTTATTTGTTAAAGTCTTTTCGTGATACTATCAATTTATTAAGAGGGCGTATCCAACTGCTAAGTAGCAGTTTATCAGTTCTAAATCAGATTTAATTATAAAATTGCGAAAAGTTTATAGATATTTGGACACGCCCTTTATTAAGATAAAACCTAAAAGTTTACAAAATCTTAAAGAGAATTAAAGAAGATAAGTTAACTCCAAGCTTATAATGCATACTCAGTATTGAAGTAGTTATAGAATAACGATAGAATATGATAAGAAAAATCATTTCATAAGGTCTAATTTATTACTAGATGAATGCAATTTTACTCGCATTTATTTCTCAACACTCTTGAACATCAGAAAGTTAATGATTTATAGCTTCTAAAATTTTGTTTATAGTTTAATTATGTTTCACATATCCTGCTATTCTATATTGAATACTTAAATTTATAGCTAAAATACATATACTTAAAATTTAGAAGAAATTAAACCACAAACATTATTATTATCAGAATTTTACTACTAAATGCTTACATAAGCCTCTATATCATGCTTTTAAATTAAGGTTTATTTATATCAAACTTAATAGTTAGATTACTAGAGAGTATTCCATCTGTCTAGCCATTATGATGCTTATACTTTTAGAGATTTATATGATTTTGCGCTTTGTTAGTACCTATTATGGATTATGTTTAGGTACAATTAATATAGCTAAATTCTTAAATCATTATATATTGCATAGTAGGAACATACAATAACATTCTAACTCTGAGAGCATAATCCTAATGCTATACAAATAAGCTTATAAAACATCAATAAAATAGAATAATTAATATGCTTGAGCCTGATCCATATTGAGCCTAAACTATTACTTTAAAGTTATGTAGATGTAAAGCTCTATAATTAATAAGAGATAAATTCTATATTTCTTGTTGTTTTTTTCATTCGTGAAACTTTAATCAATCCATTTAACTCTAAATACATAAGTGCCTTATTAATTTCCCTTGAGGATACATCTTTATACATCATTCTTATAGCTTTAAGAAGTTCAGAATCTTTTATTGTTTTCTTTCGTCTTAATAATTCAATTATTACATCTTTTATATTGCTGGTTCTCCACATGCTTCGTATACTCATCACAGTTCACCTCATCACACTCTAATCCCTGTAATAATTTTAATAGTGTAACACACTATATATAAGTTGTACGGCTTTGTATAAATGTATTTTTTCGTAGCTTTTCTTCCCACATTTTATAGAATCTCAAAATATCTTCGGTCAATGTTGGTTTAACCTTTTTTAGTGCTCTTTCAAAATGTTTCATATTTACTTTGTGTACTTCCATATTTTCTCTTAATGCCGTAAAAGCTGCTTCTCTACATATAGCTTCTATATCTGCACCACTATATCCCTCAGTTATTTTTGCCAGATATTCTAAGTTAACATCATTACTAATTGGCATTTTTGCTGTATGAATCTGAAATATTTGTAATCTTTCACTAATATTTGGTGGAGGTACAAATATTAGCCTATCAAATCTTCCTGGTCTAAGAAGCGCCGGATCTAAAATATCTGGTCTATTAGTTGCTCCAAGAATAATAACTTCCTCTAACTTACTAATTCCATCAATTTCCACTAGAAGTTGTGCAGTAACCCTTTCATATATAGTACTTCCCCCCTCTAACCCTCTTATTGGAGTTATAGATTCAATTTCATCAAAGAATACAATACAAGGTGCAGCGATTCTTGCTTTTCTAAATATTTCTCTTATTGCTTTCTCACTTTCCCCAACCCACTTACTGAATATCTCTGGTCCTTTGATGCTGATGAAGTTAGCTCCACTTTCATTTGCTACTGCTTTAGCTAGTAGTGTTTTTCCACATCCTGGTGGGCCATAAAGCAATACTCCCTTAGGCGGGCTTATACCCATTTTCTCAAAAATGTCAGGGCGTTTTATCGGCCATTCAACAGTTTCTCTAAGTTCTTGTTTGACTTCATCAAGTCCTCCAACATCATCCCATTTTACAGAAGGTACTTCAACATATACTTCTCTCATAGCTGTTGGTGTTATCTCCCTATAAGCTTCAAGAAAATCTTTCATTGTAACCTCAAGTCTTTCTAAGATTCCCGGCTCTATTTTTTCTTGTTGTAAATCTATTTCAGGTAATATTCGTCGTAAAGCTCTCATTGCTGCTTCTCTACACAGGGCTGCCAAATCCGCACCAACATAGCCATGTGTTATTTCAGCTAAAATCTTTAAATCAACATCAATTGCTAATGGCATATTTCTTGTATGTATTTGTAGTATTTCAAATCTACTTTGTTTATCTGGTACTCCTATTTCAATTTCTCTATCAAATCTTCCTGGTCTTCTAAGCGCCGGATCTAAAACATTTGGTATATTTGTTGCACCAATAACTACTATTTGTCCTCTTGCTTCAAGACCATCCATTAGTGCTAAAAGCTGTGCTACAACTCTTTTTTCAACCTCGCCTGTTACTTCTTCACGTTTTGGTGCTATAGCATCTATTTCATCAATAAATATGATCGCTGGTGCATGTTGCTTAGCATCTTCAAATACTGTTCTAAGTCTCTGTTCAGATTCTCCATAGTACTTGCCCATTATTTCAGGACCATTGATTGCTATGAAATATGCATCAGTTTCATTTGCTACTGCTTTAGCTAGTAGTGTTTTTCCACATCCTGGTGGGCCATAAAGCAATACTCCCTTAGGCGGATCAATACCTAGTCTCTTAAATAACTCTGGATGTTTTAGAGGTAATTCTACCATTTCTCTGATTTTTTCAACAGCATCATGTAGTCCTCCAATATCCTCATATGTCACTCTGGGAAACTTAGATATTTCCGTTGGTTTTTCTAAAATTTGTAAATTAGTTTCCTCCATCACCACAACTATACCGTTTGGCTTTGTTGAAACAACTACAAATGTTATTGCTTGCCCTAGTACAGGAATATTTACAAAATCTCCATCACATATAGGATATCCTAGAAGTCTTTTTTTCTTTACAAATTCTATAAATGTCTGATCAACATTTATTGTAAATGATGATGGAGCAAGTTTAACTTGTACAGCAGGTTTAACATTTGCTTTCTTAATAACTACTTTTTCGCCAATACTGGCTCCAATATTCATTCTGATTGTACCATCTAGCCTAATAATCTCCTCATCCTCATCCTCCGGATATGCAGGCCAAGCCTTTGCTGCACTTTTTCTTTTTCCTTCTATTTCAATTATATCTCCAACCTTTATACCTAAAGTCTTCATTACTTTCTCACTTATCCTAGCTATTCCCTTATCTATATCTCTTTGTTTAGCTCCAGCAACAGTTAACAAAACTTCCTTCATACTCTAATCTCCACTTCAATTACTAAATATCTGATGTTCCAGTTAGAAATAAACTTTATTAATTTAAACTAAAGCCTTATGAACTTTATAGAAAATAAAAATTAGTCCTCTAAAGGATTTATATAGAATCTCATATAAAGAGTAAGCTGAGCTCACACATAAAGCCTATATTAAATGACTATTTTAAATTTATATTTAATCATTAGCTTGAACGTATGTGCCCATAAATAAAAAGTTCCTACATAATATGCTTGATATATTTAGAAGTGGTATTAAATAACTCCTACTCCCTCCATGTACAGCAGGTAAAAAAATCACTTCATCACCTTGCTTTAATATAGTGTCTAATCCATTAAGTACACCTATTTCTACTCCGTTAATAAATACTAATATATCTGAACTTAATAAATTATTAAATACAAACCTTTTATTAAATTCCTGATTACTCATTAAAACAATAATTTTTATCAGGTCCTTCAATTTAATTTCATTTATGTCAAATAGTATAATAGGCCTTAGTGCAGTTCTTTTAAGAATAGCCATAAACTTAACGACTATGAAATGTTTATAATATTTGCCCATAAATTAGCTCCTATAAATACTTAATTTTTAAATTTTAAAATATTACTTCCGAATATAAGTCTACGGGACTGTAGAGTATTAGAACTTGAGGAGAATTCAAGATTATACGCAAATTGTTGTGTTTCTGTTTAGTAATAATAATTTAAAATAAATTCAGAGAAGGTGCATTTCTTCATTGCTTATGCTCAGCGCAGATCAGTTTCAACATCAGATTTACAGTCATAATCTAACATTAATTCTTTTTCATTCTTTTAATGATTCTTACTATGTATCCAGCAACTTTGTTTCTGTTTCTTTTTGAAGGAAATACGCCTAATTCCTTTAGTAACTGTTTATTTTCTTCAAAGCTTGCTGTGAACTTATTTGGATACTTATTTATAAACTCTCCCGCTAACCCCTTAACCATGGTAGTTCTAATCTTTCCCATATCGATTTCATAACTTAACTAATATATAAAATTTTATATTTTTATATTGAACGTGGCAACTTAGGATGTTAGATGCGATATGTTAAGTTACCAGTCCTTTATATTGTTCTTTGTTACTTGAAATAACTTAACTTATATGATACTGTTAAGTTAAGCTTAAGATTTGTAGACTCACTACATGTTAAATTTGATGGCATGTTTTATAGAATACCAAGTGTATTTAAGAGCATTTTATTATAGTAACTAAGACTCTATCTATAGAATACCAGATATATTATTTGTTCTTGAGTATTTTAATAATACACCATGAAGATAACTCTTACATTTATAATAATAGCTTTGTGGTTTAATTCTTTTGGTTCGAATCCCCTCCTAGTTTTTAGCTGCTTGTCCTCAATTTAGTTTTGTAGGTTTATTAGTATGTTGTATATGTACGCTTTAGCCATCATCTCCTTAGTTATACTTCCACGCTTCTAGCCACTCATTATTCTCCATATAGGCGTTTAAACGTTGAGAATACTGTTTCAGCAGCTCCCTCCTACCATAATCCATCATTCTGCTCCATGCCTTCTCCCTAAGAGTTTTAAGAATCATGACTGATCTATGTCTCTCAGGAGGCCCATTATTCGCTCTAGTGTTTCTTCTCTAGGCTTAATGATGGGGTTTATACATACCTTCTTAAGTAGAGCATAGGTCTTAGATGAATCGCATGCTCCATCCATACATGCCTCAATGATAGTTCTACATCTTGAAGCATCCATTACTAGGCTTAGTAGAATCTCTGAGTCATACATGTCGTCTGTTGTTACACCCATCGCTAAATCTCCTTCATCCTAACATCAACCGTGAAGTGCATCTTAACATAATGCTTCTCCTCCCATACATTCTCTCAACCTGCCACACTTACAGATACTAACAATGCTTGAATCAACAGCTATAACCATGGGTTATTATAGCTTTTTAGGATTTGTATGGGCTTAAATCAAGCCTAAGTATACCCCCTAACTCATGAGTAGTCAACTGATGAGAGCTTAGGGATAAGCCTATTCAAAGCCCTAGTAAGCTCTTCAAGTTGCTATAAGGCATAGAAAATAGATAATGCACAACAGCGAGAAACTCAACATATCCATCTGTAATCTTGAATGAATGCTCAACCTTACAATCATTTCCATAATCCTCAAGAAGTCTAAGTTGAGAAGGAACTCACCATGCCTAATAAGCCTCTCATCAACACACTCTCATAAGGGGAAAGTCTAAACAGAAAAATTAATTCAACACTCACATTTAAGATTCTAGCTATATAATCTAAAATATTTTCGCTAGAGAGCATTTACACTTTTTCTAAGAAGCTTGCTTTAACCTTTATTTGTATAAGGATAGCTGTGATAAAATAGCAATATCATAATTCAAAACATAGTTACTTTAATGTATATATTATACTAATCTCTAAACATAGACGTAAGAGTAAAATATGAAAGTCTCTTTATGAAACATGGTTAAGCTACAAAGCTAAAGTACTTACTTCTCACATCTATACAATCTATGAAATAATTCTAAAACTTCTCAGACTTAATTGCTAAAATTAACAATTCACTTAGTTGAAATGTGGTAAATTAGATGTTCAAGAAGCTTATGATGCTTAATTATTAGACTCTAAGGATCAAACTAATATTTCTTACACAATTCTATAATTAAAATTTAAAAAAACAATAGTATTGATGCACTGGTGGATCATTAAATAAATGATAATAAATACAATATACAAAGTTTCATAGTTTTAAGTTACTACATTCCTGAAATTCTGTATAATTTGATAAAATTTATATATTTTTGTTTGTGTTTTTCTTGGGCCCGTCGTCTAGCGGTAGGACTTAATCTTAAAACCTGCCTGACAATAATGAGGCAGGAAGCGCAGGAGGTCAGGGGTTCAAATCCCCTCGGGCCCATTTAAATTATATTTAAAGTTAACCTATAAGGGCCCGTAGCTCAGCACGGTAGAGCGCTCGACAATAGAGCGAAGCTCTTAACCGAGTGGCCGTGGGTTCAAATCCCACCGGGCCCGTCCTAATTAAGTGCAAATCTCTGATTCCACATTTAATTTTTTCGAGGAAACAATGCCTAATAAGAAAATAGTACATCGATATGAAAAATCCTTGAGGATAAGTGTGTTTAAACACTAACTTAAGAACTTTACTAAAGTTCGCCCAATTACTAGTGAAGTTACATTAAGAGGCTTAGTAAAGCATGTGTACCTATTAAAACAGACCCTAGGGAATTGCTAGATTAAGTAAGAAGAGATTTGATAGGTTTCAAAATTCTTTAGAAGTCTTGTTGCTAGACCTGAAGAAAATAGAAATCCTTTAGACTACACTTAAGGATTTTTGTAAACTTAAGACTCAACTATAGTATTTCGCTAAAGTTCTTTCCACCATTGTTTTCCATGTTTAAGTATTTGCTTTATGTTGAATTTGTAGTTTCTCAATCCTCAAGCAGATCAATCATAACATATACTCAAGAAACCAGTAGGAAAAAGTTATGCGAAATACTATAGTCGATCATCAATTAACAACAATTAGCAACAAGCATACTTTATGAAGTTTTATAATAAGTTTATGAATACCTTCCTGATCCCCCAGTCCAGTATGATGTTGTTTAAGCTTAGGTAAGGCCCAAGACCCCGAATCAATCATAGACTCAGTCATACCTCCTATTAAACATTACTTTCTTTCTCACATATTGCTGAAATACTAAGCAGTTCTTTAGACAAATGTAAGATGATAAGGCCTCGTCTTATAGCCTCTGACCTAATGCACGCCGCTAAGAAGCATATTGTCAATTCAACTGTAATGTAGATTTCCACTCACTCGGTCAAAATAACATGTTTGAGTAGCCTCTGAATATGATTCCGCCGACACAGCTTAAAATAGTTATAAAGTTAGTGCTCCGGCCGGGATTTGAACCCGGGTCTGGGGCTCGAGAGGCCCCTATACTTGACCGGACTTTCTGCCAAAGCCTAAGGGCTTATGTATACTACCGGAGCTATTTATGATTACTTCAATGTAGTATATAAATCTTCATTATAATTACAGTCGTGTTTGGTTAAGGTGCATTGGATATTGCTTTTGATTATGTTTTTGAATTTAGCTATTCTGTTGTCTTTATTGGTATTGAGTTTTCTATTGGTTATGTGTCTGAAGTGGTTATAGTAGGCTGTATATGTTTAAAAGTTCTTTATATGCTTTTTCTTAAGACATCTAGAAGCTTATGTCAAATACCTTAATTAATCTTTTACTGTTTCAATAATTCTCTTATAACTTAATACATTATGTGTCTAAGTCTCAATTGGCTTATAGCCTACGAATACTATGAGTTGTCATCAATATATATTGTGCAAACACAGTTCTTAACCTAACCCTAAGTCTCTTAACCAGTATGCTGCCAAACATCCTACAGCACCAATTTCCGAGCATAAAGCATAGAACCGTTCTCCACGAATATCGTAGACTATCAGGGCTGTCATGTTTCTCATTGCATTCATCCTTAATGCATGTAGTTATCGAATAGCTTAGTTCTATCCCTAAATCTATTATTCTCTTCATTAGGTTTCTAACTTCAAAAAT
>JGI24721J44947_10011021_pt1 | contig 11361 bp, 8 predicted proteins | sample YelNatPaOPGAMG01_FD_44947 | JGI IMG/M metagenome (IMG submission 44947)
AAAGTTCCACCAGTTCATCAAAAGTCGCATACCTTGGCAGCGCTTTCAGAAGCCGATAAACCAACCCTTCATCGCCCAACCGAGACGGCGCTGCATCGCGCAAGTATCGCAACCGTTCCCGCAGTTCGGGGAAACGCTCGTGCCAAATCATCATCCCGACTTCGTATGCTGCTACCCTTCTGTTGAACTCCGCGCGAGCGCCACCCGCTTTGTGCGCCCTTTCGCCGCTGTCCATGACGAGCAAGCAAAGTTCTTCAGGGAAAGGCAGAAGTTCAAAGTTCATCGGGAAGAAACCGATGCGCATCACTTTGCCCGTTTCCGCCAGAAGGATTGCCGCATGGTCACCCGCACCGCCTCTCGTTCCAACATACCACTCACCGTAGCCGCAAATTTCCGGCGGCAAAGAGCGAGTGTTAAGCGAAGCGCCAATGTTTCGGTGAAGCAAGGCAACGAGAAAAGCGACGAAAAGCGCCGACGATGAACTCAATCCCGCTTCAGGGGGAATGTCACCGTAAACGACAGCCTCAAGACCTCGGAGGGAAGACAAGTCACTGATGCCAAACTCCTTGTGCCAATTGACGATTGTCGCCGCTGCGGCTTCAGCGTAAATCGCCCAACCAGCGACAGTTTTTCGCTGAGTTGCTTTTTCCCTCGTCCAACGCTCCCATTCGTCAACGCTTAGCGGTTTAGCGGGAGCAACTTCTCTGAAACGGAAAGCGTGCGAGAAAATTTTTCCGGTTCTGCGTGGTGCGCAATCACTATGTCATCATCTCGGGGTCGGACAGTCAACAAGATTTCACGGGGCAGAGCAATCGGGTGGACGAAGCCGCCGCGATGGTCAATGTGTCGTCCCATCAAGTTCAGCCGCCCCGGCGCTCGGACAAGGAAAACCTGTGCCGACTCACCAAACCGCTTTGCGGTCGCCGTCAAAAGCGCCTTGAATGGCGAAAATCGCCCTTCCCATGCCTTGCCGTAAACTCCCATCGCCCATTGCCTCCACTCGTTCGCTTCAATCCAATTGAGCCATTTTTTGACCCCTCGCATCCGACACCACCTTCCATTTCACAAAATCATCCGTGACTCGTGAAGCGTGATGCGTGATTTCTCCCTTTCTCCGCTTCACCGTTTCTCCGTCTCTCGTCCCGCGCCGTCCCGTCAATACGGTTTGAGTAACGCTTCTCTGACAGGTGCGAGCAACGGCGGGATGCCTTGGAGTTGGACGAAAAAGTCCTCAAGGATGCCGATAGATGGGCGCTCAAACTTGATGGAAAAGATTTCGTCGCTTTCTTCGTTCTCCCTCGTTATGGCGAATTGCCCCAACGCAATGTTATCCCGTTCAGCCACAACTCGCCCAACTCGTCGCGAACGGTGACCTTAACCAACTCAGTTCCGTCGCCGCCCATGACTTTAACCCCGAACTCCCTCACCCCTTTCGGGACAAGGAAGAAAAACTCGCCGACAGTCCCGAGAAAGTGGAAAGTGCCTTCACCAGCGAAAAGGCAAAACCTGTGGGTGCATTTTGAGAGCGTGACAGTCGCATTGCCCGCATCGCAAGTGATTCGGAATGCCCCAGTTTCGTCGGCGACAAACTCATAGTCATTGTCGCGTTCGGCGACAGCATCTTTCATCCCGATGACTTTTCCTGAAGGCGTCGTTATCGCCACATTTGCTGGGCGCACCTCAACTTTCCCGACGGGAAGCACTTTCAAAGTGAAAGCCACTTTTTCACCAGCGTTTGCCCAGACCAAAAACTCGGCGACCCCGCGCATCCGTGCTGTGGACGAAACTCCTTGCGGGAATTTTGCGTCAGGGAACAAAGGGACGAACTTTGCGCCTTTGACCTCAAACTTCGGGAATACTTTGAACGCCTGCTGCGGAAACCACTCGTTGATTAATTCCCGAGTGAGTTCAAACTTTGTGGCTCGTCCATCGCGAATCAAAGTGAGCGTGCCGATGACATCGGTCAACTCCACACCCGCTGGGTTGAAGAAAGCCATTGGCAAGCGTTCAACCTTGTCTCTGACGACACAATCAATGAACTCAACGCCACCGATGGGTTCAAAGTTCCCCCTCGCACTCGCGAACATGATTGGCGATTGAGTTACTTGCTTCAGCGCAGCATCGCTGATTTCGCACTTGACAAACCGGACTTTGCACCCGAAAGGTGGCTTTTGGGCAATGTATATGCCAGCACCCTCACTGCCCTCAAACTTGCAGTCAACAAACTCAATGACGCCGCTGACCGTCTTCTCTTTGCTGTTGCCGACGGATATGCTGACGCTGCGCCTGTTCCCGATTGACCTGCAACCTTCCAACCGGATGGAAATCGGTCGCGAAGCGGAGTTCAAGTTGTGCAGGTAGAAAGCGAAGCCGTCACCTGAGTTGTTTTGAACGACGCAGTTTCTCATCACGATGTTTGAGAGCACTTCAGTTGGGTCGTTGGGTTCAAAGTCAATGCCAGCCATCGGTGGCGTCCCGCTTGTGTCCCTCATCACGACATTTTCCATGAGCACATTCTCCGCACTGATGACGCTGATGCCTTGTCGGTAATTGTCAACGCAGACGACATCTTTGATGTGGATGTTGGAATTCGGGACGCCCCGCTTTGCGACGCCGAGATAAATCCCATCGCCGCCGCTGCTCGCAAGGGTCAAACCAAACACTCGCACATTCTCGCAACTTCGGATGCTGAGCGCATGCCTCCATTCCGCTTTCTCGTATGGCGGCTGGGTGTAGTCAAGTTTTCGCATCCGCAACACAGCGCCGTAGCCGATGATGGTTATGTTTCTTTGCAGCGCCGCGAGGAAGAGACAATCGCCTTTGCCCAAGAAAGCGCCCTTTTTAGCCTCAACGATGACGCCCTTTTCAAACACGATTTCCTGATTGCTGCGCAAGTTGATTGTCCTGCTGACAATCCAAGGTCTGCCCATGTTTTCAACGACGACTTTGGGAGCGCCAGAGTCAATTGCCGCTTGCAACGCCTCAGTTGCATCCTCAGGGTCAAATCCCCACCAAGAAGCGTAAGCGACTTTGCGCTTACCTTGTTTGACCTCTTCAATCGCTTTTTCGTTTGGCGGAATCTTGGCTTGCGTGCCTTGTAAGCGGGTCGTTAGCAAGGACATGAAAGCGCAAGCGACGATGATGACTGGAATGACCGATGGGAAAACTGCCTTCATTTTCGCCACCTCCCGAGGCATTCGCTACTCAATCAATCTCACCGTGACCCGACCTATTGCCACCCTCGTGTGACCTTTGGATTGTGACCAGCGTCGTGGTGACAGGACGATTGCGCCCCGCTCAAGTGGCGGCAACCCATTGAAATTCTCATCAGCAACGGAGAACAGTTGCTTGCCGTCAAGCCAAGCGGTTATTCGGTTGCCTTGAACCCTCAAGGTCAATTCGTGCCACTCGTTGTCAGGCGTCCACTTCGCCGCAGCGAGTGGGTTATCATCGCCGGTGCTTATCCCGTTGCGCACCTTGTGCAATTGAACCACGCCGCCTTGACCGTGATAGAAGTTGAGCGAGTAGGCGTTATCAGGGTCAGAGAAGCGGAAGGCAACCCAAAAGCCATCTCGCCAATCGCTACCGAATTCCAAAACCCTGAACTGAACTGTCACCTCGTAATCCTGCCACCAATCAAATCCGATTTTGCTGCCGAGCGCAACCCAACCATCGGTTCCGCCATCAGTCCCATAGTAAACTCCGCCTTCCATCCGCCATTCGCCTCTCAAAGGCGTCCATGTCGGTCTGCCGTCACTGCCATCAGGGTAAAGTCGGAAATCGTCGGCGTATGGATTTCCAGCGAAGGTCACGCGGGCAAACCGTTCGGGTTCGTGAAACCAAGCGATGCATTTTGACCACGAGAGCAAAAGTGGGTCATCCTCTTTGCCTTTCGGTCGGTCAATGCGATACAAGTTGAGCCGCCAATTAATGCCGGGACGAGGGACGGGGGATGAGGGACGAAGCATCTCTGAAAGCGGGATTGCCATTTCAACCGTCCAACCTTCATCGGAATCGTCTCGTTTGTTGACAGTTCCGCGAACTTTCACGGCGCTGAGCCATCCCTTGCAGTTCCACTCAGCGTTCTTTTTGCCGTGCTTGACGCCTTCAACGGCGTCGGGAATTAGCAGGTCAATCTGCGTGCCCAAAGGGTTAACTTGGAACTCGTAGTAGTTCAGCCCGTCGCCTTCAGGGTCAATGAAGACCTCAACGACTTCCTCTTCCCACAGGAAATCGTCCCGCTGAGTTTTCGTCGCCCAGATGTCCTTGTCTTCGCACTCAAAGGCGATGTAAAGGTAGCGGTCATCCCAAAGCAAGCGGGCAATTGTCTTGGGCGCATCGCGCCCTTTGATGTCTTTCAGTTCAAGCGCTGTCGCCATTCTCCACTCAGGTTCGTCTAACTGCCCGTCAACACGGATGGGAGTTTGGGCACGATAAATGACGGTGCGGGCAATTGGCGGGCGCTCTTGCACTGTTTGAGCAACCCACCGCAGCAATCCAGTCAAAAGCGGCAACTTCGCATCGGTTTGCCAAAGGGTGTGCCAAACATAGACGAGACGACCGCCAGCGAAATCGCCCGTCTTGTATTCCAGCACGGCAGCGCCATCGCCATATTCTTTGCCGCTTTCGTCCCGCAAGGTCAAAAGTGGCGTGTAAACGAAATCAACGCCTTCTCGCCCTTGTGGCTTGACAATTGGTCTCCAACGCAAATCGCCTTCTTCTGGGAACGGGATGATTTTGGGCAAGTCAGGGACGATGTTTTGGTTTGGGTTAGCGTGAAAAACTAACTTGACGCCTTGTGGTGGCTTCTCCCAACCGCCGCGAACTGGCAAACCGAAAGCATCGGCGTTGCCTACAACTTTGCCCCGCTCATCGTAGTAGAAAGGGAACGGCTGCGATGCAAACACGAGTAACAGACCACCGTCCCGCAGGAACTCTTTCAACGATTCGACGACATCGTTCGGTCGGGCAACGGTGTAGTAAAAACGCTCGCCAGAAAGGTAGATGGCGACAGGGAATCGTTGCGCCGAGAAGGAAGCGCCATCAACGAGTTGTGCGGGAGAAAGTAGAACCCAATGTTCGGTCAAGCCTGCTTTGCTCAAGGTTGAGAAAAGTGGATGGCTTTGAACTGAATCGGGTGGCGGCACGGGCAAAACGGCTATGAGACCTTTCAGCGAAGCCAAGTTATCACGCAGCGCCTGAAGTTGCGCAACAATTGCCTGCTCAACTCTCCACTGTTCGCGGCGGCGGTTCAAAGTTTTGAATGTCTCGCTCAAATCGGCTTCTGAGTGAGTGCTCAAAGTCAATGCGAACAAATCTGCCCCTTCAATCCGGACCGACTTGATTGTCCGTCGCTCAACCTTGATGGCAACCATGTCAATGTGCCAACGATAGATGGGCGGATGAGCGACGATGGCAGGGACGGCATCAGCCAGCGAAAACTGCTGNTCNTTNCCGTCCTCATAGCGAACGACCAAGAGAGCGTTAGGTTGCGGGTTGGCGATGAGAGCAAACAGGAAAGTGGCGGGAGCGTTGATGGGGATTTCAAAATCGCGGACAGCCACTCTCCCATTGTTGAGCGCGGGGTCAACGATGAAGAACGGCACGCCGAAAATCCACCGCTCGCCTGCAACCAAGCCAGCGAAGGAGTTTGGGTCAATCCAATCAACGCTGACAGTCCTGTTGCAATGCGGTGTCAGGTTGANGATTTTGAATTGCCCTTCGCTTGCCACCAAGACAGTCGCCAAAACCATCCACCAAAACATGCCCCATCACCTCAAGGCTTACCGCTTTCACGAGTGAGTCAAGTCCAAGTTTGCCCTCAACAAAGCGGTTTCGCAAGTTATCGGTCGCCGTTGAGTTCGCTGTCGGCTGGGTTATCATTTTCTACGGTCGCCCAAACGAATTTTGGCGGGTGCAGGAAAATGGACGAAGGCAGGAATTTGAACTGGCGTGAATGGGGCTTCATAGCGGCAATTGGGGTCGGCATTCTTTTGAACGCGCTGGGAGTTTTCAAAACTTTGCCGGGCACTAATCTGGACACTGCTGTTTTGCTGACGGTCATCGGCGGTTGGCAGATTTTCTACGAGTCCTTCTCCGAATTGCTTGTCCACAGGCGCATCGGCGCCGANCTCGCTGTCTCCATCGCAGCCATCGCCGCTTTGCTCATCGGCGAATACCTCGCTGCCGCCGAAGTCATCTTCATCATGCTCATCGGTGGCGCTCTGGAACATTACGCCGTNGTGAAAACCCACAGCGCTCTGGAACAGTTGCTGGAACTTGCCCCNAAAACTGCCCGCGTTCGCAGAGACGGTGAAGAGTTGGAAGTTCCGATTGAACAAGTGCAAGTTGGCGACATCGTAATTGTTCGCCCCGGCGAGCGAATCCCTGTNGACGGAGTTGTGGTTTCTGGTCATTCGTCAGTTAACCAAGCGCCGCTGACAGGTGAATCCGTGCCCGTTGAGAAGTCTGANGGTGACGAAGTTTTTGCGGGGACGCTGAACGAGTTCGGTGTTTTGGCAATCCGAACGACGCATGTGGGAAGCGAGACGAAATTGGGACAAATCGTCCAGTTGGTCAAGGAGGCGCAAGAGCGGAAAGGCAAAGTCCAAAGGCTCGCCGATAAGTATGCCCAATGGTTTGTGCCCGTCTTGCTTTTGGTCGGTGGGTTGACATTTTTGCTGTCACGCTTTGGGCTTGGCTTGGAAGCGAAACAAACATGGCTCCGCGTCGTCTCAGTGCTCATCGTCGCCTGCCCTTGTGCCATGATTTTGGCGACGCCGACAGCCGTCGTCGCTGCTTTGGGAAGGTTGGCTAAAAGCGGCATCCTCGCTAAAGGCGGCATCTACATTGAGCAACTGGCGGAAGTGGATTGCATAGCCCTTGACAAAACTGGAACGCTGACGGAAGGCAAACCGAAAGTCCAAGCCATCGTCCCATTGGGTGAGCGAACTGAAGATGAAGTTTTAAGCCTCGCTGCAGCAGCCGAGCAGATGTCCGAACATGTCTTTGCCAAAGCCATCTTGGACGAGGCGAAGAAGCGAAACCTGAAAATTTCGCCTGCCGAAGATTTCCAAGCCTACCCAGGCATGGGACTTAAAGCCGTAGTTGGTGGAATGACTGTTCTCGTCGGGAGCAAGAGTTTCATCGCTGAGCAACTTGGGGACATTGACGAGACCGTTTCGGAGAAACTTGAAGCGTTGGCTCAGCAAGGCTTCACTGCTGTCATCGTCGCCTGCTCCGAAACCGTTTCCGAACTTAGCCAGCATCCTGACACAACCCTTGCACCCCGCACTCTACACCCTGCACCGAAGTTTCAAGTCGTTGGCATTATCGCCCTCGCTGACCAGTTGCGAACTGAAGCCAAAGAGACGGTTGAAAGTTTGCGGGCGATGGGCATTAAGCGCATCGTTCTCCTGACCGGCGATAACGCTTTAGTTGCAAAGAGGATTGCTCAGCAAGTCGGGGTTGACGAAGTGCATTTTGAACTTTTGCCTCAGGACAAGGTTGAGATTGTCAGGCAATTGCAGCAGCAAGGCATGAAAGTGGCAATGGTCGGTGACGGAATTAACGACGCCCCAGTTTTGACCGCTGCCGATGTGGGAATTGCCCTCGGTGGCATTGGGATGGATGTGACTATTGAGGCTGCTGACATCGTTTTGATGACCGACGATTTGAGCAAGTTGCCTGAAGCGGTTGATGTTTGCCGGCGGACTTTGAGCACCATCAGGCAAAATTTGCTGCTCTTCGCTATCGGCGTGAACGCCATCGGCGTTTTCGCTGCTGGTGCGGGAATTTTGAAGCCAATTGGCGCTGCAATCATGCACCAAGTTGCATCGCTGCTCGTTGTCCTCAACTCCCTGCGGTTGCTAACTTACCGCACCGAAACAAAGTTGCACTCNTGGTTGAAGCGAATAAGCGANCGATGGCANGAGTTTTCGTCGGAACTTGTCCAAACTGTTCCGAGGTTTCAAGNGTGGCTTGCAAGCCACAAAAGGCAACTTGTTGTCGGCGCTTGCATTGGNGCTTTTGCCCTTTGGGCGCTTTCGGGCGTTTACATTGTCAACTGCGACGAAGTTGCGGTCGTCCAATTTTTGGGGCGCGTGATTGCAAAGGATGTTCCGGCAGGCATTCACTATCGCTTGCCGTTCCCGCTGACGAAGTTGTGGAAAGTTCGCAAGCATGAGTTGAGGCGAGTTGAAATCGGTTTCAGGACAGTCNCNCCCTCACAGCGTGGGCAAGAGCCACNCGTTTANGAGTGGGACTTTCCGCACAAGTATGGGCGTTACCGAAAGTTGCCTGAAGAGTCGCTAATGGTCACAGGCGACGAAAATCTCGCATCGGTGAACGCCGTAGTCCATTACCGAGTAGCCGATACCACCGATTTCCTCTTCCGAGTTGCCAATGCCGACGAACTAATTCGTTCGGTGGGCGAAAGGGTCATCAGAGAAGTTGCTGCTCAAGTGCACCTTGATTCGTTGCTCGTTTCCGAGAGACGGGAGTTGGAAAGGATTGTTCGCGAGAGGATGCAGAGGATTTTGTCGGCGTATCGGGCGGGAGTGGAAATCGTCGCTGTGAAGTTTCAAGATGTCCATCCGCCCATTGAAGTCGTTGACGCTTTCAGGATGGTCGCTGCCGCCTTTGAGCAGAAGTTGGCTATGGTCAACCAAGCGGAAGCCTACCGCAACGAACAAATCCCTCTGGCAAAAGGGAAAGCGGTGGAGCAGGTTGAAACCGCAAAAGCATATCGCATCCGCCGCTCCCTGCACGCTTTGGGCGAGTCTCAAAGGTTTTTGATGCTCGCCGAAGTTTACCGCAACTTCCCTGAAGTCACTCGCGTTCGGCTCTACCTTGAAGCCATTGAGAAGGCATTGGCGGGTAAGCCGAAAATCATCATGGACGCAAGGAGCATTGCTCGGCGGCAGATGTTGTTCGTTGACGAGAAAGGACTCTCCCTCACCTTGGGCGAAGCCCTTCAAGCCTTGACACAACAAACGCAACAATCCCAGCAGGAAACCGTTGTGCCTGAACACTGAAAGCGTTGAGGTGATTTGCTTTGCAACGGACGGAAGACTGGCTGCGTGAGGCGGAAGCAGAATTGCAAGTGGCGAGAGATTTGTTGGAGCATGGGCATTGGTCATGGTGTTGCTTCACTTGCCAGCAAGCGGCTGAGAAAGCCCTAAAGGCTTTGGGCGAACATTTTAGGCAGGATTTGTTCGGGCATAATTTGAACCTGTTGCTCCAAGGGTTGCAAACCTTTGTCTCAATTCCTGACGAGGTTCGTCAAGCATGCGCTCGGCTCAACCGCTACTACATTCCGACACGCTACCCCAATGCTTTTGACCGAGGTGCGCCCGTTGACCAGTTTTTTGAACACGACGCACGGGAGGCTGTGCGCGATGCTGAACTCGTTGTCCAATTTGCCCGAAACATTGTCGGCTCACCCTGAAGCGGAAAACCTGAAAAAGTTCGTGGAACGGGTGCTGAGCGAACGGGGAGATGAAATTGCCTTCATCGTCGTCTTCGGCTCGGCTGCGAAAGGCAAGTGGACCGTGCGAAGTGACTTGGATGTTTTCATCGGCTTGAGCGTTGACGATGGCTTGAGGCTGATTGACCGCATAGGTCAATTCGCTGACTTGGCAGAAGGCAACTTGGAAGTTTTCCCTTACGCTCGCTCGGAGTGGAAGCGCATGTTTGACAGTTTGCACCCACTGCTTTTGGAGGTTTTGGAAGACGGCATCGTTCTTTTTGACAAAGGCGACTTCGCCGCGATGAGGGAGATTTTCCGAAAGTGGCGGAATGACGGGCTTGTCATCCGCAACCAGTTTGGCTGGCGAATTTTGTCGGAGCGAAAAGCAAACTCACTTTCTCAACTCCATCAAAACGACGACGCAAATTGCCGCTAAAGTCGCCAAGACCAATATGGCTCGCCCGAAAGAATTGAGCGCGAGGAACAAGGTCAGCCAAACACTGGCCGCCAAAAACGCCAAAACAAAAGCCACAGAAACTTTTGCCATTGCCGATTTGTCCTTAGCCGCTGCCAGCAAGTAAACCCAAACGGGGACACTCAGTTCGTAACCGCAATTGGGGCATTGAACGGCGAGCAGAGAGGTCGGTGACTTGCACTGCGGGCAGAATTTGCCTTTCGCTTCCGCTTCGCTTTTCAGCTGTTTTGCCCGCAGCAGTTTTCGCTTCTCTGTCGGGTCGTTAGGCATAAGTTGCACTGCCTTCTCATACACAAAATCGCATCGTCGTATCTTTTGGCTTCCAAGTAAAGGTCACCGAGGGCGCTCCAAGCCGCTGCGTTTTTGGGGTCTCGCTCAATTGCAGCCTTATAGCGGGCTTCATCTTCTTTGCGAATTTGCAACATCAATTGCCGCTCCGACACCGTTTGAGCCATTGCCCATAAAGCAGCCAGACCTGCTGCGAGCAGGAAAAGCGCAAAGACAAGGGGACTGTTCCACAGGAAAACGACACCGATGAGCAATCCGGCGACAAAAAGTAAGCCAATTACTGCGTGGCTTCCCGAAAGTTCGCCTTCAATGATTCGCCCGATTATGGCAGCACTGATGACGGCGACGACAAGGACAAGCGCCGCCAACCTTATTCCTGCTTCAAAAGCAGTCACAAAAGCGCCAACCATTAGCCATCCCTCCCTGAAATCCTGCACGAAACTAATCAACCCACACCACATTTTGCGGCAGGTTTGAATGTGGGTAAGTGTGCGTTAAGTGTGCTCTATAACTACCCACAACCTTATGTGGGTAGGTAGTGGGCAAAAATGAGTGAAAAAGGTAGCATCGGGGCTTGCCCCCGACGGCAATTATCCTTTTGAACGACCGTCGCCCACAAGGGGCGACGCTACAATACAAAAGGATTGTCCTTTTCACCTACAGATTGACCGCTACCATGTGGGCGAAGAGGTGCGCGATTTGTGATGAGCAATTTCACCGTTTTCACCAATTCTTCGCTTCACCGTCCACATCCTTTATCCGTCCCTGTTGAACACGATCTCTGAGTGTGGACAACTTAGTTTGAAGTCGCCATCATTTATCACAGCGTAAAGGGGCAAAAATGGAAACGAGGTGAAGGCTTGTGAGGTTGGTCTTAAGTTTGCTTGGGGTCTGTTTGGCAGTTGGTTGGGTTTGTGGGCAAATGGGGTTCGGTTCCAAGACGCCCGTTGGTGGTTGGTTACAATCTGCTACAACACAAAACGAAATTTCACTTGCCCTCGGTGCTGCTGGCAAATTCGTCTGGCAACCTTTTGAAGTCCGAAGGTGGCTTGAGTGGTTTGAAGAGTCAAACGAGAACTCCCATTCGCTCGCCTTGGCAAAATGGTGGCTTTCGGAAAATTGGGATGAA
>JGI24721J44947_10011025_pt1 | contig 11358 bp, 7 predicted proteins | sample YelNatPaOPGAMG01_FD_44947 | JGI IMG/M metagenome (IMG submission 44947)
AATACCGAGATACGGCTTATGGTTTGGTAAATGTCTATCACACCTGGGGCTTGTGGAAATCGGATGAGATATTATTTGCAGCGGTNAGTGCTCATGATGGCAGCGATCCCGCTACCTGTAATTATGGTGTCAGTTGTTTTGGGGAGATATTTTCCAGCATTAACAATGGTCAAACCTGGACAAAATTAAGTCCATTAGGCGGTTACCGCGCTTACGACATCATCGGTTTCAACAACGCTCTCTATGCTATTTACAATGATAGCGCTGAGGGCGCATTAACCATGACCAAAAGCACAGACGGGGGTGGGCATTGGAACGCGATCAATGGACTGTCCGCGAACCTGCGACGGGTTCATTTGATCGAATTCAATCAACAGCTGGTCGCAGTAAGTTTTGATCGGGCTTCACTGTATGCGGTGAATGGCACTGATCAGGCAACGAGTCACCCGCTTCCCAGCGGATATCTGGNCGGGATTACGTATTCATTTTCGGGAACATCCTATACTGATTACAACATAATGGCAGTCGCGAAAGGTTACCTTTATCTGATCGCAGAAAAACAATCCCTAACCCCTCAAACGGTTATTTTGCGTACAAATGATATGGTTCACTGGGAGCATGTTGCGGATAGTAGCGCTCGCTTGATTTCGATCGCCTATTGGTCATATCGGGACTGGTTGGTGCTGGCTTCACCGGGTAGCAGTGCGACCTTGAAGTATATCGATTTACATGNAAATCCGACAGCAATTAGGATCCGTTCTGTTCAATCGGCTCATTCTTTTTTCAATGGATTGGAAGCCATGTTGCTAGTTGGATTGGTATCGGTTATTTTGGGAATTCGGGTGTTTTTCCATCGGGAGGAGAAGGAAAAAAATAAAGTTTTTGGATATAAGATATGGAAAAAGGATGTATAATTTTATTAGATGATTAAATAAAAACATCAAAATATGCGATATCAAAATTCTTATAGAATGTTTTATGGCGGTGATTTATCAGAAGCTTGACTGACGCAATTATAACCATAATTTATTACTCATTTTTCTAAATAAATGAATTATATGGAAATCAAATGGTATAAATTCAAGGAAAGTTTTGAAAAATTTATTATTCGAGATTTGGAAAAGGCTTTAAAAGCAAATATAGAAGTAGGAACAATTATTCTAACCGTTATTGGAATTGAATCATTAAGTGGTTATTTTGTAGGGGAAAAAAGTAATGGTAAGACTTTCAAAAAATTCATTGACACGTTTATGCCAGCATATTCAAATCATGCAGAATCATTATATAAATGTATCCGCAATGGTCTTGCACATGATTACATAATCAAAGAATATGAAGGAAAAAGTTTCTTATTAACTCGTGACAGTGGAGGAAAACATTTAGAGCCAGTTTATGGTAATAATGGATGGTTTTATTTAAATCGTGAACAGTTTGCACTTGATTTTCTAAAAGCGCAGAAAGAATTTTTTTTTAGCAGTTGAAAAAGATGTACAAATTCAAGAAAGGGCACTGAGACATTTGAATAAAAATGGTTTTTTAGATGTCTTTTCTTCTCATTCTGAAATTAATTTTGATTACCCAAGTGATGAAACAGATGAATGTCACAGTGTAACTGGAACATCACAATATTAGATAAGACTAAATTATGGAAAAAGACTTTGTAAATCAGGTAGTTGAATTCTTTACGCTCAATGGATACCATATAGAGAGAATAATCGAACTAGATAACTTTGTGTTTGACTTAATAGTAGTGTCTAACACTGGTGGAAAAGGTGTTATACGATGTCAATGGGCTGATATAAATGAATCGTCAATTAGAGATTTTTTCAGATATTTACAGATTGAAAAGCCTAAACAGGCAATAATTATAACAAAAGGTAGCATTTCTTCAAAAGCAAAGGATTTGGTGAAAGACAAACCCATTATTCTTTTAGATGAAAGTCAGTTTCAAACGTACTTGCAAAAAGCAAGAGATAAAAAATTATTAAATCGACAAATTGATCCACAATTACAACCGAAACCCATTAATGCTAAACCTATAAGCGAATCGAATCAGCAAGAATTCAAAAAGTGTCCTTATTGCGCTGAACAAATACAGAAATCTGCAGTAGTTTGTCGTTACTGTGGCCATGACTTAGTTACAGGGCAAATTTATCAAAAAAAAGAAATTACACCACCTACGCTAATTCAACTACAAAATCAATCAAAAAAAAATTGGTTCGTTACATTTCTCGCAATTGTTGGATCTATAACTATAATCTGTATATGCCTTGTTATATTTAGCGGTATTTTTACGCCAACAACGCCAAATAATTATCGAGTAACTTACAAAATAACTGGTTCAGCATCAAGGGCATCTATTACATATGAAAATGAACAAGGCGGTACAGAACAAGGTGTTGTAAAAATCCCATGGGAAAGGTCTTTGACAGCAAAAAAGTTGCAATTTCTCTATATTTCTGCCCAAAATGAAGATGAATTCGGTTCTATAACTTGTGAAATATGGGTAGATGGTATTAAATGGCGAGAATCTACATCTAGTGGGGCTTATGTAATATCTACTTGTAGCGGGTTAGCAGGTAGTGATTAATAAACATACGCTTTGGAAAAATGCAGTTAATATTGTATTTAACGAACAAAGTCGTGTTTTTAGCAAGACCTTATAAGTTCAGTANTTCTATCATTTTATATTATTAAATGGTTCTTGCCAAATTAATTCCTTGCCACTCAAAGTTATTATTTTTCATTATTATTTATAAAAAGAGAACTCTAAATTAAAATCTGTTTAGTCTAAACAAAAAAAGACTTTCAATTACGTATAATCAAAGAGAAAATAAGCGAGCTAAAAAGAGTAATTTATTTGTATTACATAGAATTCTAAAAAGTCATTTAGATAATTGGTAATTACTTTATATTTTAGAAAATTTGGTTTTTTTTATCACGCAATTTTGACATAGAAAATTTTATTATCTTTATTACATTTTCTATATACTGACATATGATTTTGGGGGATAAAAACATTGGCAAAATTTCCAAAGCTGATTATTTAGAATTGTTATATAAAATAGAAAACAAGATCTAGATTAAATTGTCAAACGTTAAGCGGTTTCTTCAATTTGAAGGAAGCGATTGAATCAATCTAAGACTATACTCCTATCGCGGCGTCCAGTTGATAGCAACTCTCGTTTAATGTCGATCGCCTATTGGTCTTATCGGGATTGGTTAATTCTGGCTTCACCGGGCAGCATCGCAATCCTAAAGTATATCGATTTACATGAAAATCAGATACCAATTAAGAGCCGTTTTGTTTAATCAGCTCATTATTTTTCAATGGAATTAAAGCCATTTTGCTTTTTGGATCTGTATTGATTATTTTAGGATTTCGTGTGTTTCTCTATTGGAAATATAGGAAGAAATTTATATCCCTATGGAAATATAATATGGTAAAAGGGATGTATAATTTTATTAGGCGATTTATATGAATATTAAACTGGATAATATTCAAACTCTCATTGGGATTTATATAGAATCAGTCTATTAAATAATTAGACCGCTCATCCATATGTAGAGCGGTCTCCACGACAGAAAGTTGAAACATCTATGACAATTGATAAACTCAGCTCAGCAATTGCAGCAATTAGGGCGGGAGATAAAGTATCTGGCCGAAAGTTGTTATTAGAAATTATAAGATCGGAACCATCAAATGAACTGGCTTGGTTGTGGCTATCTGCTTGTGTAGATAATTTAGAACATAAAAAATATTGTCTCGAGAAAGCTCTTGAAATAAATCCTAACAACCAGAATGCTCTTAAAGCATTAGATAAACTTAAGCATACCCCACAACCTTCGATAGAGGATATTGTTCCCAATCCCTTGGTAAAACTCAAAGAGTCAGTTGAGCGTAATGAGTTGCCGAAACCAGATATTTCTCAATCCAATTCTGTATCCTCTGGATCTTCTTCAATTTATGTGCCTGATATCACCTCACAAGTAAAACCTGCGATACCTAAGAAGCATAAGCAGACATCTACTCAGTGGATAGTGATAGGAATAATCGGTGGCCTACTTATGCTAGGGGTTATCATTGTTGGAGTAATAGGTGTTACTGTTTTCTTAAAGCCAACACCTATTCTAGTTAATAATGTTAGTTTACCAACAAGTTCACCAGACAGTCATACGAAAACCACTGTTAATGAAAATACATCGACAAAGATAGTATCCACAAATATCCAAAAAACAGCAGTTTTTTGTCAACCACTTGCAAGAGATTACTCGGAAAAAATACACCCATTTATGATTGAATTTGCTGATACAATCAAAGTTGCTGAATCTACATCGAGAATTGCCCTTGGCCCTATAATTCAGGATATGCAGCGAATTAGGCGCGATATTGCTGATGTTTCAGTACCAAGTTGTGTTCAGGGGGCTAGCTCTCTAATTGTAAATGGAATGGACAATATAGTCAACGCATTCATTGATTTTATGGGTGATGTTAGTGATACACTTGTGCAAAGAAAATTGAATCAGGGATTATTGGATTTAAATAATGGAACAGAACAACTCATTGCTCTAGTTTCTGGACAAGCTACTCCTGTACCTAAAAAATTACCCACTAATACATCAATTCCGACTCCATTTCCTACTCCAACTCCTTTACCAGCAGGAAGTTCATTTGTTATAAAAGATAACGATGGAAATCCATGGGAAATAAGGGTCACGAAAGAATTAGTAGTAGATAAATTGAAACCTACTTTTAGCGACGAAGTAGAAAAAGCAGCTGGACGTTTTTTGATTGTGTTTATGGAAGTAACCAATAAAGGATTATCACCAGAAACATTTGTGTCATATGGAACGCTGGATGTAAATGATGCTTCAGGTCAACAGTTTCAAGAAAACAGTATAGCCAGTTTTTACGCTCAGGATATATATAGCTCTGATATATGTGCTGATATCAACCCCGATGAAACTAAATTTTGTGTTTCGGTTTATGATATTTCCAAGCAAAGCAATTTTTATCTCTTGGTTCCCGGAATACTTGCGGATCATTATGGACCAAGAATTTTGCTTGAAGTGCCCTGAAAATGAGTTATGCTTATCAATCTAAGGGTTAAAAAAATTACAGCGCTTAAATAAAAATGTTTCAATATAAAAGCTATATGTTGAAAACCAATCTCTGACATTTTCTTGTGCGCGCAGAAAAAACCTCAGGGATACGGGAAAACTTGAATCGCGTTGGGATGGATGGTTAGTTGCACCGCTGCACCCTCTTTGGGTAAATCGAGTTGAGAAGGAAATTGAAACGTTAATGACCCTGCAGTGGTTTCAATTTCCATTTGACAATGGTCACCGCGGAAAAAACGTTTGAGAATTTTACCTGATATTTTCAAACCATTGCTATCTCCGAAAACCGCTGCTTGTGGGCGGATGAGTGCGACGACTTTTCCGCGTATCTTTGTCGCATAGGGAATTTTTCCGAATGGGAAGAGTAACCAGGATTGTCCTCCAAGAACCTGGATCTCGCCCTCGAACAAATTATTCATTCCCAAGAATTTCGCCACATATGGGGTTTTGGGTTGGGTATAGATTTGGTGAGGCGTATCGATTTGCTCGATTTTCCCCTGGTTCATCAATACGATCTGATCGGCAATCATAAAGGCTTCTTCTTGATCATGGGTTACATAGATGACCGTTTGATGTGTCTGGCGAAGGATCTCCTTTAACTCCACGATTAAGCGTTCCTTCAATGTGCGGTCCAGGGATGCTAAAGGTTCATCCAGCATCAATAAACGAGGTTGGGGAGCGAGTGCGCGCGCTAGCGCGACCCGCTGTTGCTCTCCACCAGAAAGCGCGTTCACATCTCGTTTTTCCATGCCGCTCAGATTTACCAGCTCGATGACTTGCGCGACGCGTTCTTTTATTTGTTGGGGGGTCAGATTTTGATAACGTAATCCGAAGGCGATGTTTTCATAAACATTGAGATGGGGAAACAAGGCTAAATCCTGAAACATCAATCCAAAACGGCGAAGGTGAGGGGCGGTATTTTTCAATGAAACTCCGTCCCATAATATGTCTCCCCCATCTGCCTCTTCTAAACCGGCGATGATAGCTAGGGTGGTGGATTTACCACAACCACTAGCTCCTAATAAAGCCTGGATTTCTCCCGGTTGAACCGTAAATGTGATATCCTGAAGGACGATTTGAGAGGCATAACGTTTTTGTAGGTTTTGGACGGTCAATCCAGCGCTCATTAAAATTCTCCTATTTCACCTACCCGTAATCGTTCAATGGCGATCATACCAAATGCCGTAACCAGCATCAAAATCACACTCAAAGCCAGTGCCTGACCATAGTTCATTTCACCCGGTTGGGATAGATAGCGGTAGATGGCAATCGGGATAGTGGGAAATTCTGGGCGGGCTAACAATGCCGTTGCGCCGAATTCCCCTAACGAAATCGAAAACGCAAACACCGCTGCTACTGCAACTGCCCGTCCGATTAAAGGTAAATCGACTCTCAAAATCGTCTGCAGGTTGTTGGCACCCAGCACTGCTGCTGCACGATGAAGTTGAGGGCGGATGCTACGCCAGGCTGGTAACAAGCTGCGCACGACGAAGGGAAACGCAACCAAAGTGTGAGCAAGCGGAACCAGTATCGGCGAAGCGCGCAAGTCCAAAGGGGGACGGTCGAAGGCAACTAATAAACCAAGCCCCATCGTCACTGCCGATGTACCCAATGGCAGCATTAATATCGGTTCCACAAAACGCGCAACTTTATGGATCATCCTGCGGCTGCGCTGATGTTGGGAAAGCAACCAGGCAGCCGGCAATCCCAGCAGGATGCTCAATATTACCGTCGTCAATGCATAGCTGAGGGAGACCACAATCGCCCGGCTAGGTGGGATATAAAAAAGAGAGGCGCGGCGGTTGATGAACAACTCTCGATAATATGCCAGGCTTAATGAAGGGATGGTGGAAATGGTTTGTCCACGCTCTAAACCGGCGTGGGTGATGGATCGCAGCATGAGACCAAATAATGGTAGCACTTGAAATGCGATAAGCGCTGTGATAATGAGGAATGCCACCATCCGTTCATGGGGATGAAGTATTTTCCGCTGGTTTTGAAGAGCGGGTTTGAGGTTCAAGGGTTGTGCAACCCGAGCGGATAAACGGCTATAAAGGATCGTCATTGCTAATGTGCAACAGAGTTGAATAAGTGAAAGCGCCATTGCCATAGGCATATTCAACAAACCGGTAGCTTGGTAATATATTTCCACTTCCAATGTCGCAAAGCGGGGACCTCCTAAGACCAGGATCACCCCAAAAGAAGTAAAGTCAAAAATCATCACCAGTAAAGCCGCAGCAAGGAATGCGGGTCGTAATAAAGGAAAGGTGACTTTCCAAAATGCCTGCCAGCTGGTTGCGCCGAGCACCCGTGCGACTTGGGGCAGGCGGGAATCCAAGCGCGACCAGTAATCACCTACTAATCGAATCACAATGGTCAGGTTATAGAAAACATGGGCGATTAAAATGGCGCCGAGGCTATTGGTCAATGAAAACACAGGGTGGGTTAATCCCAATGCGCTCATCAAAAAGATATTCAGCCACCCGCGCGTTCCCAATAAAGCATTGAAAGCAGCTGCTACGACTAAAGTGGGTAAAACAAAAGGGATGCCGGTGAGCGAGCGGAGAAATGTTTTGCCGCGAAACTGATATCGAGCGAAGATATACGCTGCAGGTAATCCCGCAGCTAGGGTCAGGATAGTAGAGAGAAGGGCTTGACCAAAAGTAAAACCGATGACACGCAAGAAATAATTCGAACGAATCGCTTCCAGGATTGGTGTTCCAGCGGTTTGTTGAGATTGCAGAAAAGCCAACAGGCTGATTTTACCCAGCGGGTAGAAATAGAATAAAAGCAGGAAGAAGAGGGGCAGCATCCACAGGATGATGCTACCCCCTTGTAATATCCTACTTCCGAAGGCGGTGCGATTTAATGGAGAACGGCGTTCGTCCATTCCTGAATCCATTTATCCCGGTTTTGTCCAATTAAGTTGGCGTCCACCTGAGCTGTCTCCTCGGGGATAACGACGAACTTTTGAAACTGTTCCGGTAGAGGGGCGTTAGGATTGACCGGGAAGACAAACATCTGTAATGGCATATCAGATTGAAAGTCAACTCCTAACATAAAATCAATCCATTTTTGGGCTAAATGGACGTTTTTCGCTCCTAGCAAGATACCGACAAATTCAATTTGGCGGAAGCAAGTGCGATTGGCGGTAATGGCGGCAGTAGGTGGTTCACTGATTGGCGTTTCAGCAAATACCACCTCGGCGGGAGGACTGGAGTTATAGGAAACGACAATTGGGCGAGTTCCACCATGGGTGCTGAATTCGGTATAGTAAGCGGTTTCCCAATCGTTCACGATTTTGACATCATTGCTGACCAGCTTTTTCCAAAAATCTAGATAATGATCGCTGCCGTAAACGCTGATGGTAGTCAACAAAAAAGCTAAACCGGGAGAAGAAAGGGCTGGATTTTCTACTACTAACAAACTTTTGTAAGCGGCTGCGGTGAGATCGTCCAAACTTTTCGGTGGTTGGAGTTGGTGTTCGCTGAAATAAGCTTTGTCATAATTCAAGCACACATCTCCGTAATCCACTGGTAATAAGCGTTTTTGGGCATCGAGTTGAAATGGAGCTGGAATATCTTTCAACATGGGGGAATCATAAGGCTGAAAGATTCCCTCTTGGAGCGCCCGGCTTAAAAAAGTGTTATCCACGCCGTAAAACACATCGGCGATGGGATTACCTTTTGCCAAAATGGCTTTATTGAGCGCAGAACCGGTATCGCCGGCTTTGATAAATTTTACCGTAGCGCCTGTTTGGTCTTCGAATTTCTTGATCACACTTTCGGTTGCCGCGAAGGAGTCATGTGTCATGACGGTTAATATCTTCGATTCTGTGGGTGTGGGTGCACTGACTTGAGGAGTACATGCGAGAATCATGCTGGTAAGCGTAATCAGCGCAAGTAAGTTTGCCAGATACTTGACAAACTTTTGAGAGATATATTTATTCATTTTGAACCTCCTGAAAAAGGACCTCTGAATGGTGAATGATCACGATCATGAGTATCCCGCTTTGAATCATGACCGTTGCAGTGGATTGAAGTAAGGTGTTGCTCACACCACGCGTGCTTCCTAAGGTTAATGTTTCATTGTGAAGGGGATACTCTAACCCACGCGTCGTTATGCCATGCACATCCCCTATCAATGGGAGAAGGGAAACAGTATCACCGGGTTGACCTTCGATTTGCGCTGTGGAGCGGGAGCCGGCGCTTAAAGTAAACAAGACTTGATTCCCATCCACCAGGGTAATTGGGATATCCTGGAATTCTTTTTGCGTTAACAAGAGCATATTTGCCACAGTTTGATCCCAGCGGGCACCTAAACCCCCCAGGATGGTAATGCGGCTACTCCCATTTTGTACTGCATAACGGAGTGCCAGTTCTAAATCGGTTTCGTCCTTGCGACGGGGGTGCTGGATTGTTTTTATCCCATGGGCTTGGATGGATTGCAGCTCTTGTGGGGAAAGGGAATCGAAATCCCCGATAAGGACATCGGGTTGGAGATGGAGCGCTTGCAGGTGATGCCAGCCGCCATCGGCAGCGATTAACCAATCTGCTGGTTGGCACAAGCGCCAGGCAGTTTGGAGCGCATGAGCTTGACCGTTTGCGAAGATAACTGTATGCAAAAAGATACCCTCCACTGCCAGTGGAGGGATGATTGAATCAGGTTCACGCTATCCCTCCGCCGGCATTATCCGGATCAGGTTCGCGGGTCGAGAACTTTGGGTTCTCCTCTCAGCCCGGCCTTACCGAGCTCCCCGTGCAACTATAGTAATGATTGTTAAATATACGCTGGATAATTGAAATTGTCAAGGATTTACATATCGTACTGATTCATAGAAGGCTTTCCCTAGGTAAACAAAAAGATGCTTTTTCATATTATTGGTAATATGAGTAAATTTATCAAAAATTCATATTTTATTAATATCCTCCATTATTGAACAGGCTATAATGGGAAAATGCAGCAGAGAAAAACAACTTTCCTATGGTTTTTTATTGTCAGCGTTGTTTTCTTTCTATTTGTAAATGGGAAGATACAATTTGCAACATTAGCTCAAGATATCCGTCCAACGGAAACAGTCCAAAGTAATTCACGGGTATTCTCAACCGAAAAATCCGGTCAAGCACTTTCAACTGATCAGATCATTATCCAATTGAAAGCAAGTACACGCAAGCAGTTCATGGTAGCTCAGGCAGATTTTGAGCAACGCTTGAACCAGGCTGCGGGGAGAGAAATCCATTTTCTTCGTCAAATGTCCGGGGATTCACTCGTTTTTCGGCTTCCAGAACGACTACCGGATGACGAGGTAAAAAACATCGTTGCGCGATTGGCAGCATTACCGGAAATTGAATACGCGGAACCGGATCGCATCTATCGTCCGGCTTTCATCCCTAATGATCCACAATATGTTAACCAGTGGCATTACTTTGATACAAACGGTATTAATGCGCCTGGGGCCTGGGATTTAACGAAAGGCTCAAACAATATTGTGATAGCAGTGATTGATACTGGAATTCTTAATCACATTGATTTGAATGGAAGGACTGTTCCCGGTTATGATTTTATCAGCGATGCATGGACTGCAAATGATGGTGATGGTCGAGATAATAATCCTAATGATCCAGGAGATTGGGTTTCAACTGGAGATTGCGGCTTTGGGGAGCCGGCGGAAAATAGTTCATGGCACGGAACCCATGTTGCAGGTACAATCGGTGCTTCATCAAACAATTCCATTGGCGTAACAGGGATCAACTGGGTATCTAAGATTTTGCCAGTCCGGGTATTAGGGCGGTGCGGTGGTTATACATCGGATATTATTGACGGTATTTACTGGGCGGCTGGTTTATCTGTTCCTGGAGTCCAAGCTAATGCTAATCCTGCTAAAGTAATCAACATGAGTATGGGTGGGCAAGGAACATGCGGTACAATTTTTCAAAATGCGATTGACGCTGTCGTTTCTCAAGGTACCGTTGTAGTGGTTGCGGCGGGGAATGATAATCAATTAGCTAGCGATTACGCTCCTGGTAATTGTAATAAAGTTATTACTGTCGCATCTACTACCCGCAATGGAAATCTTGCTTATTATAGCAATTATGGCTCAGCAGTGGAAATAAGCGCTCCCGGCGGTGATTCAGTGAATGGTGTTTTATCCACTTCTAACAGTGGCATCACTAGTCCAGTATCCGATGCTTATTATTATTATTATGGCACGAGTATGGCAGCGCCTCATGTGGCGGG
>JGI24721J44947_10011028_pt1 | contig 11354 bp, 6 predicted proteins | sample YelNatPaOPGAMG01_FD_44947 | JGI IMG/M metagenome (IMG submission 44947)
TTCAGAGTAGATACTGTAAAACTCGGTAAAATTGTTAAAACGGCGCCGATAATTACTAATTTCCACATTGAAAACGGACAGGCAAATTTACTCTGGCGTTCAATCAAAGACGACTCGTATCTGATTCAATACAAAGACTCCCTAACAGATTTAAACTGGATTACAATCCAAACGCCCGTCAGAGCATCAGGAACATGGACATCATTTACCGACTCTGGAATAACTAACAAAACAAGGTTCTACCGCCTTCTTGTCCAACCGTGGAGATTCCGTACGCTATGGATAATCCACAGAAATCCTTCCGCCTTGGACAATAGAATTATCGTCCATTAAGCCAGTTAGCCACATCCACAGCGCTGTATGTAATAATAATGTCCGCCCCTGCCCTCTTAATGGCAAGCAGGCTTTCAATGGTAACAGCCTTTTCGTCAATCCACCCCTTTTCTGCAGCGGCTTTGACCATCGAAAACTCAGCACTCACAGCATACGCCGCTGTCGGATAACCGAAAGTGGTCTTTACACGATAAATGATGTCAAGACACGATAGCGCTGGCTTGACCATGACAATGTCTGCCCCTTCCTGTATATCGAGAGCGACTTCCCTCAAAGCCTCATTTGCATTTGCGGGATCCATCTGGTAACTCCGACGGTCGCCAAATTGCGGAGCGGATTCAGCTGCCTGCCTGAAAGGACCATAAAAAGCCGATGCAAACTTTGCTGCATAAGCCATGATTGGCATATTTTTGAAGCCATTGGAATCAAGAGCCTCTCTAATGGCGCGGACGCGTCCATCCATCATATCGCTTGGTGCCACAATATCCGCCCCTGCCCTTGCATGACTTACCGCAGTCTTTGCAAGCAATTCCAGCGTGCTATCGTTTTCAATTTCATAACTGCTTCCGCACTTTCTTACTATTCCGCAATGTCCGTGACTTGTGTATTCGCACAGGCAAACATCGGTTATTACAAGCATCTGTGGGATTTCTTTCTTAACCAGCCTGACCGCTTTTTGAATAATGCCATCATCAGCATACGCCTCGCTTGCAACTTCATCTTTTTTCTCCGGAATGCCGAATAACAAAATNGCCCTAATCCCCGCTTCGTAAGCCTTTTTTACCTCTTTTATCAGTTCGTCTGCGGAGAGTTGGAAGTTGCCCGGCATTGCTGAAATCGGAATCCTTGTATTTGAACCATGCCTTACAAAATATGGCATCACAAGTTGCTGCGGGTTAAGCCATGTTTCCCGCGTAAGTTGCCGCATTACTTCGCTCTGCCGCAACCTGCGCGGTCTGTATGCAGNAAATNTGCCAATAATATCCGGACTCATACCTTAAAAAATTACCACTTTAGAACCCAATTACAAGATTTAGAACTTAAATAAACCACAGAGAACACAAGGTAATTAATTTTTTAAAGACGATAGGAGGAACAAAGAATTTAACCACAGAGAACACAGAGAGACAGAAATAAAATTTAACAGGATTGTTAAGAAATTAAAAACTAAATTAAAAAACCACAGAAGACACAGAGAACACAGAGAAAAAAAGAAATTTAAAATTAATATGATAGGTATGATTTTTGTCGTTTCTCAAATCCTGAAAGTCCTAACAATCATGTTGAAACAATTTATTAAAATCCTGTTTATCCTAATTATCCCCTTAATTAATTTATTCCCTCTCTGTGTTCTCTGTGTCCTCTGTGGTTAATTTTTAAATTCTCATTTTCTCTTTAAAAATTAAATTATCTGTGTCCTCTGTGGTTTCAATTCTTCTTTATAAATTAAATTAATTACTCTGTGTCCTCTGTGGTTGAAAAATTTAAACTATAGGCATTTTCTGTCTGTGGGACTAACATGTCCTACTTTACAACTGGCCAGCCTTGGTCATCCCATTCAATTTCATTAATCATCAGTGTAGGCCTTCCATTGTTCTCCCTGTCATAATAATGATAACTGCAATACTTCTTACCACCGGCTTCTGTAATTGCGATATGTCCCGGTCCAATCCTTCTGCCACGCGTTCCAAGAAACAGCGTCCCACCGCCATTGCGCATATCTTTCCCATCCTTGTCAAGATAAGGTCCTGTAACCTTTTCGCTTCGTCCCACGCGTATCTCATAAGTGCTGTTTATTCCCCTACAACATAATCCCCAGTTCACAAAAAGATAATAATACTTTCCGTGTTTATACAGATACGGTGCTTCTATGTCATTTTTATGCGCAGAAGCCAGCGAATAAACTGGCGATTTTTCCGATATCCGCTTGCCTGTAGATTTGTCAAGTTCAATTAACTTTATTCCCGACCACCATGAACCAAAAACAAGCCATAGTTTATCACCGTCAGGCAGAACAGCCGGATCAATAGCGTTGAAATTATTTGTGGGAAATGACTCTATCACCGCTCCCCTGTCTTCCCATTTAAATTCTGGACTGGACGGATTCAGAGTTTTATTGACCGCAAGTCCAATTGCTGACCTATTTTTGCCAAAGGACGACACGCTGTAATACAGATACCAGCAGTCATTTACCTTTACCAAATCCGGTGCCCATAGGGAGCCGTTGAAATTGCTGACGACATTATTCCACCACCCCAACCTTGTATTGAACACCGGTTTAGTCTCATTCCATGTTCTTAAATCCGCGGATGTCTTCACCTTAATCCCGCGACCTGTGTAAAAGACGTAATACTTGCCATCTTCAAACACGATTGTCGAAGGATCGTGCGCCGTTAGAAAACCCGCAAGCTCGAGTCCGTAACTCCAGCCGCTGAGTAAACTCAAAGCCGTTATTAGCAAAACTTTGCCTGATATTTTCAATCCGCGGAAATACTATCTTTATTTTGCATTCTTTTCCGCTGCCTTGTTTTTGACTAAATCCGCCGTAGCCTGTTGTTTGAATAGATTGAATGCTTCCTCCCATTTATCCGCAAGTTCCTTCACCTTTTTAGGATATTTCGACGCTAAATTCTTCGTCTCCGACCTATCGTTTTTCAGATTATACAATTCCCACGGTTTTTCATGGTCACGAACAAGCTTCCAGTCTCCCACACGTATTGCCTTATTCCCCTCATGGAACCACCACAGATAATCATGTTTAACAGTGTTATCCTTCTTAAAGGCAGGGACGAGACTTCTTCCCGGACACGGAGGCGCATCCGGATGAAACGCCGTTTTTGCGTCCACTCCGGCAAGCTCGAGAACTGTAGGAACAATATCAATTACATGCGACAGATTTTTCCTAAATTCGCCATTAGCCTTTAAACCGTTTTGCCAGTAGACAATGAACGGACTTGCAATCCCGCCTTCATGAACCCATGACTTGTGCAATCTAAATGGTGTATTCGCTGCGCTTGACCAGCCCGGACCAATCGAAAGAAATGTCCTGCCTGAACCCGGAGGGGCTGTTTTATCATGGCCATCACCCCTTACTATCATTTCTGCACTCGCCCCGTTGTCCGAAAGGAAAAATATAACTGTATTTTCAAAAGCGCCCATAGATTTTATCTTTTCAAGAACTCTCCCAATCTCTATATCCATTCTGTGGATCATTGCTGCATGAACCGCCATTTTGATTGCCTGAAAATCCTTTTGTTCTGCCGATAAATCCTTCCAAGGCACAGCCCTGCTGCATTCCCCTTCCCCAAAAATCTGGATTAATTTTGGCTCAGGCAAGTTCCATGACGGGATTACATCAGGTTCCAGCGGTGGGAGGTCGCATTTTAAAATCCCGAGTTTCTTGATTCTCTGGTAACGTTCTTCGCGGATAGCATCCCATCCTACTTTGTAGCGGTCTTTATATACATCAATATCCTGCTGTGGCGCCTGTACCGGGAAATGCGGAGAGGTGAACGCAAGATAGCAGAAAAACGGCTTGTCTGAATATTTCTGCTGATGTTCATCAAGGAATTTAATCATGTAATCAGCCATCGCAGTCGCAGTGTAGTAATTCTCATTAGTCCCCACAGGCGGCAACCTTACATCATCAAGGGCATGATTTTTGGGATAAAAATGACGGTCGTGGTCGTTGAGCAAATATGAATGGTCAAATCCTGCTGCGAGGACAGGTCCGTCAATGTGCCATTTGCCAGAGTGGTAAGACCTGTAACCGGCTTGCTTCAGCATCTCCGGCAGCATCCGTGCCCAATAGGGACGTTTGCCCGGCACACCAGATTGGACTCCGGGTATAGTATCGCGTCTTATTTGCTGGGCATAATAACCTGTCAGCAGCGAGCCTCGCGTTGGCCAGCAACGAGAAGTGCTGTAAAATTGCGTAAATCTTAACCCATCATAACCAAGCCTGTCGAGGTTCGGCGTCCGAATTTCCCCGCCATAACAACCAATATCCGAAAAACCAAGGTCGTCGGCAACTATGAGGAGAATATTCGGTTTTTTCTGTATATTCGGTTTATCCTTAGCATCCTGTTTGCTTTGCGCGCCGGATACTACGCTTACAACCAACAGTCCTGCAATAACTGCAGCTATTATTTTAATTTGTATTGGTGTTTTCATAACTATCTAAATTTTATTTATGGGATTGGAATATCTGCATTCTTTGCTTCTCTGATTGCAGTGTCAGAAATGTATGCAGGTCTTCCGTAAGAAACCGCCTGAATTTCTCCGGACTTAACCACAGCCTGAAATACCAGGGGCGGGTTTAACTGACGCCCCCTATCCTCTTTTACAATTACGTTCGGAAAAACTTTTACCCAGACAATCTTCTCAGGACTTCCCTTCGGCGGCGTTGTTACCACAAGTTTCTCCGGTTCCATACGGTAATATTTTGCCGATGACGGCTGCGGCTGAATTTCCAGCGTTATCGGCGTATCAGATACAGCCGATGGGACAATCCTGAACATTATCATAGCCGGTTTTTTAGGCGTGGGAAGGTTCGTTGCGCGTGCAACAAGATTTGTGGCAAGTTCAAGTGATAGTCTCAACTGCTCTTCGGCATAAGACGCTTCTAAATAACTTTTTGGATATTTGCCATTTACTTTTACAATCTCAAATTTATCAATGAGCTGACCGTTTAAATTGTAACAACGACCGATAATATTTGTTCGTGTCGCTTCGAATACGAGGAAATGGTTTGTCCGCGCATACGAAGCAAGCGCCGGATGTGCCATAGATGTTGCCAACGGCGCTCCGCCACCGCCTGTGGTAATATGCGTAATCGGATGCGCATTTGTCGGATTTGATGGCATTAGCGGTTTAAAACGCTCGTAGATGTGCGAGTGACCGGCAATAACCATGTCAACTTTTGTCCGGTGAAACAACGGCAGGTAATAACGATGTCCCCAGCCGGAAATATGTCCCCCCACATTAAACATAGGGTTATGTACCATCACAATCTTCCACGGCGCTTGTGTAGCCTGCAAAACTCGTTCAGAGAATTTATATTGTTCATCCGTCGCTTTCTCAAAATGATAATCAAGGGCAAGCACAAATACAGGACCATCCTCAAATGCATAATAAATTTCCTTTTCAGGCAATTTAAAATAATTGTAATAATTCTCCGATTTTTCCTCGTGGTTTCCGATCACAGGAAATAGCGGTATCTCATCAATCACATTATCAAGCGGCTGGAAAAATTCCCTCCACCAGACCTCATAACGCGAACCGCGAGATACAAGGTCACCCGTGTGCAAAATAAAATCCGGATTAAACTTCTTAAATTGGGAAACAATCCGTTTGTGAATATCTGGATTAGTGCGTGTGTCGCCATAAGCAATGAAAGTAATCTTTTCCGGATCTTGATTGAAAGTCCTGAACTTTTTAGGTGGCGTTTTAATACCTCCAAACTCTACCGAATAAGAGTAAACCGTACCCGGTCTTAAACCCGTTATAGTTGCTTCGTAAATATAGAAATTTGTTCGCGATGTTATCCTCAATATTGAACTCCCTGTCGCACTATCTACCCGCCTTCCCCCTCTGATGTTTACAGTAAGTGCGCCGGCATTCAGATTTGTTCCTGCACTGTAATAAATAACCGCAGGTTTGTTAATGGGCGATTCCCACATTATTGTCATCGTATTAGTTCCTGGCGCTTGAAGATAAGGTCCCTTTGAAATTACCTTTCTGTCAATTTGCGCGTTGAGCAGAAACGAAAAAAAGAATAAAACCACAAGTGCATGCTTAAAAGCACCCGACCCAACGCTGGACTTATTAAATTTCATGAAACAAAATTTAGACATTTATCAGGATTGTCAAGGAAATGTTGCAAAATAAATAACCGACATTTCCATACCTGCGCCTGAAATCATGAATTCTTGGTTTAAGTCAAGGCTCAATAAACAACACCTGCATATTGTCCCCCATGCAGATTTATTTTGAATATCCGCGCTTTTAAATATACAATCCATCTAAAATTCATGACGATGATGAACAATCAACCAATATCAAGAAGCGGAAGATTTTCCAAAGGTTTGGCAAAAGAAACTGCTGAATTTACAGAGTCAATCTCGTTCGATTGGCGACTGTGGAAGCACGATATTATGGGCTCGATGGCTCATGCCATCATGCTCAATAAAATCGGCATTCTGACCAAAGACGAACTTGAAGATATCCTTAAAAATCTCGAGGCAATCGGAAATGAAATTGAAGCCGGAAAATTCACATGGAACCCTGACCTCGAAGATGTTCACATGAACATCGAGGCTGAACTTACCAAACGTTGTCCCGCAGGCGCCAAATTGCATACTGCCCGCTCAAGAAACGACCAAGTCAGCCTTGACATGCGCCTGTGGCTGCGGGATGAAATAGTTGACCTTTGCATCGAAATTCGACAGTTGCAAAAAACACTTGTCGAAATATCCGAAAAAAATCTCCATGTAATAATCCCCGGATACACTCANCTTCAACGGGCTCAACCAGTTCTTGTGGCTCATCATCTTCTTGCTTACGTTGAGATGCTCGATCGCGACTACGATAGGCTCTGCGATTGTTTCTACCGAACCAATGTATGTCCGCTCGGCGCAGGCGCAATAGCAGGCACGACTCTGCCGATTGAACGCGAACTGACAGCAAGATTGCTCGGATTTGTGGACTCAAATAATCGTCCACGCCTTACAGGAAATTCGATGGACGCAGTCTCCGACCGTGATTTCATACTCGAGTTCTGCTCCGCAGCTGCAATCCTCGCCGTCCATCTTTCTCGCTTTGCAGAAGACCTTATCCTGTGGTCAACAGCCGAATTTAACTTCATTCGTCTTCCGGACGAATTCACAACCGGCTCATCACTCATGCCGCAAAAGAAAAATCCGGACGTTGCCGAGCTCATCAGAGGTAAATCAGCAAGAGTAATCGGGAACCTTACTGCGCTTTTAACATTGCTGAAAGGTCTGCCAATGACTTACAACCGCGACCTTCAGGAAGACAAAGAACGGCTGTTCGATACCGCCGATACTGTCAGATCGTGCGTGCGGATTTTGTCTGCCATGATGAAAGATGCCGTTTTCAATGAATCTGAATGCAGACGCGCTGCAAGCGACCCGCTTTTGTTAGCCACAGACCTTGCGGATTACCTCGTCAGGAAAGGTATGCCGTTCAGAAAGGCTCATCACATCGTCGGTTCTCTCGTAGGTCTGGCAGAGAAAAAAGGAAAGCCGCTCAATGAATTATCGCTGGAGGATTTCAAATCGGTTTGCCCAGAAATTGGAGAGGATGTGTATGAGATTTTTGACCTCGAAAAGGCGTTGAATCGCCGCGACATACCCGGTGCTCCTGCGCTTCGTCAGGTTAAAAAACAACTGGCGCGCTGGAAAAAAATCGTAAACGAGTAAGCATCGTCGTCCTGAATGGAAAGGGATAAACATCTTAACTATGACAGCCATTTAGATTCTATCCTGAAGGGCGTTTCGCGCTCGTTTTATTTGACCCTACGGTTTCTACCGTCTGCTGTGCGGCATCAGATTAGTATTGCCTATCTTATCGCCCGGGCAGCAGATACCGTTGCGGATACAAACATCGTGCCGGTAGAACATAGAATTCAGGCGCTTAAATCAATCCGCAATTCCACACTCACCGAGTCTGCAGAAACAGATTTTTTACTTTCGTTTATCACTGATAATGGAGCAGCAGACTTTTCCTCGGACGAAATGTCGTTGCTTAAAAACTTCGCAAAAGTGATGGCTGTTTACAGACATTTTCCACCGCAGGACAGAGAACTAATTAAAAAGGTCATAGCCGATATCACAACCGGTCAGGAACTGGACTTACTACGGTTTTCCGCCGCTTCCATAAACAACATCGTCCCATTATCCGATGACGATGAACTCGATAAATACACATTTTACGTCGCAGGAACAGTCGGCGAATTTTGGACACGGATGTGTTTCCTGCACATCTTAAATGAACAAAAGTTACCGAAAAATGAAATGGTAAGTTCCGGCATCCGCTACGGCAAGGGACTTCAGTTAATTAACATCCTGCGCGACCTTCCGTTCGATTTAAGAAAAGGCAGATGTTATATCCCAAGCCGCAGCCTGAACGCATTTAACCTGCAACCATCCGACCTTCTCGATATTAAAAACGAAGAAAAATTTAGACCTGTTTATAACCGTTATCTGAAACTTGCTATTGGGCATCTGGAATGCGGCAAAAACTACATTTTCAATATTCCAAAGCGATATTTCCGCCTCCGTTTTGTAACCGCGCTCCCCTTGTTGATTGGAATTAAAACACTGGAGAAATTGCTCGACGGCAAAATCCTCGCCGAGAAAAAAATAAAAATCAGCCGTGCCTCAGTCAAAAAACTCATGCTTCTGTGCCTGCTGTTTTACCCTATTGAACCTTTATGGAAAACCCTGTTCTGCTCTGAAAGGCTTTCAGACTTATAAATTAGCTCATGCTGATTAATTATCGCCTGTTATTTAACCATGAATATCTTGCTAACTATGTAATTATCAATTCAGTTTTTATATACCTAGCTCTGTGGTTATCTGTGCCTTTAATGGTATTAAAAAATTAAACCACAGAGAACACAGAGTTTCACAAGGAGAAACCCCGAATAGAATATAAAAAGAAACTGTTTCTCTACATTGCAAGTTATCTCAGATCACAGCACGTCAAACATTTAAATGTTTTTTATAACATTACTGGATTCATTATGGGACAATTACCCGGTAAAACCGTTTAGAAGTGCCGCCAGTATTATCCGTCTTGGAAGCAGTGTAACCCGATGCAGTTACATCGCCACTAACATCAGACCAGACTGAATCGGTTAGGTTGGTCTTGTATTGCAGCCGATAGACGGTTTCAGGGATTGACGTCCATGTTATTGAGATCAGTTCATTCGAGAGCGTTACCAAAGTAATTGTCGGTCTATCTAGAACTGTTATAACGAAACTATTAGTATTGCTGAGTGGCGGAACACCGTTGTCTGTAACACGCACAGTGATGGTATTTGTTGTGCCGGCTTGCGCATCGGTAGTTTGCCATGTTATACGTCCTTCATTACTGACATGGACACCAGAGGGTCCCGATACGAGCGCGAAACTAAAGGCATTTTCCGGAATATCAGGATCGGTGGCTTCGGCTTTTAGTGTTAAAAATGTTCCTGCATGTACCGTTTGGTTCTTTGGCAAGCTCAACACTGGCGGAGAGTTTACTTCATTTACAATAACAGTAAATGAATTAGTAGCCGAAAGAACAGGCGTGCCGTTATCTGTAACAACAGTAGTAATTGTATAAACCCCAGGTCCCTGCTGCTCGGTTGGTGTCCATGTGATGATTCCATCATCCGAGATTACAACCCCTTCGGGCGGGTTAACCAATTGATAGCTCAACAAGTTGGCAGGCAAGTCCGGGTCAATAGCTGTGTTAGTAACAATCAACGTGGTCAACTCATTGATTTCACGATTGGTCTGAACAGGAAGCACCGGTGCCGAGTTAACCTCATTGACAATAACAACAAATGAATTTGTCGCGCTGAATTGTTTTTCGTTGATTGCCCACGGGTTGTTATCGGTTACTTTTACAGTGATTGAATTGGTGTACGGTCCTTGCGCTTCACCGGGTGTCCATGTGATCAGTCCCGTGTTCGGATTTATATTCACGCCGCTCGGAGCAGAAACAATGCTGAATGTGAGCGTGTTTGTCGGTAAATCTGGATCGTAGGCCGAAGCATAGACTGCCATCGTTGTCAATTCGTTTATTATTTGATTGGCAGGCATTGTAAGCACGGGCGGTTGGTTCACTTCCTGAACCACGACTGTGAACGGCGTCGAGCTTGACAATGGCGGTATGCCATCGTCTGTAGCAACAATCGTAAATGTATTGGTGGATGGTCCCTGGTTTTCGTCCGGGGTCCAGGTAATCACACCAGTACTAGGATTTATGGTCAATCCTGATGGCACGTCACCTGCCAAGGAAAATGTAACCTGGTCGTTTGGTATCTCAGGATCGGAGACGACGTTTATGAAACTCAATGTGGTTTGTTCCGCAACCGTTGCACTGGTCGGCGATGTAAAACTAGGCGCGTGATTACCAGGCACCAGCCGAAAGGCATACGTGTAGTCATTTGTATTAACATTATACAGAATTAGTAAATGTTCGCCGTCAAGCGTTGTGCTAACTTGGAAATCGTAGACCCAACTTCCACCGAGTTGTCTGTTCGCAGGATCGTATATATAACAGTAGGAGCTGAAATTATTCATGTTGTCGAAAAATACTTTCATCGAAGGGCCCGGCGTGAACCTGAAAAGTTGGGCTTTAGTTCCGGGGGTGACAGTGTCACTGTAAAATGCATCCATGGAGATTACCGGTTGGTCTGCCACATCAAGGATGCGGAAATCATACGACTGATCGGAATCGGCGTAATTGTGCAATCGTACCATGTACAACCCACTTTTAACCAGCCTCAAAGGTGGAATCGTGTCATCCCAGTAATCGCCGGTCCAAATTTGATAACCTGTTGGGTCAAAGATAGTAACATTAAAACTAGGAACCCACCCATGATATTCCAGCAGCGAATTAAAGTAAATCCATTGCCCAGCAACACCTGTAAAGCTGTACCAATGTTCCTGGCCTGGAGAAATAATGTTTGAGTACGTAGAACCAAAGCTCAAGGAGTTTGTAAGCGAGATCGGCGGAAGCACCACCCGGAAAGCGTAAGTTTGCGTTCTATCAGTCTCATTACGAATCAGGACAAAATTTGTACCGGCTACTGATGAACTGGATTCAAAGTCTCCGTTACCACCTTCAGCAGTGGGATACTCTGACCCAGGAGGAATGTGCTCCCACNGCAAATTCGGAAGATCGATCGCATCGAAGAAATATGACGCTGCTGGATTAGTGAAACACAAAACGCTCACGCAAAACGGGGGAATTGAATTAGTATAATTTAAGCCCAGATCGATTCG
>JGI24721J44947_10011034_pt1 | contig 11353 bp, 10 predicted proteins | sample YelNatPaOPGAMG01_FD_44947 | JGI IMG/M metagenome (IMG submission 44947)
TCAATCCTGGCGATAAGGAATTACATTTCCATTCATTGAGCATACAGGCAATTGAAATTTATCGCCAATTTTCCAAATTGCCTGTAATGTGATTTCACTGGAATGATAAGATCAAATAGATATTTGTGTATGCTATCAGTGGATGTTAAAACTGAAGTTTTTGTGGTGTCTGTCTGGTGAATAAGATGAAGGCTGTGATATTTGCCAAACCGAGCGAGAGGCTGCCGGGTAAGCACCTGATGGATATTTGCGGACAACCAATGATAAAAATGATTTACAATATATTTGTAGATTCGTCTTTTTTCGAGGATGTGGTCATATACTCCAAATATGAATCACTGGATATAAGTGGAGTGAATATAGTAAAAGACCACTCAAAAGGGACAATAATAGACTCCCTGATCTCTGCATTACGGGAATTCAAAGAGTTCTTTGCTGTTGCGGGAGACATTCCACTTGTTGACAGGGAGATAATAGAGAAGATTATGATAAAATATAATGGTTTTCCAATTGCACCAATCAATACGGACGGAATCATAGAACCTCTGTTTGGTATTTATAATGACTCAATCCTGGATGAAATGGTGACACACTCTCAGAAAGATAAAAGAATATTCTCTTTTCTGGAGAGAAAATTCATACTTGTAAGGCTGGAACCCATTGACAGCGTGAAGCTCTACAATATAAACACACTTCAGGATTACATCGATGCANAGAAGAAGATTCGCTGCTAGCATCAGTCCGCATTAAACACGTAATAATCCATAATTTTGATTATCTCATCATCGAACTTCTCGGGGAAAGTTGCCCTGTAGCCGAACAATTTCATGGCTATGCTCCTGTTTTGGCTGTACAATTCGAAATATTTGAACTTGGTGGATGATATNTCCATGTCCAGTATCCAGATACGTTCCAGTTCTTTATCCAGTTTCATTCTCCACCTCTGCAAGCTTCCTGGCAAGGAGGAGGTAATCCCTTTCCGCCTTATCGACCTTCCTCTTCAAATCTGCCAGAATCTTTTCCTTTTCGAGTATTTCATCCTCCAGTTCAGACAAATATTCACCCCCTAATCAGGAATCATCACCCTTGCAGGAATTCAGCCGTACAGCCTGGAGGATTCCATCTCCGCCCCTTCAATACGACCAGAAATTTAATCCTTTTTCATTTGTGTCAAGAACCGTTTTATAATCTATTGTAATCAGTATAGAGTGGCTACCCTAACTGTTTGCCCTTACTGTGGTACCGGTTGTCAGATTTTGATAGATGAGCTCGATTCATCTGCCAGAGTGATCGGTTATTCCAGGTCACCTGTAAATGAGGGAAAATTGTGCGTAAAGGGCTATTCTGGACTTACCTATAATTTTTCAAAAGAGAGACTGAGATATCCACTCGTGAAAAGGGAAGGAAAGTTCACGAGAATTTCATGGGAAGAGGCCTTAAATGAGGCCACTACAAAACTGAGGTCGATAGTAAGGGATTACGGGCCGGATGCTGTCGCCTTCCAGTCATCCGCTAAATGCACAAATGAAGAAAATTACCTGATGCAGAAGATGGCAAGGCTGGTAGGGACAAATAACATAGATCATTGTGCAAGAAGCTGCCACAGTCCGACTGCCCTNGGACTGATTGAGACACTTGGTGCAGGTGCTGCAACCGGATCAATAAGCAGTCTGGAAGACACCAAAACATTCCTTATAATTGGCTCTAACACTACGGAACAGCATCCCATAATAGGAGCAAAGGTGGTGACCGAGGTAAAGAAAGGGAAAAAACTGATTGTTGCTGATCCAAGGAGGACCCAACTTGCCGAACTTGCGGATATCCATCTACAATTTAGGCCGGGGACAGATGTTGCATTACTGAATTCAATAATGTATGTGATCATTAGGGATGGACTTCAGGACACCTCCTTCATAGATTCAAGGACGAGTGGCTTTTCTGCATTCAGGGATGAAGTTATGAATTATCCGCCAGAAAAGATGGAAATTATTACGGGCATCCCTCCTCAGATGATAGAAAAAGCAGCTCATCTCATTGGAAGTGAAAGGCCAGTGGCAATACTCTATGCCATGGGAATTACACAGCATATTCATGGAACAGAAAATGTGATGGACGTATCCAATCTTGCACTCCTTACGGGAAACATTGGAAAGAGGGGTTCCGGAATATTTCCACTGAGGGGACAGAATAATGTACAGGGCTCTTCAGATATGGGAGCTCTTTCTGAATTCTATCCCGGATATGTAAGATATGATTCAGATAAGGTCGATTTCTTTGAGAAGCTCTGGAATTCTAAACTGCCGAGGACTAGGGGACTCAGTCTTTCAGAGATGTTTGAGGCCGCTGCGGATGGAAAGGTCAAGGCAATTTACCTGATGGGAGAGAACCCACTGATAACTGAGGCATCTGTAACCGATGTAGAGAAGGGAATAGACAGCCTCGATCTCTTCATAGTTCAGGATATATTCATGACCACAACGGCCGGGAGGGCTCACATAGTCCTGCCAGCTACCAGTTCACTCGAAAAGGAGGGGACATTCACGAATACGGAAAGGAGGATACAGAAGGTATCAAGAGTTTACGAGAGACCGGGGGAGGCAATGGAGGACTGGTGGATACTGAACGAAATGGGAAAGAGATTGGGTATCTTCAAGGGATATGACTCCCCCCGTGATGTATTCGAAGAGATAAGGGCTGCTGTACCCGGGTACTCTGGTGCCACTTATGAGAACATATTCCCCCTGGGAAAGCAGTGGCCAATCAACGACGAAAACCCTGAGGGCACCGAGATTCTTCATACCAGGTCATTCCCAATAGGGAGGGCAAGATTTGTCCCGACCCCTTATGGAGATCCATCGGAGGTAGTTGATGAAGAATACAACTTCATCATGACAACGGGACGGAATTACTTTCAGTGGCATTCTGGAACCATGAGCAGGAGAACTGACATCCTCGACAGGGAATCTCCGGAAGCTTATGTGGAAATAAATGTTGAAGATGCAAAGAAGCTGAACATACGGAATTCCAGTTTCGTCACTGTCAGNTCAAGACACGGTTCCATCCGGGTGAAGGCCAGGGTAACCGAGAGGATCATGCCAGGCGTCGTATTCGTGCCATTCCATTTTGAGGAAGTGAGGGTCAATCTGCTGGTTGGGAATCAGGTAGACAAGATCTCCAGGATCCCTGAATTCAAAGTTGTTGCAGTGAGGTTGATCCCGTGATTAACGTTCTCAATGCCAGGGAGATGGAAGATCTCTTCTCAAGGTTAAGGAAGGATTACGAGACGTTCGGTGCAGTGGAGGAGAACGGCGAGGTAGTGTTCGATAAGATCAGCAGGTTCTCTGAAGTCTCGGAAAAGAAATCAAGGTATGCACCGAAAGAGTTCCTGATATCCAGAAATGAAAATGTGCTGTCCACTCCTGATACAACAAGGAAGGCCGTCTTTGGAATCAAGAGTTGCGATCTGAAGGGATTCTACATAATGGACAAACAGATACTTGGGAAAGACCCATTTTACACTGCAAAGAGGAATAACACGCTCTTCGTTAATTTCGTATGCACTGAACAATGTGCTGGGGGATTCTGCTCCACATTTGGGGGGCCACTCCTCGAAGAATACCAGATACAGGTTGTCAGAGATGGGGAGAATTATTACGTGCTTTCATCGGATGAATTTTCCAAATATTTGGATGGATTCAAGGAAGCCGATTTGTCAAGAGTAGATGAGATGATGTCAAAATTCAAGGAAATGTCTCCCCCTTTGAATGTTGAGGGTATAGAGAACAGGATNAAATGGAATTCTATTCTATGGAAGAATTTTGCATCAGAATGCATTTCGTGCGGTGCCTGCAATTATTCCTGCCCGACGTGCTATTGTTTTGACCTTTATGATAGGGATGATGAGAGACTGAGAGAGTGGGATTCCTGCATTCTCGGAGGATTCACNTCCACCTCTGCTGGCAACGTCAGGAATTCGCTCGATGAGAGACTGAGACAGAGGTTTTACCACAAATTTGTATATTATAAGAAATCAAGGGGNGAATACCTGTGCACAGGGTGCAATCGCTGTGTTGATGACTGCCCTGTAGAAATAGACATAAAGGAGGTGATCACACATGATTACCAGAGTGAATGAATACGTCCCAAATTACACAGAGGTTACTGAAAGCCGGAAGGAGACAAGAGACGTATTCACAATAGCCACGAGGGAGAAGAATGCAGGGATTCCTGGACAGTTTTTCATGTTATCCTTACCGGGAGTTGGGNAGGCACCAATATCGGTTGCCTCTGGAACTGGAAGAAACANGGAATTCACAATCCGGAGCATAGGGAAAGTCACTTCGAAACTAGAAAATGAAAAGAAGATAGGCATAAGAGGTCCATATGGCAATGGTTGGCCCTGGGAAGAATATGATGAAATTCTTGCAATTGCAGGAGGCATCGGCATCCCCCCTATAAGGAGNCTCATCCAGGTCATTGCNGACAAGGGAGAAGCGGACAAACTTGAAGTCCTCTATGGTGCAAAACTTCCCTCNGATATCGTTTACAGGAATGAAATTGACGACTGGAAGAGGAAAATAAGATTTCTTCTAACAGTGGACAACGGGGACTCCACATGGAATGGCAGGACAGGATTCGTAACCAGCCTCATCCGCGAATCAACTGTCAGCAGGAATGCGGCCGCATTCGTCATCGGACCTCCGCTGATGATGAAAAATTCAGTGCTGGAACTGGTAGCGAATGGATTCAGTGAAGANAGAATATTCCTGTCTCTGGAAAGAAGAATGGAATGCGGCATTGGTGTCTGCGGACACTGCAATCTGGGCGAATTCTACGTGTGTGAGGACGGCCCCATTTTCAACTATTCCAAGGTAAAGACGCAACCCGAGCTTTTTCTCTAAGCCTCCATTCCGAGAGACCTCAACACCTCTGCTGTAGGTTTTCCGTCTGGACCTATTCCTACTTCCTGTAGATAGTCTTCCACCATCCTCTTGTAGTCTATAACCACCCCCTGGGTTGGTCCGGCCTCAAGAGGAGGATTTCCGACCATCCTTCCGGGGGGAGACATATTCCAGACATTTATTCCTTGCCTGTAGTTGAAAAGATGTCTTGCTACCTGAATTCTTCTGCCCATCTCCATCAGTTCCTCGGGTGTAAGGTCCCACCCCATTATGGCCTTGAAAACTTCTACGTATGGATAGCTGTTGGGCCACACTGCTGTAGAGAACTGGCACATTCCCGTCGCATTCATAATCTGCATCCCGTATGAGGAGATTGCCTGGAGTTTCCCCTTTCCATTGACTGAGTATCTTTCTATCTTTGTTCCGGAACCAGGATACTGAAATGGAAGTGTAAGCTGTCCTCCTTCGTCAAATCCTATGCCCCCGGCTGTGTGTCTTCCAGGCGTAGGATCTGCAATATATGTTGTGGCCAGACTCGGCATCAACCTTGGATCATGCATTGGAAGATCCTGCCCGAACATATGCATTGCAAATTCCTTGCTTCCCTTCCCGATGGTTTCAGACGCCGTCTTTGCGCCCATGCCGAGAATCCTTCCTATTCCCTCCCCCTTGGCTATGAGTTTCACGAGATTGATCATTCCATCCGGATTCCCGAACCCTATCCTGAACCCAAAATCATTGTCTGTCAATATTCCCTTTTCATAGCACTCGTTGGCGAATGCTATGACAGCCCCTGCAGATATTATGTCCAGTCCTTCCCTGTTACATATCTCGAATGCCATAGCCATTGCATCCAAATCTGAGTTAAGATTCAATCCTCCAAATGATCCAGTTCCCTCATATTCCAGCCTGTGCCCCTCAATTTGCCCATAGCGAGTGTTTCTCCTGACATGTCCGCCACAGGCAAGGGTGCATTGTGCACAGCCATATGATCGTAACTTGTCCTTGGCAATCTCTTCTCCGCTTATCTTTTTTGCATTGTCCTCTCCGAAATCAACGAGCCCCACCCCCTTCCAGTTTTTTATTGGAGTGTCCCCATTGAGATGAGAAGACTCTGTGAGAGCCGTTGTTCCAAATAACTGCCACGGCCTTGCCAGCTCGATGTTCTTGTTGAACTGTATCTGGATCTGCTTTATTGTCTGTACAAGCATTTCCCTGTCAAATGGTTCTATTTTCTTAGTTCCCCTGACTACTATGCCCTTTAATTTTTTTGAGCCCATGACAGCCCCCAGACCAGACCTTCCGGCAGCCCTTCCGTAATCATTCATTATTGAGGCTATCAGAAGTTTTTTCTCCCCTGGCACTCCTATCACCAAAGCCTGCCCTTTGGGCTCTAATTTCTTGAGAAAGTCTTCGGACTCGTAGGCATTCTTCCCCCAGATTTGTGATGCATCTTCAAGGGAGTATTTTCCGTCGTTGATCCTCAGGTATACGGGTCTATCTGAAGCTCCTCTGAAAAATATGGCGTCAAATCCGCTGTTCTTCAGTTCGGGGCCAAATTTTCCTCCGCAGTTCGAGTCCCCCCAGGTCCCTGTCATTGGGGATTTTGCAACAACCTCAAAGCGGCCCCCGAGCGGAACGCCATGACTATTGAAAATTCCTGTTATCACTCCAAGAATGTTGTCCGGGCCAAGTGGATCCTCCCCTCCCTTCATTTCCCTGTTTAGAATGTATACGCCCAGACCATATCCTGTTAGATATTTCCTATAAATTTCTTCTGGAATCGCCTCTTCCTTGAACGATTTATTTGTTAAATCAACCCACAGAATCTTTCCATTCACTCCGTACATGTCCATCTGATAGAAAATTGAATATAATTGATTTTCCGTCGCAGACAAAGGCATGATTTATTATCCATCTTAACATATGGAAGCAATGGTAGATCTCAATCTAGGACCATACGTGCAGGATCAGATGAAACAAGCGGAAGCATTGCAAAAGCAACTTGAAACATTGCTTGCCCAGCAGTATCAGTACGAGGTGAAGCTGAGGGAAGACAAGAAAACACTGGAATATTTAAATACAGCAAATGAGGGAGATGAAATATACAGAGGGATCGGAACAATCCTGGTCAAGGTCAATGACATCCAATCATTCAAGAAAGAAGTGGAGGAAGATGTGGAGATATCTGAACTGCGACTCAAAGGCATAAAGGAACAGGTTGACCAGCTTAATGCCAAGCTGAAGGCAATCTCTGATGAAATAAACAAGCTTTACCAGAAGGGCAATGCGAAAAATTAGGGCCATCTATCGATTAACATAGCATCACCTAGACTGTAAAAATAATATTTTTCCCTTATCGCTTCTTCGTAGGCTTGCTTAATCCTGCCCTCACTACCGAATGCATAAACGAGGGAGAGGAGCGAGCTCCTAGGAATGTGAAAATTTGTAAGAAGATGGGTGATGTTAGAATTGAATTTCCAGCCGGGATAGATGAATATTCGTGTCCTGCCCCTGTACGGCCTTATTTTGCCCGGTAATGAAGCAGTTTCAAGGGAACGCACAACTGTCGTTCCCACCGCAACCAAATTGCCCTTTGCATTTTCGATCTGAGAGACCGTATCCTCCGGGACCTCAATTTCCTCTTCATCCACTATATGTTCCCTTATGTCTTCTGATGTAATTCCCTTAAATGTTCCATATCCTACCCCCAGCAACACGTACAGAACTTTGACACCGTTATTGGCAAGTTTATTTAACATGAGCCTATCGAAATGCAGGCTTGCCGTCGGGGCAGCAATGGAGTTTGTCTCGTTTCCGATCTCATTCTGATAGTAGCTGTAATCAGCTCTTTTCTTTATGTACGGAGGAAGGGGTAAGTGACCGATCTTTTCAATAAAATCCCAGTCTATCTGTCCAGATATCAGTCTCTTTCCATCCCCCAGAGATGATACCCTAACATCCCTTCCCGATAATTCTATCCTATCTCCGTCTCTCACTTTTCCCCTGATAAATGCCGTGAACCCACTTTCCGTTTTTTCAAGGAAAGTTATTGAGACTTTGCCTCCTGTTTGCTTTGTTGCGTAAACGAGAGATTTCCTCACCTTTGTTCTATTCAATATTATTGTATCTCCCTTTGAGAAAAGATTGATTATTTTGGGGAAGGAAGAATGTGATATTACTCCTGAATTAAGGATCATCAATCTGCAATTTGAACGCTTCAACGGGGGAGACTGCCTTATCAATTCGACTGGTAAATTGAAGTCAAGGTTTGATAAGCTGTATCTGTTCAACAAACCCTGAATTGATTTGAGTTTATAAGGGTTTTATAATAAGGATACAAATGCAGCGCTGTTCATCATTCCGTGAATAGAAAAGAAACAATGAAAAAGATAATATAATGAACTACCCAAATAAACATCTGTATCACTGATTCTAGATCCCGAATTTCGGTTGCAAATAAACCTTAAATACACTCAGATTATCAGTTTCTGCGAGCTTTCTGCATAAGTGCATGATTCCGTTAAACAGTGGTGCAGAATGGCAATGAACAGAGATGAGGTCTCCACCGCAAATGGAGTCTGATATGTACAGGGTTGGCAATTGCCGTAAAACACAGACAAAACAGGTTATGCTTGAAACGCAGCCTTAGAACCGCAATATGACCGGATAGAGGCAGTAGAGTGATACTCAAGAAGTTTAAGCATTCTAATTTCATAGCAATGATAACTTTTAAGAGAGAGCATGAACATTTTTAACGGAAATTGTAACCCGAAGATTAAAAATTGTTTTTGGGGCCCGTGGTCTAGTGGTTATGACATCGCTCTCACACAGCGAAGGCCGCCGGTTCAAATCCGGCCGGGCCCATCGACGTTTGGGGGATATAGATAAGACTTTGAAATTTTGACCTTTTAAGAATGAATAAAATAAGATGTTAATTATTTAATTTCCTTTCTTGATAAACCTTGTAAATTCCTTTCAAAGCTTTGGATTTGTATTTCATTTCATTTTTACTAATCCTTTCCTTGATATTCCATAGGGTTTGTTTAGATATTCCCTTACCCCTGACATCCTTAGGTTTCAATGAAAGAATCCATTGTTTGAAATCTTCAATGTTCTCATATTCAAGGNATGAATCATCATCTATTCCAAAAACAGAGGCCTCTTCAAGGTTATTGGATTCCTTTCCTATGTATCTTATCCTATTAACAACGATATGTTTCCTGTGTGCAATTCCCTGATTGTCATAATAAAATTTGTTATCGCTATGCCTTACGTATTGTGTCAATACATCCTCTAAGGTATGCCAGTAAGCATCAGAAGGTAAGGGTAATTTATCTGATGCTGTATTAGTTTTATAATCAACAAATGGCTTGTATTGAATTCCAGTGATATCTTTGTCATAAGGCAAACATGGTATTATTCCGTTTTTCTCTGAACCAATAAGCATAAAATTGAAAGGCTTTATTTTCTTATTGAGAAGTTTTATTCTATCCCTTTGCCTTTTTATAAGAAAATATAAATTATGGTTTTCTCATAATGTATTAGATCAATATACTCGTAAGGAGTGTGAAATGATGTCTAAAAGAAATATTATTATAAAAATGGTTGTTATTTCGATAGTAGTTCTCTTTCTGTTTTCTGGGTCCATTGCTGTGAACCTTGGAACCCAGACTTCCAATAAGTCAACGAAGTATTTATCTGAAAATCCTCTTTCTTACAATCAGATTCCTAAAGAATTAACACAACAAACGGTAAGCGGAAATCAACCAGTAAATCCGTATAGGTTTTATTCTAGTGAACCAGCACCAATGGGTATTGCTGATTACGGTCTTGGTCCCAATGATCAGCCGTATGGATATGAAACTACAGCATTTCTTGGAATAATTAATGTCAATAATTTGGAAACCTATAATGCTTCTTTGAACCAATCCGCATATTGGATGAGTTTTCAGTTAAATGTCAATCTGTTTTTTGAGAATGGAGGTACACAATATGCTTACTGGGTACAAGATGTGGCACATGTTAATACATCAGATAATTATGTTCAATTCATAGACAATATTTGGAATTCGTCCTCATCTGGTGCTAATATGTTTAACAGTACAGTACTCGGCAATGGTACAGTGGGCAATTCAAGTGGAACAGGTTTCTATTATGACTGGGCAAATCAATATTTGCCCGGAAATGATATACCTCTCTCTTATCCATATAACATTCAATTTGAAGTTATTAGTTATGTGGATTCACAAGGATATCCAGCAGTTGCTTTTCTNTATAATGATGGTTATGGGTGGGTAACATANGACAATGCAAANTTTGTATTTGCTAGAGACTTAACATCATATCCTGAGTTTCTAGTTGACGGTTACCAGTATGAACCGAGTGGCAATTTTTATGATGCTGAATTGATTCTTGGTGGTCCTTGGTCAGGATACCAAACTTATGATGTTTCATCCTCACTAAATTTACAGCTTGAATACTGGAATGGAAACAATTTTCAGGAAATAACTAATGCATATGATTTTGGAAGTCATACAGCTGAAGGAATTAGTAATGTAGTATCGTCTGCCATGTACTACACAGAGAATGGAAGTATATTTGAGAGCATTCTGAACGGGTCGGGACAGCTTGCTCAAGTTTATACTCAATCTGATATTGGGGTCATTAACATATCATCCTCTCTTTCTTCTGGCTATCTAATGGTTAACAATTCGAGATATGATTTTATCGATGGAGATGTGAACATTACCATAGCACCCGGAACATATTCGTTCAGCCTGTATTCTTCCTCTGGCCTGTTAATAAAGGAATGGAATGAGGTAATATATGCAGGTGAATACCTTCCACTATCTGCTCTAAATATTTATCAAATAACATTCACAGAAAAAGGTCTTCCACCTGGGACAGTATGGTACGTTAATCTCAGCAACAGTCAGTCATTTTCTTCGACAACAGACACTATAGCATTTACAGAACCAAACGGTTTCTATACATATACAATTGCAACATCAAATAAAGAGTACACGCCATTAGAATTTACAGGATCATTTACTGTTAATGGATCGAATGTGAACATTTCAGTTACATTCCATTTAGTAACATATAAAATGACGTTCACAGAATCAGGTCTACCTTCAGGAAACTGGTATGTGAATATAACTGGCCAGCCATCATCTGGTCCAATATCATCATCCCTGGCATCATATTCGGTGTCCCTCCCCAATGGTTCATACTCCTACACAGTATCAACAGGCAACAAGGAGTATAAACCATCATATNCNGNANCATTCACAGTGAACGGTGCATCGGTCTCAGAATCTATCACATTCTCTGAGGTCACTTACATAATCACATTCACAGAATCAGGTCTCCCTACTGGTGCAACATGGAACGTTACTCTCAACGGAGTTAAATCATCATCGTCTTCATTCTCAATCTCATTCTCAGGA
>JGI24721J44947_10011076_pt1 | contig 11321 bp, 16 predicted proteins | sample YelNatPaOPGAMG01_FD_44947 | JGI IMG/M metagenome (IMG submission 44947)
CCGCTTGGGGGCTTCCACTTCATCGTCCCGGTGTTCCCACCAATTCAAAGCCTTCTCCAGGGCAGGGCCTTTGGGAATGGCATCCCGCAGTTCATCTTTGCTCTGCACCGGCAGGCCTGACGAATGGGCGTAGGCGCCATTGGTCAGTTCCACGATATGCAGGTTTCCTTTGACGAAGCTCCTGACCACCTCAATGTCGCCGAACTCTTTAGTGTGAAGGATTTGAGGCATATGCTCTCCCTTTTTACACGCCGATAATCATGGCTTTGACCACCGTGGCCGCGGGAGCGGCGCTGGTAGGCAATTCCACCAGGGGACCATCGGAAGCACCATCATTGTCTCCCTGGTAAATCCTGAGTTTCAGGGCGCTCTGGTCGGAGTAGTCGATTTTGTAGACATAGCCATTAATGGGCTGGTCCACAAAGACCGCTTTGATCTGCTTGTTGATGCCGAACTGCTCTTTCCCGCCGATGGGGATGCCGCCGCTCGGATAAGTGTTGGTGCCATTGCCGAAGGCGATGCTCGCCAAAGTGATCTTGTTCGCCACTCCCAAAAAATCCCGGTCCACGATAGTGACCGTTGCTGTCACATCAGCCATGCTCCATCCTCCTTATGCCCGGGCCGCCCGTTGACGGCCCAGGTCAAAGGTTTACAGAACTACCAGATTGGCACAATTGCCGTCGGACTCGGGCACCGGGCAGGCCAGGATGAACCAGTTGGCCGCGCCGGCCCCGGTGGCCCCAGCGGTTTTCTGTTCGATGATGACCTGCTGGCCGGGAAGCACCTTGAAGCCGTCGATGCGTTTGTGGATGATAATCCCATCCGCCCGGGCCGCATTCATGGTGATGGTGGCCTTCTCCAGGCGGCCGGTGTCGCTGTTGTGCGTGGGTCGGAAGTCCAGGGCTACCACTTGGGCGGTGCCTGGCACGGTGTAGGCGGTAGTCACTTCGCAGCCCAACCCCATGACCCACATGGGCCGCCGGGCCGTAAAGGTAAACAGATCGCCGGCGGTTGCGCTATAGGCCGTGGGGGTCAAGCCAGCATCGGCCTTTTGCGCGGTCAGGACCTCGGCATCATAGCTGCCGTATTGATTCTGTCCCATGGTCAAGTCCTCCTATCTCAGTCCTGCTTAGGACGAACCGAGGCGAATGATTTTGGCCTCGCCGTCGTTGGCGGTGTCCCACACCGAGCCGAAGGCCAAGATGCCATACCAAGCCACAGCCTTGGTGCGACCGAAGTCGCTCTGGTAGTTGGGGTCGGCCCGCAGTTCCGGGGTTTCCACCTCAATACGGGCCACGGCCTCGTCGCCGAAGACCACCGCCTCACCGATGGCGGTGGAACTCCCTACGGTGTTGGCAAGGGCCGCAGAACGGTTCACCTCCACCCACCGGATGCGCTCGGTTTTGCCCTGTTCGCCCAGGAAGAAGAAGTCACCCTTCTGGAGATAAAGATGGACCATCTGCCAGAGGCGGTCCTGCTTCAGGCTCCGGAGGTTTTTGTTGCAGGACAGACCGACGTAATCCTCCCCCTCATAGGGCGGGCAGTGGATGGTATCCGCCAGGTAGTCGGCAATGGCGCAGCAGTGGTCGAACCCCAGACCCGCGGTGGCCAAAGTTGAGGCCGTGCCATCGGTATCCCATACACCGCCGGTGAGGCTGGTGGGGGTAAAGATGATCTTGACGGCGGTGGNATCCATAAATGCCTTGGCCGCGGTGGTGTCCATGGCCCGTTCCATTTGCCGGCGGAGGGCCTTCTGAAGAATGCTGCGGGGGTTGAATTGCCCCAACTGCTCGGCCAGATTGGTGTATTCCACGCCCCGGCCATATTCCACCACCCGAAACTGCCGATTGCCGAACTGGAGCTTGTCGATGGGAATCCGGTTGGACTCTTCCAGTTGGGCGCTGGTGGGGTCGGGTAGTTCCTTGACGTGCATCAGGTTGACGTATTCGCCTTTGTTTTTTCCAAACCCGATGCCGAAGTCATGGGTGAAGGGCATAACCTTGCACTTCCCCAGGGATTGCTCCAGAAGTTTGTTGCTGAGATAGCGGTTCTTGTAAACGCCTACATCAGCATCAAATGTCCAGTTCATGGGAGTTGCCATAATTTAGTCCTCCTCAGATGACCCTCCTTTGCATCTGCTGGTCGAGGAGGGCCCCGATGGTTGCAGGTTTTTCGTTGCCGGATACTCTTGTGCTGGCATCACTGCCCCGTTCCATGACCGCGTGTTCCCGGTGAATGCTTTCCGGGGCCGGCCGGGCCGGGCTGGCTTTCGGTCTCAGGCGATTGGTCTCCTGGACCATCCACCTGACCTCATCCTGGAAGGAAAGGCCCTCCGGCAGGAAGTTCAGGTTGCTCCAGAAGAGCCGGTGGTCAAGAGAGCCGGGCGTCATATCCAGACCCGCCTGACGCGCCAGGTCCTCAGCCATGGCCACTACCCGCTGTTGATCATCTCCCGGTGGTGCTGGGGTAGCGGGTGGTGTGCCGGCAGCCAGCGGGGGCTGGGCATCTTGCCCTGACGCCCCCCGGAGGCGTTCTTCCAGGCGCCGGTCAATCTCGCTGAGAACGGATTGCAGCAGGAGCTTGTCCAGCCCGGTTTTGGCCCAGGCTTGGGCGGCCAGCTTGTGGTAATTCGGGTCATAGGGGTCAAGCTCACTGATTTCGGTCAGGGCTGATTCATAGGCAGCCACGAGTTGTTCATTGGTCTTNGGCTCCTGANTTTCCTCTTTTGAGGGTAGGGCCTTGCCGGACTTAACCTCTTCCAGTTCTTGGCGCAGTTTTTCTGCTTCTGCCTTGGCGGCGGCGGCGGCCTGAGTGGCCTCGTGCATCTTCCGCTCGGCTTCTTGATAGCCGATCTCGGCCTCCCGGTGGCTTTTGTATTTGGGGGTGAAGCCCCAATCCTCCGCCTGGCCGTCTCCCGCTTCTTTCGGGGGCTCTTTCTCGGGGGGCTTCGCGTCGGGTTTTTCTGGTGCCGACGGAGGCTCCGGAGGGGTCTGTTTGCCCTCCTCCTCATCCTGCGTTTCAGGATCGCCCTCGGTGTCCGCAGGATGACCGGAGAAAACCCTGTTTCCCTGGATGCGGTCNATGACGGCNCCCAAGGAGTCGGNATTATCCGGACCGATGGTTTCAACCGCCTTTACCGATGTTGCTTCTGCGCCTTCACTCATACACTGCTCCTCTCCCCCGGGTGTCCTGGCGGGCCGGGTGGGGCATAGTTTTTATGTCCTTGCCGGTATCCCTTATGGGGCGGCATGTTTTGCTTGCAGATATTCTCTGGCCAGGGATGGCCCCATAAGCTGCTTCATCCTCTCCTCAGCAATCTTTGGGGCCAGGTCCACCTCGAATCCCATTTCCCGGGCGATGGCTTCAATGGTCTGGCAGCGGACGTCCTGCTTGGCCAGATCCGTCAAAATATTGACATAGAGCTTCGTCAGTATGTTCAGTGCGGGACTCTTTTGGAGTTCCGCTCTCAGCGCCATGCTGTTCTGAATCGCCTCATGGTATTTATCCTGGGCGCTTTCGGTCTTTGGCCGGGACGAGTGCGTCAGGGGGCGCCCGCTCACGATGTCAATATCCACGCCTTGACTGCTTAAGATGTCGGTCATGCCATACCCTCTTCCGTTCCAGCCCCCAGACTTGCGGGCGGCATAGCAATCTGTTCATTGGTTTGGGGCTGCATCAGGAAGCCCGCGGCCTCCTGGCCGGAAGCCGCATCCTGGAGGGCCTGCACCTGGATTGCCTGTTCTTGTTGAAATTGCTGGGCCCCGTCAATGGCGTCAGCCGTCTGTTGGTCTACGACGATTCCCTCATCCTTAAGGTTCAGGCGTTTTTCCAATGACTTAAGCAGGGCGTAGGGCTTCAAATAGGGCAGGAATATTTGTCCTTCAGCAAAGAGGGGCAGGATCGTTTCCCGGATATTGCGGATAATCTCCCAATCCCGCATGAGTGCCGAGATGCCGGATACGGAGAAATTGCCGGTGGTCAATTGTGGCAGCTTCAGACCGGTGGGGGAGGAGGGATCGGCATAGCGGTCGGCCCATTCCTGCCCCATGAGGGTGGCCATTTCATCATAGGTGATGTTGATGGCCACGGTTTCGGCCCCGGCCAAGATGGCGTCCAGGGCCCCGTGCTCCAGGTTTTTGCCGATAAGGCCAAAGACGGTGAGGTTCTGCTCCAGGCTCTGGGCCGACTCCCGGGCGGTGACTTCCGCCCGGTAGCCGGGCAGGCCCCGCACCANGCTGGTTATAAAGGTGCCTTCCTCAAAGCGCTGTTGGGCGAAGTTTTCGTTCGCCAGGATTTCATTGGTGATGCTTCTGCGCTCGACTGTGCGGATGGCCTGTTGGCCGCTGACCGTGCCCCGGGTGAGGTATTTCTTGCCCGGGTAGTCGTCAATGTCGTCAGGGTCCACCAGGGAGGAGATGTCAATCTCGGTGGGCGGATTAACCACCCAATTGAGGTTGTCGTTATGGAGGCACAGCAGGGAGCACATGAAATACCACAGGCTCTTGATACCATGGAGCAGTCCGCGGCCGTCAAACCGCAGAAGATGGGGAAGTGGCGAGAAGCCGCTTCCCGGCCACCGCAGGGTAGGATAGGGGCTGGCTTTGGGAAGCCGGATAACCCGCCCGGCAGCCACGCTGTAAGAGGCTTTGGGAAGCAGCAGTTCGCCCCGGCTGTCCAGGACGGTGCCCCAGAATTCCGAGGTCAGTATCAAGGTCCTATACCTGGAGCGGTGGATGATATGTCCTTTGCGGGCGGCGATGGCTTCCCGGGTCATGTGGGGATCAAACTTCGGGTCACTCCCGGGCGCACCCGGGGCGATGGCCGGCACGTTCACGTAGCGGCCGTCCTTCATCCACTTCCGGAGCAGCCAGTAGTCCAGGTATTCNTGGTGTATCCAATACATCCCGGATTGCGGTTGCCGGGAGATGGCATCCGGGTCCCGGTGAATCTTCCAGGGTTCCACCATGATGTAGCGCAACCCCTTGCCGGTGCGCCACACCGGGATCATCTCCAGGCTCTGACCCACTGCGAAGCCCATGCCGCAGGCGTCGGTGAACTGAATAGGGAAGTTGGCGTAGTTGCGGCTGAGCATCAGCCCCATCAGTTTGGTCCAGAATTCCGCAGCTTCCTGATCTTTCTCATTCTCGATGCTCAGAAACTGAACATCGAAGGCCTTGCGCACGATGGCCATGGCGAACTGGACAGCCCCGAAGGGCTTGGGGATGATCACCTTGGACTGCCAGTCCTCCTTCTTGGCATAATTGGGGGGCGGGTCTTCNTTGAAGACCTTCCAGCACTCATTCTGCTCTTCCCGCACCTTTTGCATGGCCTGCACCGAGGTNTCGATNCAGTCNTGGCAGTAATCCACAAAATGCTGTTCGTTCTCCCCGGCNTAGGCTTGGGCGGCTTCTTCCCGCTCCCGCANTTCTTTCTCGTCCATTGCAGGGGGGCCGGCACCCTCCTTTTCAATCTGGAGGACCCGGAGCCGGACCGCCTCTTGGGGGTTGTCGGCAAAGGCCATGCTTACCTCGCTCGCCTGGAACGCTTCANGTCACTAAGGATTCCGCCCATCGTCCTTTTGGGAGTCGCCGGGGGCTTGGGCGGCCGGGCTCCGGCGGGCATCTTAAGCGTCATGGGCTTGGCGCCGCTACCCGGCTCGGGNGGAGGCNCTTCCGGTGGGGGAGNTGCCGGAGGTGGCAGCGGCGGGCCAAGATTGGGGTTAGGGGCAGGCTCTGCCATGGGCGTTCCCGGAGGTTTCACGGGTTTCGGACGCTTCGGACGCTTCGGACGCTTCGGTCCAGAAGTTTTCTTTTCGGGTAGTCCTTTGAGCTTCGTGGAAGCGAATTCCTCCACATCACCAGGCTTCATGGTGCGGGCGATTTTGGCCGCGGCCGGCGATTTAGAGGCTGACATCTCGCCGGTTTGTATGGCATGGGCCATTCCCATAATCCGCTGTTGCGCTTTCGATTTGGCCGGCATAATTCACTTCCCGCAGCCCTTACGGCCGCCTTTTTTCTTCCGGTTCATGGTTTGACCTCCTTCAGGTCTGCGGCTATCTGACCGCATTTAGGGCACATGCCTTGTTCACCCAGGGCATGGTCATACACGTCATAGACTGCGGCGAACTCATGGCCGCAGGCCTGACAGACGGCCAGGTCCACGTCGTATTCCCGCCTGGTGTCCTCTTCGGGAGCCCTCTCCCGGTCCCAGACGATGAGGTCATAGTTGCGCCGGTAAGCCTCGGAAACATGGCGGCAGTTGGCCAAGTCGCCCGTAGGATAGGGCGGTTCTCCGTCCCAGCCTTTTTCGCCGGGGTCGTGGATTTCGCCGGTGACCATGTTGCGGAACACCTCTTTCCCTTGCTTCACCCCGTTTTTGTCTTTGCCGAGGTATTGTTTGACCTCCCACCAGCCTTTGAAACCGCCGGTTTCAAGCTCGGGCATTTACCGCGCACCTCCAATGGCATAGGTCTGGACCCGGCGCCGGTTCTGTTGGGCAATGCGCCGGTAGGTCATGACGTTCTTTTTGTAGTCAAAGCCCGGCAGGAGGACCGAAACGCCGTTGGCAAAGCAATCTCCCATATGGCTGGCCTCATCTTTTTCCGGGATATTGCTGATGATGTTGCCGGAGTTATCGGTCTTGTAGTGCCAAGCCCCGGACAAGGACTTGATCAATTGTCGGCAGGAGGGGTTCACCAGGACGGCCGGGAGGCCCTCGATATTCATGTTGAGGGCCTTCTTCATGCCGTTTTTCATGATCTCCCACTTGATCGGGCCGTGTTCGAAGATGGTGCCGAAGGCGTCCTCCACCACCCGGGCGGCGGATTCCTGCTTGTTGCTCTGGTCCGGCACTTTCATGGTGAAATCGCCGATATCCCGCCAGGCCCTGATTTTGCCTTTCCACCTGGGGCTGTTCATCAGGGGTTTGACGTGGGCCTCGATGAGGGTGCGGATATCGGCGTTTTCCAGCTTGATTTCGTCGATGAAAATTAGGCGGCCGATGGTAGTGATCTGGCCTATCAGACAACAGGGGTTGTGCCAGGAGTCCCAGATTCGGAAAGACACCAAGCCGGGGGCCGGCTCCAGGGGTTCCGCGGCCACGTGCAGGGCCGGGTTGAATTCCGGCGTCACTTTCTTGCCCCGGTAGACGGGGGCGAACTGTCCCAGGGCATAGCGCATAAAGGAGGCTTGGTCGTCTCTGTAGGCGGCCCGCACCGCCGCCCGGGAGATGGGGTTGACGTGGAAATTTTCCCCGGGTTCGATGCGAAAGATGGCTTTGGTGATCTCCGGCTCATCCGGGTCGATGAATTCCGGCTCGATGAGCCGTTTGAAGGTCCAATGGTCCTGGTCTGCGGGATTCATGGAAATTTGCAGGCGGGCCAGGGTATTCTTCTGCCTGGTGGCCCGCACCAGGGCGGCGTTGAATACCTCCTCAGAGAGGCCGGCATTGGCCTTGTCGGTCATGGGGGCAGGCTCTTCCAGCCAAATCAGGGCGTATTCCGGACCCTGGAGCTTGGAGAGGCTGGCGGGGTCATCAATGCCGAACAGGTCCACGTCCACCTGGGGGTTGCTGAATATGGTCAGTTGCTTGAAATCGTTGCGGAAGCGGTAAATCCAGGGAGTGGCTTCAAACATTTCCATGATGGAGCGGGCCGTGGAGGTTTTGATATTCTCGTGGGTGTCCCGCACGATGGCGCAGCGTATGGGTCGCCCGCAGCGTTGGGCATGGATCAGCATGGACACCACCGAAGCATAGGTCTTCCCTTCCCCCGTATTGGAGTAAATGAGGTTGACCACCGCCGTGGAATAGGCGTAAGCCCGCTGTGTCGGGGTCAAACTGAATCTCAGTCTGACTCTTTTCATTGTTGTCAATTATTTGACGGGGAATAATTCTGGGAATCAAGTGAACGACAATCACTTGACAAAGAGATATTCTTGAGGAATCTTTAAGGAAATCTTGAGGATTTTCCGGGGAATCTTGAGGGTTGTTAAAATTTTGACAGACGCCAAAAACAGTGACATGCCGCCCAAGCCCCAAATCCGGAGGATTTTATTCTCGGGGGGGTCTTATCTCGTTGCCATACCCAGGCATTTCCTTGAATTGCACGGCCTCAAGGCGGGGGACCGGGTGGCGGTCATTCCTGGTAGCATCCTGCAAATCGTGCCGGTGAAGGAATGAGAACCCCACATCCTGTTAGTGCAGCAGAGATTCTGGACTTACGGCGCCTGCGGGAGATAAGACGGGACAAGGGCCTGACCCTGGACGCAGTGGGCCGGGCCATTGGTCTCTCCGGTGGACGTTATGGCGCCTTTGAGAGAGGAGCGGACTACATGCGCCTCTGGCACTTCCGCCAGATCTGCATCGTGCTGAACCTGGACCCTCTGGAAATTTGCGAAATACTGCGACATCCCGTCATCAACCGCCGAGATATGGAACATTTCCGGGCCGCCTGCCGCCGGCTGGGCACCACCCCGGCCCAGGCCCTGGCTGATTTTCTGAAAGTGTTCATCAAGGAAGCCAAAAGGAATTCTGCTAATCTGCCCGATTCTGCAATTTTTTAGATAAGCAGAATAAAAGTGAGGCGTGGGAAGGACGGGAGGGACTTTGCAAAAAAATTCTGCTGTTCATCAAAATTGCATAATTCAGCAAAATTCCCTGAAACTGCCTCCCATTACTCCCAATACTTCAGGCAATTTCTATTTTCCGAAAAGTGGACCCAAATGAGCCTTTTTTGAGTCATTTTCCGGAAAGTAAAGGCGGAAGCATGAAAATCGAAGGACCAGACGACATTTACGGCCCGTTTGACGAATCCGGAGAAATCGGCATTGCCGGGAAGCGCTGGCCCAAGGACCGGCCTGCGATAACCGTCAAGGCCCTTAAGGAAATCCTGGCCACAATTCCCGAGGATATGGCCGTTTCCCTGCCCCTCAAAGGCTCCATTCTGGGCATTGTGGATGACAAGGGCAACTATCGCGGATTTGTCAACTTAACCAAGGGAGAAGCCAACCTGTGGGAGCCGACGGTCTGATGAGGGAGAAAGAAGTGACAGAAAAAGTGTCAACGACCCCAGAGCACTTCGCCGTTTTCAAGGAAGAATTTCTGCGATGGGTGGATATTTTCGGTCTCAAAGGTTGGGAAATCTTCTTCGAGCACAAGGACCCGCCTGAGACCTGCCGGGCTTACATCGGCTACACCCTGACGGGCCGCTGCGCTACGGCATACCTGAGCCCGGAATGGATAAATTTCAGTGAGCCGCCCACCGACGCCATGGTCAGAAAGGTCGCCTTTCATGAGGCCTGTGAACTGCTCTTGGCCCGTTTCAATATCCTATGTCAGGAACGCTCTGTTCAGCGAGACGAAATCAGAGAAGAACTCCATGCTATCATCCGAACCATGGAGAACGTCTTGTTTCCCAAATATCAGGAGGCGTCAGTCTGATGAACGCCACGGCTACCGTAAATCAATGGCAGGATGATGGCGTCCCCTACCCCGACTTGGTGTGCTGGTCCTGCGGCAAGGCCGCAACCGTGGCCAATATCCCGGACCAAGGGGGGTCGCTCCTGGTGAAACTGTGTGGTCAATGCCTGTCCGATGCCCTTGAGGCTATCTATCAGGCCATCCTTGAAGAGAAAACAAAACCCCATAAACCTATCGATATATACCCATCGGCGGAAGATTATGCCAAATTGATGCGGGCCGATAGCGACGACGACGGCTACCCGGACTGATGAAAGAAAATTGCCACTACTCTGATAATGCACTACTTGGGGTTTGGATATGCCCCAAGTGTCAGAAAAGGTTTTCTGCGGGAATAACAATTTCGGCGCACTGGCGTTGGAATGGAAAGGCTTGGGAACATTATCATGGATTTCCTCTTGGTCATGTTGAAGCGATAAAGATAGCTGACCAGGGAGGAGGCAAAAATGGCTATAAGTAAGAAAGTTGAAAAACTGATCGTCAAAATAATGAAACTCATCGATAGTGATGAGAAAGCCTCGGTCACTGACTTCGCAGAAGCTCTCTCTTCTTCATTCATCTATCTCATCAAAGCCGCTCAAGACTTAAGTGGAGATGGTGAGGCCATACTTTATTTAACATTGCATTTATCTGATCTTGATCGAGAATTCCCCGATTATATGGACCAGGTCGTCTCATCTATCTGGGACTGATCCATGACTATCTACGACCACAACCTATTCGAAACCTTTCGCTATCCCAAAAAGCTTAACCTCATCCTCCGGGCCCTTTACGCTGGCTGGGCACCGGACGTCAAAAATGTCGACTTCATTCAACGCACCTTGACCCTCAAAAAATCAAACCCAGGAGAAAAAACCCATTATCTGCTCTTCCTGCCGCCTGACCGCTACTTCCAAATCCGCCAAAAAGGCCACGATATCAAAGGCGACGGCGTTCTGGCCCACATCCTCTTCCGCAACCTCCGCTTCGACCACAAAAATACCTTTAAGATTGTGGACATCACCTACAAAAACGCCCCCCAATATTGGGACTTCGACCTAAAACGACCCTACCTCGGCCTTCAACCCGCCAAACGACACCAGGCCGACGCCGCCTGGCTCCGCAAAATCTACAAACTTCTTCTGAATTTCTGGGATTTACACGGGCGACCGCCCGCTAAATATGAATTCCTGGACTTCGTGATGAATAAAACCGGTTACTTCAGCGACAAAGAGGTCCTCCGACTGCTCCGCTGCGGCCTCGGCACCCACTGGTCCGTCCATTTCGAAAACCATAAGACCAACCCCAAGGCCCGGCGCTGCTACTACTACTACCCTATTCCGGCATGACCTCCCCAGCAGGCCCCACAGACGTTGCAGACGTTGCTGACTCCTCCGGCGACCCTCTCTCAGACACAATGTGCCATCGAGAGTAATCCGCCGTGCCACCAAACTCGGATGACAGCGCAATCATGCCCATCTTCCGGAACATCTCCGCTATGATATCCAATACCTCAGCCAGATAGTCCTCATGGGTGAAGTCAATAAAATCAAGCTTCGAATCCACCCGGGCCCGGTCAATCTGCCTTATGACATCCTCCTCCAACTGATAAAGCTCCTCCGGGGTCATCTTTTGAACCCGGTATGCCTTTAACCGCTTCTCTCCATACTCCGGCATCTCCTCTACCTCCTTCCTGGCTCATAACCCTATTATAGCATGATTGGCAAAAAAACTGGCCACATACACTCTCTCAAACCACGATATCCCCCTCCGTCCCCCACGCCGCCGGCGACAGGCTATCCATCAATTTCCGGTTCATCTCCCGACACGGTCCGCAAATATATTTCCCCCCCAACACCTCCACC
>JGI24721J44947_10011085_pt1 | contig 11313 bp, 8 predicted proteins | sample YelNatPaOPGAMG01_FD_44947 | JGI IMG/M metagenome (IMG submission 44947)
ATCGACGTTGCCGTCATCGACGCTGCCGCCGTGTGCATCGTTACAGATCGATGTATCCGCGGGATCACCGTAGATGTCACGTCTCATCCAAATGGTCACGTTTTTGAAGNGCGATTTCGACGCTCTCGTAAGATGGCGCGCGTCAAGGCATCGCGGGTGCGAAGATTGCGCGCCGCGCGGCAGCGTTCGCCTCGCGGTGAATCGAGCGCTGCGTTCCATGTGTATCCAGCTCGCATGTAACAGTTGAAGCGTTGCTCACTGGAGACTTTTGGGAAAGGTCCTTTTTGGGACGTACAACGAAAAGCGCTTGTTGTTCTGTATCATCTATATTGATACCGACAGTGGTGCTGAGGTTTGACTTTACACTGGAGCAGTGGCTTAACTTCTATTCGTACAGTAGAGGTGTGGAAACGGAGCGTTCTTGAAGCGGACGCTGGCGTGCACTGTTTTGCGCGCGGTGCGTACCCGGAAGTTTGCGAGCGTGTGCGCCAGGTTTTGGGGACGGTAGCACGCAGAGCGTGTTTGCTCTCTTTGTTTTGGTAGGAAATCGACAGCTGAGGGGAGCAGGAGGTCATCTTCGCCTGGGAGCGTTTGCGGACTGGGAGCACCGGTGCAGGTTGCTTGCGTGCTGCAACGTGTTTGCACTCGCAGCACTCTGTTGAAGCGCTGTGATTATACCGCTTTTGAAATTCTTCACAAAAAGTTGCGAAGACGGTTTTATGCTCATAGACTTGACTGTTCCTAGTCTCTGAAAAAGAATCTGTGAAGTTTTCGCGACTCGAAGTTGGAGACTTTATCTGGCGACTCGACTCGAAGGAGCTGTATACTTTTGTCACTTCTGGGTTGCGTGCGCTGCCAGAGCGCATATTGTGGGAGCTTTGTTGCATCAGCTTGGCTGCAGGGCCGTTGTAGCGACAGCGCTCGGTGTTTCGGAGGGTTCCATCGGGTTTCGTAGAGGTGCTTTTGGTGCGGAACGATTCCAGCATTCCAGCGACTGAACATGGACGCACCTAAGCCGGGAGAGTGGTCGAATACGATTCCGTCTCTGAACAGGGTATCTCCGGAACTGGGGAGCGCGAGTGAACGGGAGCCCACGAGCACTGGTACCGCTGCCACAGGCCGGAATTTCTGGAACAGGTCCTGTTATCCGTCGCGGCTTGAAAACAACCAGTTTGTTTTCTTGGATACAGGGTTGCTTTTCGAATGCCTTGGTGATTTTGAGAAAGCTCGAGTAATGTACAGTCAGATCGCGAAGCCGATCCTTTCGGGCACGTCTCCAGAACGACTGAGAATGCTGGAAACCGACATTGGGGCCCAGCTTGCCCTGGTTCGTCTCTGTCTCATTGATTACCGGCGCGGTCATCTGGAGGAAACCCAGCAACGACTAGAGCTCCTCCTGGAAACCTGCCCACGCTTTCGTCTGGGCTGGTTGGCTCTCGCAAAAGCGCTCCTTCTGCGCCACAAGATTCCGGGTGCATTTGCGGCCTACCAACGCTGCATGGAGCTTGATCCCGAAAGCGCCAAGGACCCCCTCGTGTGGACTGGCATAGGCATTCTGTATCAGCTATACGGGCAGCTCGAAGAAGCCGCTGAGGCATACAAAGTCACCCAAAGACTTTTGCCCGTTAATGACGAATTCCGAGATGTTGCTTTATTCTACCTGGCGACCTTGAAATGTGCGGCTCGAGATTATGATGCAGCCTTGGCCCTGTTCACACAGGCTCTTGAATACCGCGTCGAAGAACGTAGCGCAGCGCTTCTTATGACGAAGAAAACTCGGCACAGTGGCAACGCTGTCGAAAATGATCAACCGAGTACACTGCGTATCGGCAACGAGACCGCACCACTGAGCACTGCCAATCGACGAGCAACCTCCTTCACTTCGGATACGAGCGCAGCTCGTGGCAATGGACCGCTGCTACCATCAGGGTCAAACAATGGGCGACAGCGTGAATCCGCCGCCACAAAAATGGTGCTCGGAATGGCTCAGAAAGAGTACGAAACCCTGGAGAGACAGCGCCTCTTCCGCGCTCGCCGCGCGCTCCTCGACCTGGTTCTCGACGAAGAACTATCCGCGTTATCAGATGGGCGAACCTGGTGCGAGATTGGCCACGTATACATGCTTTGCCAAAATTTAGCAGAAGCGCGTAAGGCCTTCGAAAATGCGCTCATCGCAGACCCCGGAGATGTCGATGCACTGCAGCAGCTCTCTTGGACGCTCATCTTGCTGAATGAGGTACCCATTGCGCTTGAGCATCTTCGGCGCTGCGTTCAACTCGATCCGAATCGGGCACATAGTTGGTATTTGTTGGGTCGCGCCTATGCCCTCAGTGAGCAGCATTTAGAGGCCTGCAACGCGTACCAGCAAGCAGTATTACGGGAGCCGAATAACGCAAGTTACTGGTGCTCAATTGGTGTGCTCTACTACCAGGCTCAACAGTATTCGGATGCTGCTGATGCGTATATGCGGGCTATTCGCTTGAATCCTGGACTTGCGGAGGTCTGGTTTGACCTCGGCATCCTCTACGAGAACTATGGACAATTTGCTGATGCGTGCAGTGCTTACCATCGCGCCATGAGTCTGAATCCCCATAATATCAGCTACCTGGAACGATATCGGGCTATGTGTTCAACGCTTCAGGCTGGTGAGGCAGTCACCAGTGCCCCCGGGCGGAGCGCTCCCAAAACACCCGGCCAGGCGATACTGCCGTCAGCGCCGGCTGCGCAAGGCCTGTCTTATCCACCGGATAGCCGCCGTCAGGATACTTTCCCGCCGCTGCATCGCACGTATCCGGCTCATGCTCAGATACCTGCGCAGGTGACGTCGCGACGAGACGCAGCCTACCCTGAAACACGTACTCTTGGTGAGCGTGCCTTTTCGGGGCAGGCTCCGGGCGTAATGGGCATGGTGCCGACGCAACCTGAACCGTGGGCAGAAACATTGCACCGATTAGATGCTGGAGGAGGAGGAGGAGGAGGAGGATCTGCGGAAGCAGCAGTCCCCAGCACTGAGCAGATCAGTGCAGGAATGTCACGGGCTCATCAGTTGCCAAGCGTAGCCTCGAAACTAATGACCAAAGATCCCGGGCCTCCGAACCAGGTGAATCCTCTGCTGCGATCCGCAGCCGGGCTGGACCGTCNAGAGGGCATTGCCGATGCGGACACCTTGGCTGCTGCTACAACTGCTGCTGATGCTTCATGGGCACCGTCGCTGTCGGTTGCAGCGACGGCGCAGCAGCCATCAACAGGGCCACAAGCTATAGCAGGTGCTTACCGCCTGGAGACCGGTCAGCCACGAGGCACACCAGCCGTTCAGGTAACTGTAACAGCATCGAACGAACCTGTGGAGACGAATCGATCGCTTCCCAAAATCAGTTTGGAAAAATGTCCGATCGAGAACACCATTGAGCGCAATAAGCGCTTGATCATTCTCTCGGAGAAAAAGAGTCGCACAATTTCGCACGAGGAGGCTACAAACCCCCCGAGTGGCGACCAGAACCTGGCACCTGAATCGGTAGGTTCCACCACGAAAGTTGCGCTTGTCCAACGACAGCCAACGCCCGACTCGACGGATACCGAACCGACGGATGCGGAGACCAGTTCCTGAACGCTAAGACAGATTCGCATATGCAAGGGTTTGCGGGTTGTTCGGTGTTCTCGCTGCACTCGATCACGATGCGCCCGGTTTCCCGAACGCTAAAACTTTTTAGCAGACGCAAAACGTTTTCCGTCACAACGTGTGTGTCTCCCCTGCACCTTCTCAATGAATGCCCAGTCGCCAAGGACACCAGCCAAGTGTTCGCCCAGCGCTGGACCCTGGTCGACACCCCACCACGATCGCAAACCGCAGTGCAGCAAGCGCCAGTGCTCCTGCACCCTGCGCAGCGACACTCGAAAACGTGGAAACGCTTCCATCCGCGTCTGACGCTTTTTCTTGTCGTTTCTGGTGTCGTCGCTCTTGTTGACAACGCTTGGAGCACACCGAAACCTGGTTCCAGCATCGAGCCCACTTTTTTCGCCACGTAAACGGACGTCCACACACCTCGCAGACTTTGGTGGGTAAGTGTTCCTTATCGACACCACGAGGCATCTTGCGTGCAAGTGGCAGCCTNCGGTTCAACGAATACGGTTTCCTGTTTTATTCGGTGCACTGACTGNAACGTCTATTTTGNTCGTGGCGTCGGAGCGCTCTCCCTAGAGAACGCTTTCACGAGCGACTCCTCGAGTGTTCCTGCGTCCTCTGCATTCGATGCTCAAGGCGAGCAACCAGCACCTGTTCGATGGAATCGTACAGCAGCAGTATTCAGGGCGTTTCCGGGACCAGCGTCGCTTTTTTTTGTGGAAACCAGGTGGAGCCTTCAGGTACGTCTCTTCAACGCATCTTTCACGAAACGCAGTACTGAAACAGAGCACATAGGATCTAGGTTCTAGAGCTGAGGCACTGCGCTCCTGTCGCTCAGCGTGCGAAGCTTGTGCTGGTTGTTGAGAGCGCGATACCGCGGGGCCTCAGCAGCGAATCCTCACCGACCGAGTCGACGACAACACCGGGTGCGAAGCGCACGATGCCGCCTGCTGGAGTCGCTCGTTGGCCTCATCCGAATACGAACGTACCCTGCAATCGCATACAACTGGACCAGGGGTTTATGAACATATTCATGAGTAACGTATCGTTCGCATAGTGACCCTCCCGTGTCTGACAAAAAAGCCTCTCGGTACGTTCACGTAACCAGGGCCCGCAACTGGTGCCGCTGGACCCCATGGAGGCATGCCGTACAAGCGGCGACTCACGGACATTTCAGAGTTTCGAAGCGATACGCCACGCTCTTCTCGGAATGTCTGCGAGCTGGACGGTAACCTCACGAACCCGAAGCCCTTTCCACTTTTCCCGAATGGCCTCTTCCTCCGAAGGCGATGGATGCGCTCGGTTCATTGCCGGTGGCAACTTGTCTGACCATGCTTGGGTACCGCCCTGCAGCGCGAGTATCTCGGATGCATTCGCCACAGCGAGTTTCACTGTGTCACCAACGCGTTTCTGTTGCAGGATGCGCATCACATCAACGGCGTCGTTCACCGGATGGTTATCGACGCTGAGAATCACATCACCGAGATAGAGTCGCTCTAGCCGCCTGGTGGGCCGCAGCCCCGCCCTTGCAGCTGGTCCATCTGGGAGCACGTTTAAAATGAGCACACCGCGACGAATACCCAGTCGACGCGTGAGTGCAGTCGGCGCGAAAGTGACGCCCAGACCCGGGCGAGAAGCGCGGCCACGCGTCAGGATCTCCTCTGCAACTCGTCGAACGGTATGAATCGGTATCGCGAACCCGACACCCGCAAAGGCTCCACTCGGACTCGCAATCGCACAGTTCATCCCGATGACACAGCCATTTGAGTCGAGCAGTGGACCACCCGAGTTACCGGCATTGAGCGCAGCATCGGTCTGCAAGAGTCCAAACATGGGAATACCTCCAGATCGGCGGGAGGCAACCTCACGACCGACACCCGACAAGATGCCGGCAGTCAGCGTGTGTTCTAGGGAAAACGGGTTTCCGATCGCGAATACGCGCTGACCCACGAGTAACTTGGTAGAGTCACCGAAACGGAGCGGTTGAATGGTTTCGAGGAGGCGCTTGCGCACTGTAAGGTTCGCACCTTGCGACCAGCGGCTAGCCACCGCGTTGGAAAGCGTTCGTGGTGCATCGGATGGTAGCGCCGCTAGCTCACGGAGTGGAGCACTCTGGTCGCTGGATGCGCCCTCCCAGCGCGGTTGCAAAACCGCAATATCATGCTCTGAGTCGAGGCCCAGCACCTGTGCTGGAACCTGATCACCGCTGATGAACCGTACCCAGTACCGTGAGGCGCCCGCAACGACGTGCGCATTGGTGACGATGTGGAGGTCAGCGTCGAAACAGAACCCTGTTCCAGTTCCCCGAAGGATCCATTCCTCCTCCGGACGTTCGTGTGGACTAGCGAGGGGCGGCTCTGCGAGTCCACGCTTTGGCTCAGGTTCAGAGGGTTCGGCAGCACGTGCTGCCGACGCATCCTCGTCCTCGGTATCGTCCTCGTCGTCCGGTGACTCGGGGCCGTAGGGAAACGGTGGCCATAGTTTCCGGAATCCTCGACGAGCCGCTGCTCGCAACGACTCCATGGAACTGATGTGCACCACTGCGCTTCTCGCAGCGTAGTAGACGCGGCTTGCAGTGACATCTTCCCGTTTTGCTAGCTGCTCCAGCTGACTCTCCACAGACGCCTCAATGGGCGCCTCCTGGAGCACAGGGTGCCCGAAGAGAACCCCTTGCGCTTCCGTGGGACCGTTCTGGCTGGAGCTCAGAGCGGCCGCTGCTTGCATTTTCACCAGTGGGAAGCTTCGGAGGCAGAAACACGGGTGCAGGCAGTTTCACACCGTCCCAATTGCCAACGTAGCGTCTACAGTGAACTGAACTCCGTCTTGCTCCGCGTGCACGAAACGTGCAGACTGTGAATGGAACGCTCCAGTCCCAGCGAAAGCGTCGTGAGCGCTGCACACCAGGAGCTCTTGAACCCCAAGCGCGCTATAATGCCTGCGTCAGATTAGAACGGAACACCGAACGAGTCGCGGTGCTCCTGCCTTGCGATCCTTTTTCCGAATTTGTTGCGATGAACTGCCTTGACATTCGACATGCAGTAATGAGAATTCGTGGATGCGTATGTAGACTTTGGATGCTAGGTCGTCGTTTTGGAGTGACTCGAATGACGCTATGCCGCTGGAATGCGCGCCGTCACCAGCATCCAGATGATTCCCGACGCAAGCGAACAAAAGCGCTTAGAAGAACTGGTGTCGTTTTCCAGCGCTTACGTGCAAGCCTCCAGTGCTCCCCTTTTCGCATACGTAGCATGTTCGAATCCCGCATTGTACCAGTTTTCGATCGTTCTGCTTCAAGGCAATGCTTGGACGCAGCGATTCGTGCCACTGGATCGGGGACGAAAACTTCTGGAAGTCGATGCTGGACAGCTTCTTCATAGGCTCATGAGGAATGTTCACTAGATATCTTACTTGCAATGATCGGTTCCGTTCGGATCCTAAATCATCCTCACTTGGAAGCTATTCACGGAACTACATTCGACAGCACCCTGATCCGTATCACCGTGAATACTCCAAGATACTCACGTCTCGTTTGTTGGCATGGAAGATGATCTTGGACTCGGGCCGCAGTCATCGCAGGGATCGCGAACAAGAAAGCGTGCGTCACCGCTTAGCACGAAGGGAGCATATACGGGCCTAAATTTCCCGGCTTGCACTCTAGCCGAGACTTTCCATCCGGTATTTTTTCCATCCCAGACATCATAGCGTTCCACAAAACCTGTATTAAATGAAACAGCGTGCGTTTGCGTCTGCTGCGGACAGAGCACTCGCCGTGGGGATTGTGTCGAAGAAGCCCGCGATCCTAGGTCGCCACACTGGGCCCAGAAACCGAGGTAGGCGTCGCCTTGAGCATTCTGAACTCGTTACAGGTATAATTCGTGAGCAATAAGGCATGTGTTTGGATAACAAAGGGAGGTCTCGGAGGGCGGTGTCTGTGGGTGTGTGTGTGTGTGTTTGGTAGACATATGGGAAAACCCGCCCACTGCCAAGTGTCTCACAGCCGCGACAAACGCCCCAAGGCCATGTACAATAAACATGGAAAAGGCAAGTGAAGGGTAGATCGGAATTTCCAAACTTGCATGAAATGCGAAGAGCTAATCCGAAGAGAGCGAAATCGGAACTTGAACGCTGCCATCGACATCCCTCGACACCTGAAGACTGAGCTGGAGGAACAGGAACAACTGGCATATATAGAGCCGGGGATATGCGAGAGGAAAAGGAACCATTCGCAGAAGAAGCCCGCTAATGCTGGTACTGATAGTGACGGGNAGGAATCCAAAGGTTTGCACGAATGTCCGGTTTCGATAAGTGGACCCATCCATCGTATACTGGCATTTGTGTATCCGGCACCAAATGTATGTTCAGTTGAGCAGAAACGCTCTGCGAACATAGGGTAAATGAATACCCACTCGCGCATGCCTCCCAGCCTTTTTCGACTGGCCCCTTGCAATCTGTTTCAGCTTCTCCTTGCTCACCACGACACTGAGAGTTTGCCCCAGAAATTTGGATCGCGTCAGCTCCTCGGATATCGTCTTCAGCACCGCACATCTCCTGATATTAATGGCGGCATTAGAGTCTCGGTTCACGAACTCCTTACGTGACCTGCCGCTTGTCGAACTTGCCGATGCAAGGCGTCCCCGAACTCGTGCCCTCAGTTCTACTTGGTGCTCTGTCAATTCTCAGCGCTTTTCTTTCGACGAAGTGCTCCGCTGCCTTCTCTCCATCTCAACCTTCCGAACTGTACATTCCAACTCTTTTCTTATATTTTGGAAAAACGAACGCACTTGCTTATGCGCTTACGAGAGGACCTTCCCAGCGGTAAAAAACTTGCCCAAGAACGATGACATGTGCGCCGGTGTGTCATCTTGCTGAATACTCCAGTGATCCGCTCAATGGAGCGATCATTGCGTATCACGATAGAAAACATTCCCCCGATGCGGTTGAGCCACGGAGTATGCGGAGGAATGAAAATCAGCTCTACTCCNCGACAGAATCTGCACAAACTNGGACATATCGGGAACGGNGAAATACCACGTTTCCCAATAGAAGGACATCGCCAGAGGTCTGGGCAAAGTCGTCCACGCTTCGACAAAGTGATTGGTCCTTTTGAATGTAAATTCTCTACTTGCGAAACTGAGACCGCGAGATGAATCCACTGCAGCTGGAAACGATGATGATGATGTCTTAGTTTTCTTCGTGTTCAATTGTACATACAACGGGCCCCCTCTGCGCGAATATCCATTTACGCTCTGAAAATTTCGTCCGAAGCAAGTCTCATCGACTGAGAAAAACAAATCGACGCCACTCTGCTTCATACCGATCGCAACGGTCCAGTAACTTTGTTGCAGTCGCGATTTCTGTCGCGGATGGCCGTGCCTGCATTAGGACTCTGCTGCGATTGGTCCCCAGTGTTTCCAGGGCCATACGAACAAGCTGGTGGTAAACAGAAACCCCCGTGGCGTGTATTATCGGCGCTATTGCTTCCCATACGGTGATCAATGGATCACATTCTACAGTTGACCGCGAGCACACGCTGTGAGAGTACCAGTTTTTGATGCGGAGCGCCTGTGCTTGTTCTTTAATCTTCCTCAGCCATCTGCGTTCTGTGGTATGACTGACCGGAAGGAGGCATGCAGCCCTACTTGCACTGTTCAGTAAAGAATGCATATCCCACGAGCAATTCGTCTACAGTCTGTACTGTGCACTCCAGCATGATTTCGATCAGCTGCTGTGCACCGCAGCAGGCGTGTAAAAAAATCGAGTTGAAAGACTGGAACACGGGCGTAAGTGCACCTGCAGCGGATCGCTTCGAAACGCGCACATACGCGGCAGGTATCCGAGGTTCTGCTCGGTGAAGCGTCTTCGTTCATTCGCGAACGCCTCACTGGACACTATTAACACAGATCTTGGGAGGTAATGGATCCACCTCCCGAGTCACTGCGTTCTGTGTGGTGTGCGATTCTCTTCCGAGCGCTAAAGGCACTCGAGCAGGCCAACTCGAACAGGAGTTCTTTTACTGCGAGGGAAATCATCGACTACGTCGACGCACACTGGGATCAAGTTGCACAGGGTGCAGAGTTCCGTCGCAAGTTCAGTGTGGAACTCACAAGAAGACTTCANCCAGACAGTGCTCTCGTCGAGTTGGACAGGAACCCAAGTGCGCTTGACGCTGAGCAAACGCACGAGGCATATTGGAAGCTTCGGCTGGGTGTGGACTCCTATGACTGGAGCCTGATAACCGAGGAACATGCAAGCCGCCTCGCCGATGATCTGGACCTAGAGCCTGCGCCCAAGCGGGCTCGCTCTACGTCCGCGGAAACGAAGAGCACCGCTTCACTGCTGTTAGCGCCAGCACCTGGAACAACTGCATCGGGGTCGCCAGAAACCCCAACTGAACCACAACGCGTCGCGACTTTGGCAGACATCGAATCATCCACTGGTCGCACTTCTGCTGTGTCGAATCGAGCAGAAGAGAGGTCTGCGTCTGGTCCGGCGGGCGTGCCGCGCACCGAAGGAAACACCAGAACACGACCCGGGGGGCATTCGGCCCGCTCCGCTGCAACCGATGGTGGACAACGTACCATTCGACGAGGTGGACTTGTCGCCCAGTTCAGTGAATCTGTGCTGGCTCGTTTAAAAGCCGGTGTGCCCGTAGAGGAAATCGATCCCTTAGAGCTCATCGATGATGCCGCAATTCTGGAATGGAGGAAACCGCCGCGTGGGGTGCCCTACACCCTAAGCGAGCACCAGCGAGATCCAAAGCTTCAGTTATCGTCGGACCTCTTAACGGTGACTGGAGAGCGCGGCTTCCGCAGTATACGCGGTATTCATGGCGTTGCGACTGGTGACTGGTTCTTTGAGATCCAGGTGCTGGCAGGGGAACCGCCACCGCTGCCCTGCCACGAGAGCGTCGTCGATCGCGATGGAGTCCAGCCTCATATAAGAGTCGGGTTCGGCTCCTGCCGGGCTGAGGTATCCTTCCCGGTCGGTTGGGAAGTTCACGGCTATGCGTATCGGGATAAGACTGGCGACAAGGTTCACGACTGCATCCCGGAGGCATACGGTTCCTGTTGGGGCCAGCTCGGTGACGTGATCGGTTGTCGAATCTGCCTGCCACCGAGTCTTGACGCTCGCGAAGAGGCTCTTATTCGACGACTCGATGATGCCTGGTTTGATTTCAAAGGCATGAACATGGGTCTCGGGAGCAAACCGAAAATGCCACCGCCAACAGAGCTCTTCTATACCACGGACAGAGAGTCAAGCCATGTCGCCACTGGTACCTATATTGAATTTTTCAAGAACGGTGTCTCGCAGGGTATCGCATTCCGGAACCTAATACCTGCTGTATACTATCCGATGATTTCTCTGTACATGGGAGCCAGATGTCGAGCCAACTTTGGAGCGGAACCTTTCCGCACGAGCATTCCCCCAGGCTGTCGAGGTTTTTGCGAGTCAACGCCGCCACCGTGGACGTTGACCCCGGAAGCAAACGCGGACTCTGCGACATTTAGGTCTGACGACGGTCACACTGGTCCGTATGTCCCGGGAATCAGCACAATAGAGACACTAGAAGAGTAGCAGGGAGGCACAGCGCATTGGCAGCTTAGACTGGACGTTTTCTGGGCCAAGACCTCTCACAGCGAGTACCCTACTTTACGTTCTAGGATACATGGCTGTAGCGCTGTGCAGCGAAC
>JGI24721J44947_10011096_pt1 | contig 11306 bp, 10 predicted proteins | sample YelNatPaOPGAMG01_FD_44947 | JGI IMG/M metagenome (IMG submission 44947)
TTTGTTCTCGATACTAGGGATGAGGGCAGCGATGAAAGATTGGATGCAGTAAATAACATTCACGGTGTATGGCGTTGTCATACAATACTAAACTGTATACACGCATGTCCAAAAGAATTAAACCCAACCAAAGCAATAGCATCGCTCCAAAAAGAGATTTTAAAACGCACGTATTAATTTTAATTATAAGAAGGGTTTTTAGGAGCCCTTCTTTTTTCTTTTAAAAAATCGTTTTTTGTGATAGAATAAAAATAATTCGGAAAAGTTTAATGTATGAAGTAAGGCAAGAAATAAATTTAAAAACAATTAGAGAAAACTTTTTAAATATTCAAAGTTATGTTGGTAATGAGATAGAAGTGATACCCGTGATAAAAGCGGATGCTTATGGTCATGGATCAAGTGCTGTTGCTTTAGCCTTAAAAGAGTTTGCTAAGAACTATTTTGCGGTAGCCTGCACTCAAGAAGCTATAAGCTTGAGAAAAAATAACATAGATAAAAACATAATAGTATTAAGCAGAGCTGGATTTGGAGATATAGAAGACTTATATAACTACAATCTAACACCTGTAGTTCATGATTTATCTGTGTTACAAAATATTATAGATTTTTCAAAAAGCAAGAAATACAGGTTTCCTATACATATAAAGTTCAATACAGGAATGAATAGAATAGGTTTTGACCAAGCTGATTTAGATGAAATTGCGAAATTATACAAAAAAAACAAAGATTACATTGATATTGTTGGTGTTATGTCTCATTTTTCGAGTTCTGAATCAGATTATCAGCGAACCACTCAACAGCTTAATGCTTTTGAGGAAATTATTAAAAGTATAAAATCATTTGGCATAGACCCAAGATACTATCATATATCAAATAGTGGTGCTATCTTAAATCATAAGAGCGCACATTTCAATGCTGTAAGGGCTGGTATTGCGCTTTATGGCTATTACCCAAAAATACAAAAAGATAACCCAATGAATATAAAGCCTGCTATGAGTATAAAAAGTTTTATTATAAGCAAACACCATTTAAAAAAAGGTGAAGGGATAAGCTATGGGCCAAGCTTTGTTGCAGATTATGATATGCAGGTTGCAATTGTTGCTTTTGGTTATGCAGATGGTTTGTTTAGAGTTATGTCTAATAAATTTAACGTTATTGTCAATGATAAACTATGCAAAAGCGTTGGCACAATTTGCATGGATATGTTTGCAATAGATGTGAGCAGTGTTGATGTAAAAGTCGGAGATGAAGTTATTATTATGGGAGAAAGCAACACATGCAAGATTGATGCAGATGATTTAGCACTATTATCATCTACCATAAACTACGAAATTCTTACCAATATTGGTAAAAGTTTTAGAGTAAAGAGAGTGTACTTATAATGTTTATTTTTACTTACTTTGGGAGCTTGATAGTAAATTTTATAGACCAACTGGGCGAGGTTGTTATTTTAGCAACGAAAGCTCTTTTAAATGTGGTTAAAGGTTCACTAAGACTAAAGCAAACAATGGATCAATTTTATAATATTGGCGTTACATCGAGTTTTATTGTAATATTAACATCACTTTTTATTGGTATGGTTGAGGCTTTGCAAATTTATCATGGCTTTCAAAAATTTGGCGCAGAAAATATGATAGGCTATACTGTAGCTGTTTCTCTAGGCCGTGAACTATCTCCTGTATTTACAGCTTTGATGATTGTTGCAAGAAATGTATCTGCAATGAGTGCAGAAATTGGAACGATGAAAATTACAGAACAAATAGATGCTATGGAAGTTATGGCGGTTGATCCTATAAATTATATTGTTACACCACGCATTGTAGCTACTGTTGTAATGTTGCCTTTTTTGGTTGCTCTATCAAACATTGTGGGCAATGTCGGTGGCTATGTTGTAGGCGTTTTTGTGCTAAAAGTTAATCCTGTTTCATATATTGACAACATAAGACAGTATTTAGATATGAGTGATTTGACTTATGGGTTTATTAAAGCTGCTGTATTTGGTTTGATTATTTCTTCTATTGGTTGCTATATGGGACTCAATACTACCAAAGGGGCAAAGGGTGTGGGTCTGTCTACCACCAAAGCTGTCGTAGTTTCGAGTGTTGCAATTTTAATTGCCGATTATATTTTATCGGCGTTTTTATTTTAATATGATAGAGATTAGAAATTTAAAAAAAGCTTTTGGAAAGCAAACAGTACTAGATNGCTTAAATTTAACAATTGAGTCAGGTAAGATAACTGTAGTTTTAGGCAAAAGTGGTCAAGGCAAAAGTGTTTTAATAAAAAGTATAATTGGTACGCTAAAGCCAGATTTTGGTGAAATAATGTACAATAACAAGAATTTATTAAGCATGAAGCTATCAGAACTTAATAAAGTTAGAATGAAATTTGGTGTACTTTTTCAAGAAGCTGCATTGTTTGACTCAATGACGGTTTTTGAAAATGTTGCGTTTCCTGTAATTGAGCATAGATTAATTGACAAGAAAGCTATAAAAGATGAAGTTAGGCGTGTGTTGGATTTAGTTGAGCTTGATAATGTAGAGGAAAAATATCCAAGTGAGCTTTCTGGGGGTATGAAAAAGCGTGTTGGGCTTGCTAGAGCTATTATTACAAAACCAGAAATAATTTTTTTTGATGAGCCGACAACAGGATTGGATCCGATTGTTTCGTATTCAACAGCAAAACTTATCAAAGATATGAAAGCTAAACTAAACACTACATGTTTAGTTATTACACATGATTTGGATGTAGCAAACCTTATAGCAGATTATATTGGTTTTTTAGATAGCGGTAAAATAATCGAATTTGATAAAAAGGAAGTTTTCTTTAATTCTAACTCACCTATAGTTAGAGAATTTTTGGATGCGTTTAAAGGAGGTTAATAATGAAAAAAGAGACAATAATAGGGCTTTTCGCTTTTACGATAATAGTGCTTTTTGGCATAATGACAATAAAGCTAGGGCAAATCAGTCTTACAAAAAAACCTACATATACGCTTTATGCAACATTTTCCAATGTATCTGGCCTAAAAGATAAGGCAAAAGTAACTGTTTCTGGCGTAGAGGTAGGCTATGTTAAAGGCATTGAATTAACGCCACAAGGTGCAAAGGTTGCTATGGATATTTACACAAATTATAAAATTCCAAAAGATTCAATTTGTTCTATATCAACAACAGGCTTGTTAGGTGAAACTTACATTGAAATTACTCAAGGCAAAAGTAATGTTTATTTAGCTAACAATCAATCTTTTGTTTATGCACAATCTGNGGTTGGCCTAAATAATGTAATGCGTGGAGCAAGTGANGTTTTAAATCAGCAAAATAGGGATAATTTAGCAAAAACACTTCAAAATATCGCAGTCTTGACGGCAAATTTAAATGAAGTGGTTAACGAAAACAGAGCAGCTCTTAGAGCTACCATTATAGAAGCAAAGCAGGCAATGCTCGCTTTTGACCAGGCAATGTCAAATATAAACGAAACTGTGCTGCAAAGCAGACCTGACCTCAAAGCAGCACTACAGAATGCAAAAACTTCAATGGGTAAGCTTAATTCCTCTTTGGATAACATATATGCTCTAACAGAAAATGTTAAGGAAGGTAAAGGTACAATTGGTGGCTTGATGACAAAAGATGATATATACAACAACATTAACAATGCAACAGCAAATATTGATGAAATATCAAGAAAAATTAATGAAGGAAAAGGCACGGTGGGCAAGCTTGTCAATGATGAGGGTGTTTATGATAACCTAAATTCTACACTGAAAGATTTAAAAGAATACTTCGGTCGCATGAATAGGATACTCGTTCAAGCAAACATTCAAGGCAATTACTTAACGCGCGGTGGCAACTCAATGGGTATTGCAGGTGTAAATATATACACAGCGCCAGATAGATTTTATAGGATAGAAGCAGTTAATGAAAAAAATTACGAAAATACATCAAATCCATCTAGTCAAGATACCAAAACGCGTATTACAGCAGAAATGGGTAAGCGCTATGGTAATATAGTAATAAGAGGTGGTATTATAGAGTCTACATTTGGAGTTGGTGCTGATTATTATGCAACGCCTAATTTAAAATTAACAGCAGATGCATTTGACTTCAACCATTCTAATGACATAAGGGATCATAATGCGCAAGTAAGACTGCAGGCTTCGTATAGAATATTGAGGCATTTTTACCTTTATGGTGGTGTTAATGAATTGCTAAACAGCCAATCAAGATCGCCTTTTGTAGGTTTAGGGATGAAGTTTACGAATGAAGATTTAAAATATTTTGCTGGCGCAGCAAGCAGTATCCCACACAACTAAGGAGTAAAGATTATGTTATACAAAAGCACACGATGTGGAGTAAATAATATCGGCTTTGAAGATGCTATAATGATGGGGCTTGCAACAGATGGTGGTCTAATTGTACCAGAGTTTGTGCCACATTATGACCCTCAAAGTATTAAAAACAAAGATTTTAAATCCATAGCATTTGAGATATTTAAACTATATATCAGTGATATTGAAGATGATGATATACTAGAATTAATTGAAAAAAGCTACTCTACATTTGATGATAATGAAATTACACCTTTAAGACAATTTGGTCAGTTGTATATTCTTGAGTTATTTCATGGGCCTACATATGCCTTTAAGGATATTGCTTTGCAATTTTTAGGTAACCTTTTTGAATATGTTTTAAAAAAACGTAAATCTTCATTAAACATCCTTGGTGCTACAAGCGGTGATACTGGCAGCGCAGCAATCTATGGTTTAAAAGGCAAAAAAAATGTAAAAGTATTTATACTTTACCCGCAAAACGGTGTAAGTTTAACTCAAGAGCTTCAAATGTGCGATATTGATGATAAAAATGTGTTTCCTATTGCAGTAAACGGTACATTTGATGATTGCCAGTATATAATAAAAGAAATTTTTAAAGATGCTGAATTTAAGAAACAATACCATTTGGGTTCTATAAACTCTATAAATTTTGCCCGTATACTAGCGCAAATAGTTTACTACTACTATGCGTTTTTAAAAGTAGAAAAGCATATAGCCTTTAGTGTGCCAACAGGGAATTTTGGTGATATATTTGCAGGGTTTTTAGCTAAACTTATGGGATTGCCAATAGAAAAGCTAATTTTGGCAACAAATGAAAACGATATTTTATACAGGTTTGTGCGTTTTGGTGAGTATGCTAAAAATCAGGTTAAAAAAACGCTCAGTCCTTCTATGGATATACAAGTTGCAAGTAATTTTGAAAGGTACCTTTATTATCTATACGACCAAAATTGTAACGCGGTTAAAGGCTTGATGCAAGAATTTGATAACAATGGTAAGCTTGTATTTAATGATAAAATTTTACAAATACACAACGATTTTAGTGCATATAGGGTGAATGATGAAGAAATTTTGCAAACTATAAAAGAATTTTATGAAAAGTACAATTATATAATGGATCCTCACACTGCTTGTGGCGTAAAAGCAGCTATTGATGAAGCTATACCTTCAGTATGTTTGGCGACAGCACACCCTGCTAAATTTGCAAAAGCTATAGAAAGAGCGCTTGGGTTTAGCGCCCCTATGCCCGAAAATCTTGCTAAACTATCAACAAAAAAAAGAAAATTTGAAGAAGATAATAACATAGATGCTATAAAGCATTTTATTAAAAAGCATGCAATATCGTGATTTCTTTGCAATTGACTTTTTGACTACCTTATTATAGATTAAGCGTGATATGAAGTTTGATTATTTAAAGGATTTATTAAAAGAGCGTTTTTTAGATGAGAAGATTGATAGGCTACAATATGCATATGATGCAACACAAAAAATTTACCTGCCAGATTGTGTTGTATTGCCAAAAACTACACAAGAAGTATCTAGCATTCTTAGTTTTGCAAACCAAAACAAGATAGCTGTAACGCCGCGAGGTTGTGCCAGCGGTTTTAGTGGCGGTGCATTAAATGTGGTAGGCGGTATTGCACTTTCAATGGAGCTTATGAATAGTATAATCGAAATTGATTTAGATAACTTAATTGCTACAGTAGAGCCAGGTGTAGTAAATTATGATTTGCAATTAGCTCTAAAGCCATATGGCTTGTTTTTCCCACCAGACCCATCAAGTTGGAAATTTTCTTCAATAGGTGGCAATATTGCCGAAAATGCAGGTGGACCAAAAGCAGTCAAATATGGTGTTACAAAGGATTGGGTTTTAGGTTTAGAAGTAGTTTTAGCAGACGGTTCTATCATAAATGTAGGTTCAAAAAATGTCAAAGATGTGGCAGGTTATAACTTAACTCAACTGTTTGTGGGTAGTGAAGGTACGCTTGGCGTTATAACAAAAGCACTTTTAAAGCTTCACCCACAACCCCAAGCTACTCAAACAATGCAGGCTACTTTTAGCAATATGGAGTTAGCTGCAAAAACCGTTAGTGATATAATAAAAAATAAAATTATACCAAGCTCGTTGGAATTTGTTGATCATCAAGCAATACTTACTGTAGAAAATTCCATGAAAGTAGGCCTTCCTACAGATGCAGATGCGATTTTAATAATAGAGGTAGAAGGTTCTAAGTTTCAGATAAAAGAGGATTTAGAGAAAATTGAACAAATATGTATTAAAAATGGGGCAAAAGTCAAGATAGCACATTCATTGGAAGAAGAAGAAAGTATTTGGCTTGCAAGAAGATCAATTTCTCCAACACTGAAGCGCATAGCAGATGGTAAGCTAAACGAAGACATAGTTGTGCCGAGGTCTAAAATCGCTGAAATGATTAAAAAAACCCAAGAGATTGCAAAAAAGTTTAATGTAATGATAGTTAATTTTGGTCATGCAGGTGATGGCAATATTCACACAAACATTATGTACAATACTAAAGATAAGGATGAGGGAGAAAGGGCATTTAAGGCAATGGATGAAGTGTTTAATGAGTGCTTAAAGTTGGGTGGGTCTATAAGTGGTGAGCATGGCATTGGTATAACCAAGCAGGATTATTTGGAGCGTCAGGTAGGCAAAAGGACTGTTGAGTTGTACAAACAGATAAAGTTAGCTTTTGACCCAAATAACATATTAAACCCCCATAAAATGAAGCTATAATGGATGAAAGACTAAAAAAAGAATGGGAATCATGCGTTAAATGCGGTTTATGCCGCAGCGTGTGTCCTGTATTTAAAGAATTACGACAAGAGCCTTTTGTAGCTCGTGGACATATTAGCTTGCTAAGTGAGTTTATAAAGGGTAACTTTGATTTTGATAGCGAAAAATCAAAAGATTATTTGTATAAATGCTTACTTTGCACAACATGCGTTGAGGCTTGCCCTAATGATTCTGGCACAGACACAATTGTTGAAATCGCAAGAAGGCGTATTGTAGAGTTACACGGTTTGCCTTTGTATAAAAAGGTAATGGCAAAGTTATTGCTCAATAGGTCGTTGATGGATTTGAGCGTATTAAGCGGCAGCGTGCTTTCCATATTTTTATTTAATAAAAACAACGATACCTCAAGGCAGTCTGCCAACCTCAAAATTAAATTGCCATTTTTTGATAAAGATAGATTAATCCCACCGCTTGCACCAAAAACTTTCTATAACAAGCATAAAAGTTTTGGAGAAAACCCAAAAATATCAATATTTCCCGGTTGTTTAATAAACTATACTTATGTAGCTATCGGTGATAGTTTTATAAACATATTGCATAAATTAAACATTAGCTATATAATAGATAAAAAGTCAAGCTGTTGTGGCGCCCCCATTTACTTTAGCGGTAATTTTGATGATGCAAGGGTTCTTGCTAAAAGAAACATTGATTTATTTTACGATCAAAGTATTGATTATTTAGTAGTTCTAGAGCCAACTTGTGCAAGTATGATGAAGTTTGACTACCCAAAATTATTTATGTATTTTAATGATGAAGAATATACGCAAAAAGCTTTAAAATTAGCCGATAAAATTATTGACCCAGTAAAATACCTATACGACAATACAAACATAAAAGAAAAACTAAAAGATACAGGTTTAACAGTTACATACCACGATCCTTGCCATTTAAAGCGCACACAAAGAGTCAAAAACGAACCTCGTGATTTAATAAAACATGCTGCACATTTCACAGAAATGAAAGAAGCTGATCGTTGTTGCGGAAATGGCGGCACATTTAGCATAGACTATAGAGATTTGTCGTTAAAAATTGCATCAAGAAAAATTGATAATATATTAAACACAAAAGCTCAAGCTTTAGTAACTGGCTGTAGTGCTTGTATTATGCAATTATCCGAAGCTTTGCATATTGCGGGTCATGATGAGATAAAGACACTTCATACGCTTGAGCTAATTGATCAGTCATTAGGAGGATAATATGTCTAAAATAAGAAAAGCAGTGTTCCCAGTTGCTGGTTTTGGAACGCGTTTTTTGCCTGTTACTAAGTCTTCACCTAAAGAAATGCTACCTTTAGTGGATAAACCTCTAATTCACTATGGTGTAAAAGAAGCGGTTGATGCAGGAATTGAGCAAATCATACTTATTACAGGAAGAGGCAAGCGCGCTATTGAGGATTATTTTGATATATCCTTTGAGTTAGAGTTTCATTTGAAGATGAACAATAAAGAAGAATTAATCGAAGAAATGCGTTCAATAAGCAATATGGCTGATTTTGTATATATGAGACAAGAAGAGCCAAAAGGCTTAGGTCATGCTATTTTGAGAGCAAAAGATGTGATTGGAAACGAGCCATTTGTTGTTATTTTACCAGATGATGTAATAGTAAATGAAAAAGGTGCAATTACGCAGTTAATGGAAGTTTATAATAAGTACAATTGCTCTATACTTGGGCTTGAGCAAGTAGACAAAAAAGAAACTGATAAATACGGTATAGTAAGTGGTATAAAGTTTGAAGAAAATATTTATAAACTTGATCAGTTTATAGAAAAACCAAAGCCAGAAGAAGCGCCAAGCAGCATCGCAATTATTGGTAGGTATATTTTTACGCCTAGGATTTTTGAAGCATTACAGAAAATACCTTTTGGCAAAAACAACGAACTTCAATTAACTGATGCAATAAAGTTTTTGTCAACAAAAGAAGCAATATATGGCAAATTAATAGAAGGTAAAAGGTTCGATTGTGGTTCGAAGTTAGGTTTTCTTAAAGCAACAGTCGAATTTTCCCTACAGGATGAATCCATTTCAGAAGAATTTAGACAATATTTAATAGAGGTTGTAAATGCTTGATGTAAGTATTTTGAGACAGAATGCACAATTAATCAAAGATACATTAAATCGCAGAAACAATACAAGTATAGATTTGGATAGACTTATTGAACTTGATGAGGAAATTAGGAAAACCAAAGCAATTGTAGATTCACTTTTACACACAAGAAAAATAATCTCCAAAGAAATAGGCTCTATTAAAGCTAAAAAAGGTGATTCAAAAGAACTTGAATCAAAAGTAAAAGAGCTCTCTGGCCAGATAGAGAGCTTAGAAGAAGATTTATCAAAAAAACAAGATGAATTTTTATCGATATGGCTTTTGATGCCCAATTTAGTAGATAACTCTGTGGTGTATGGTAAAGACGAAAACGATAATGTTGAAATAAGAAAAATAGGAGAGCCTTCTATATATGAATTTGAAGTAAAAGCTCATGATGAAATTGCAAAAAATTTGGATATTTTAGATTTTGATAGGGCTGCTAAAGTATCTGGAAGCAGGTTCGTTTATTATAAAAATCAAGGTGCAAGGCTAGAGCGTGCTTTGATTAATTTTATGCTTGAGTTGCACACAAAAAATGGCTATACAGAGATGCTTGTACCATACATTGTAAGCGAGGATAGTTTAATTGGTACTGGTCAATTTCCAAAGTTTAAAGAAGAAGCTTATAATGTAGAAGGTCAGTTTTTAATCCCAACAGCAGAAGTGCCTTTGGTAAATTTTCACAGGGAAGAGATATTGGATGAATCAATGCTTCCGCTTAAGTATGTAGCCTATAGCGCTTGTTTTAGAAAAGAAGCGGGTAGTTACGGCAAAGATGTGCGTGGCATAATAAGGCAACACCAATTTAACAAAGTTGAGCTTGTGCAGTTTGCAAAACCACAAGATTCTTTTGATGCGTTAGAAGATTTAACAAACCAAGCTGAGCTTGTACTCAAAGAATTGGGTTTGCCCTATAGGGTTGTTATGCTTTGTAGTGGCGATTTGGGTTTTGCAAGTGCAAAAACATACGATTTAGAAGTGTGGTTGCCTTCACAAAAACGTTACCGTGAGATTTCTTCTTGCTCAAATACACTTGATTTTCAAGCAAGAAGGGCTAAAATAAAAATTAAAGGTGCTCAAGCAAATTATTTTCCGCATACCCTAAATGGTTCGGGTGTGGCTGTAGGTAGATGTTTTGCAGCAATCTTAGAAAATTATCAAACAAAAGATGGTAATGTTAAAATACCAGAAAAATTAGCTCCCTATTATGGTAGCGAGTGGTTAATATGATTTACGAAGATGAAAGATTTAGACAATTTGGCGCAAGGTGTGTTTTTTTTGATAGAAGTGGCGGTGTGAGTTTAAAACCGTTTGATTCTTTAAATGTAAGTGTTTCTGTAGGTGATAGTCTTGAAAATGTTAAAAAAAATATAGAAATTATCAAAAACAATCTTAATATAGATGAAGTTGCAATGCTAAACCAAGTTCATTCTGATAAAATTGTTGAGTATAATGGCACGGTAGTAGAGGCAGATGGTTTTTTTACAAACAAAAAAGGTGTTTTTTTGTCAATTAAGTTTGCTGACTGTTGTCCTGTAATCTTTATGGATGTGAAAAATAAAATTATCGCGAGTGTTCATAGTGGTTGGCGCGGTGCTTATTTAAACATTTCTCAGAAAATGCTAGAAAAGCTCTATAGTTTAGGATCTAAAGTCGAGGATATTATTGTAACATTAGGTCCGCATATTTGCCAAAATTGTTACGAGATAAAAGATGATGTTGCATCTAGCTTTGACGAAAAATTTATCAAAACAAAGGGGAATCAAAAATTTCTATCTTTAAGCGAATCTATAATTGATTCTTTAGTNCACAAGGGTTTAGATATGAAAAATATTTACGATATGCAAATCTGCACATATGAGAATGAAAAATTTTTTTCTTACAGAAGGGATAAACTTACTGGTCGCAACATCGGCGGTGTTTATTTGCTTGATAATTAACAAAAAAATGTATAAAATACTGCATACACTTATGGTGATTTTCTTAGTTTGTTTTACTGTGTTGTTTATACCACATATGGCTTATGCGTGGGGACCTGGTGTCCATACGCTTATATCATTTAATTTGCTTGATGA
>JGI24721J44947_10011097_pt1 | contig 11306 bp, 9 predicted proteins | sample YelNatPaOPGAMG01_FD_44947 | JGI IMG/M metagenome (IMG submission 44947)
GGTTACACGTATTGCTGGTATTACCTGTACAAAAATTTATCCCATTGGGAAGATTGCCTGATTGGAGACTCCAGTTATAAGGGGATACACCTCCATTAACTTTTATGGAACCACTATAGGATTGGCAATTGGTGGCAGCAGGGAGGCTCGATGCCCAACCAGTAAAAGGTGGACACAGGGGCAGGGTGGTCGTTGTAGTAGTAGTGCTTGTAGTGCTACTGGTTGTTGTGGTGCTTGCGCCTGTGGTGGTAGTTGTCCAACAATCAGGATCGTTAACGGGGATGGAAAAGGGTCTTGAGGTGGGGGCTCCACAGCCATCATTGAGCTGAGCTACAAAATTATAATTGGCTGGGTTACAACCAGGCTGGCTCGTGATAGTGCCTGAGATGCTCCCTCCGCTTGAGAGACTAAGCCCTGGGGGTAGAGAACCTGATGTTATTTGCCAACTATAGCTGTTTTTGCCACCAGAACCTTGCAAGGTAACATTATAGGAGTTGCCTTCTGTTCCCATGGGCAAGGATTCTGTGATTATTTTCAAAGGCTTTGGTCTCACAGTGATGGTTCCTGTGTAACTTTGAGGGGATGAGTTGGCAGAGTCATTTACAGTTGCACTAACGTTTATAATGGCACTGCAGTCAGTGAGCTCTCCTGTGGTGGAAATGGTATTCACATTGATAGTACCCGATATTAAGCCTGAGCTGTTTACATTCAGTCCACTTCCGGTAGACCCAATCCAGGTATAAGGAGGCTTTCCTCCTGTTGCCTCAAGTTGATAGGAATAAAATGAATCCTCTTCTCCTTCTGGTAAGGTCGGACTTGTGGTTATTGTAAGGGGTTGGGGGCAGTTCAGTTGAATTTTCAACTCATGGAGGGCAACATACTGTGCGATATCATCATATTCCTCCGGCCTATTCATGTCTGTGGCAAAGTCATCTATATTAGGGATGTCCTGTTCGTATATGGATGTGTTTGTCTGGATATTGTAATTGGGGCCGCCACTTACCACCATAAAGGCAATGTTTGATTTTGCGTTTCCCCTATCGGTTATAGTAAGGCTTGTGGAATTCGCCGCACATATTTTGCTGTAGCCACTCACTTCGTTTGCCACTAAATATAACATTGGCTTTCCCCATGCATCCAATCCACTTGTGCCCACTTCCTGGAAGGCATTTACAGGAGTAATGGGATTGTAAGTTCCCTGGGCAGGCAGGAAGCCGTTTTTCACAGCATAGCCCATGAATGCCTGTTTTGCAGAATTAACCAAATCCTTGGATTCTTGAAGCTTTGCCCTTTTGGTGAGTGGGCCTANGAGGCCGATACCCATCCCTACCAAAATCCCTATGATTACCAACACAATGGCAAGCTCAACGAGGGTAAATCCCTTGTGAGATGATGCACAGAGGTTTGATTTTTTCATTTCCCGCTCCCTTGAAAGTTAAAGCTTGGCATAGGTTTTATAAAATGGCAAGGGAAATTATGGGGTACAGGGTATACAGAATAAGTTGTGGGAAGAAGGGTTTGAGTAGGCTTACACTCAATCTGCAGGGAGCAGTTGTTTCTCCCTTAACTGTACCCTTGGGTGGGAGCCTTTGGAAAAGGCGTATAGAAACAAGGTTAAGGAAAAGGTGACATGGATCTGTCCCATTCGGGTTTCAGGAAAAGGCTATACGAGATTCCAAAAACAATCCTTGACTTTTATTAATAATTTTCTGAATTATTTCACTGAATAAGTACCTTTGGAACCTCACTTTGTTTGAGGGCTATTAAACGGGTAAGATCGTGTATGGAGAAGAGATAGCTTTAAACTTTTGGTTCTTGGGATGATATACGTTATCCAAAGAGAAAGTAGCATAGAGATCTTTGCAGGCAAAGGTAGAGGCAAAGGAAACTCTGCCTTTGAAAGGTACCAGGTCTTGGACTGCTCTGAGTTACCAAATGTCCTATCTAAGATAAAGGGCAAGAAGGTGGCTGTATTGGGGAAATTCCCCAGCTTTTCCAGTGATCTTATTACAATTCCAAAGCTTAAAGAAGGGTTGGCTGAAAAGGTAATATCCAAGGAGGCTAAAAGTAGATTTAGCAATATAAAATCACCCATATTGATCCATAAAAAAGTTTCTGAGATGACAAGAGAGGGTGTTACGTCAAGCCAAATTTTTATAGCGGCAATAGAAGCGGAAGAGACTGATGAGATTTTGACAGCTATTGTGTCTTCAAATAAAGAGTGTGCCTACATTTCCCTCTTCCCACTGGTATTGTCGCAATTGTTAAAGGGCTATTTGGAAATTGAAAATTGTTTTGTTGCGTGTGATGTACCTAACGAGAAGGTTCTTATGTTGTTTTCTCCTAAGGATCTTGCTTTAATTAGGGTAATGCCCTCTGAAACAGAGGGGTTCTCTCCTTTGGATTATGAAAATATAAACCAAACTATCACCTTTTGTAGAGAGTCTTTGAGAATATTTCCATCGAAGGTTCTCTTTGTCACTCGAGCTAAAGATACGGTTGATATTAACAATACCATAATACCCNCAGAGATTATCACCCTTGGTACTGAAAGTGAGGTCTCTGAAGGTGATTTTATCATAAAGCTTGTCTTGGAGTTTTTGAATACCCATTCTATAGAACTTGCATGGGCAAATTTTTTGCCTGTAAGCTATGTTTCAACCACAAGAAAGCTCAAAGTCTACACTGCCATGTTTGTGGTTGCATGCCTTCTGGCAGTTGGTGTATCCTTTAATGTGCTGAGTAATGCTATTAAAGCGAAGGATAACATCTATCAAATCTCAATTCTTGAAAAAAAGGTTCAGTCTATCCTTCCCACCTTTGAGGAATACAAGAAAACGAAAGAAATCTTTGGGAAAATATTACCTTTAATTAATTTCCACAATCAAACTGTGTCGGCAAAGGAGGTATATCCTTCAATTGAAAGTGTCTTGAATTTTTTTGATAGCAGATACAAAATTGATACGGTTGATGGAAAAAGAGAAGGGGCTGGTGTAACCGTACGCATAGCAGGGAAAGTTGTCAGCACTGCGCTGGGATCCCTTGTGGCGGATTTTNATAATCTGGTCATNGAACTTGGCAAGAAAGAGGGGTTCAAGGTGCTCCAGAGTGGCTTGGATATAAAGAGCAAGAGCTTTAATATAACAGTACAGGTGAGTATATGAGAGTGTATGGGAAAATCTTAGGAGATAAACTTAAAAGGTTTTCAATTGCTTTGAACATAGTGGCGGGCTTGGTTGTCATTTTATTTTTGATAAACTCAGTTTTGGTGTCGTATATCAAGTATCAAAATGGAGTGATGTTGAAATTGAATGATATATTAGCAACTGCAAATAGGCTTGAATCGGATAAAAATAAGATGTTGGAGGTAAATAGCAAGTTCCAAAAGATGATTGAAGGGTATGCATCTAAATTTTATGGTGTTGCATCCATATACCGGGCTTACGACGAGATAGCCTATACAGTAAAAGGTTTTTCCATTGATGTTCCGGTCAAAGTGGAAAATAATATCATGAGGTTACCAATTAGCATAAAAGGCAAGGTGAAGGATAGGCAGCTTATTGCAGGAATAGCCGATTATCTGCAAGGGTTTAATTATCCTTTTGTAAATGTTCCTTCTATTTCAATAAAGATGGATGGGGATGGGCTGGATGTTACGATGACAGGCGAGATAATTTCCTATGACATGAAGGGTATTCTGTAATGTTGAAGGATTACAGAACACTGGTCATAACGGTCCTGGCCTGGGTTCTGATTGGTTTTGTCGGTAGTTGGGCCATAAATAAGTTTGTAAATTTTAAGTACAAGCCTCCTATAGATGTGAAACAATATTCCGTGGAAGCCTTTAAAGACGTGGTGATCTTGGAACCGAGGAAGTCGCATGTGGAATTGGCAGGTTTATTGAGTGGGGAAACTCAAAAGGCTCCTGTATCGGGAGAAGCAATTGCGATCTCAGCTCAAAGTAAGCCACAGATGGAGGTATCCGGCCTTAGTGTGAAGATGATAGTTGTGAGTGAGGCAGGGAATTTTGCCGTTGTAAATGATCTGCTATTGAAAGAGGGTGATATGATTCAAGACTTCAAGGTTGAAAAGATAAGGCAGGAGGGCCTGCTGCTGAGTAGGGGAGGAGAACAGGTATGGATAAAATGAATACGAGAGCTCTGCTTTTTGTTTTCCCATGCCTGTTAATTTTTTTTGCTGGCTGTGCCACCAATGGAAGATCTGTTGAGGAGAAGATAAAAAGGTCTTATTTGGAGACGGATAAAAGTATCTCTATTTCCAAGGACGTTTATGCCAAAAAGGAGGAATACACAGCTCCTTCTCCTCCTGATTTCCGTCCTGCTGTTGAAGATGTAAGTCCTCTGAAACTAAGGATGGTGGAAATAGTTGTTAGGGCCACACCTCTGAGGGAGGTGATCCAGGTGATCGCACAGGTCTGCGGCTTGAATCTCATCTTTGAAAAGGGTGTTGAAACTGAACTGCCTGTCACGGTGACCTTAAAAAATGTAACTGCTGAATACGCTCTAAATGCGATTTTGTCCTCTACAGATTATTCTTACCAAGTTAGTGGTCAGACACTTATTATTAAGCCTACGGTCACGAAGGTGTTTGAGATTTCAATACCTTCGGTATTACAGACCTATAAAGTGGATGTGGGAGGAGACATCTTAGGTACTGCAGGGAGTGAGACAAGTACTTCAATTAAAGGAAATGTGGCCCAGNCTCTAAATGCAAGCGAAAAGGCAATGGATCTATGGTCTTCAATGGAAGAAGCCTTGAAAACCATTGTTGGAGGAGCTGATCAAGGTGCTTCTGCTGTTATTATAAACCGTGCCTCTGGCACCATTCAGGTCACAACCACAAGAAGAAAGATGGAACTGGTGGAACAATACATAAGCCGAATGAAAGAGATAATGAATAGGCAAGTTATAATAGAGGCAAAGGTGTTAGAAGTCTCTTTGAATGAAGGTTTTAGTTATGGTATTGATTGGCAATACATTGCAAGTGGACTGAATTTGAGAACTGAGAATTTTTCCAGCATAGTGGGAGCTANATCTCCCGCCATGGCCTTGGAAGGGTTTAAGATATTTGGTACAGGCGCAAGTCTACAAAGTATTGTAAGGGCCATTGAAAATCAGGGTGAGATTAGAGTTTTATCAAGCCCCAGATTGAACATTATGAACGGACAAACAGCTTTATTAACAGTGGGGACCAATCAAACATACCTTTCAAAGGTTCAAACAACAGTAACCACCGGAGGGACAACTCCCATCACAAACTTTACCGTAGAGACATCCAGTATATTATCCGGCATAATGATCGGCATTGTTCCTTTCGTAAATGAGAAAGGTGAAATATTCATGACAATAACTCCTATTGTTTCGGATCTTGTTAGTTTGAATCAAAAAAGTGTTGGAAATCAATTGGAGATCAGTCTCCCNACTGTTGAGCTAAGGGAACTCAGCACCTCTGTCAAAGCAAGGAACGGTGAGACTATAATCCTTGGGGGGCTAATAGCCCAAAAAGAACGTATGGAAGACAGTCAAGTGCCTGTGCTTGGAAAGATTCCCTTGTTGGGTTTGGTATTTAAATCCAGGGAAAAGGTTAGCAGAAAGAGTGAAATAGTTGTTTTGCTCCAGCCNAATGTGGTCACAAGGTAGTTGCGATGGCAAAAAAGATCGGAGACATATTAAAAGAAAGAAACCTGGTAACAGATACACATCTCAGGGTTGCCTTTGAACATCAAAAGATAACAGGTGAACTATTCGGGGATGTGTTGGTTAAGCTTGGGTTTATATCCAGCAAAGAGCGATCTATGATCGTGGCAGAGCAGGCTGGCTTGGAGTTTCTGGATCTGGAAGGCTATAACATACCAGAAGATGTATTGAAACTCATCCCCAAGGCAGTTGCAGAGAGGTTCCAGTTCCTGCCGCTTGGATTTGAGGATGGNAGGCTTGCTATAGGTGTTACCAAGGCAGGAAATATACAGGCAGTGGATATGGTAAACCGGTTAACCAAAAAACCTCCCAAGCTGTATCTTGTGGATCCAGAGATCTTTTCCGACACTTTGGAAAGATCCTATTTCTTGGTGGAAAATCCCATAAGTGCAAGGATAGAAAAGATCGTCAAAGACATTCAAACTACTGGAAATCCCCAGGGAGAAGACATTGTATCCTTGGTGGATCTTTTGATATTGGATGCAATAAGAAAGAAGGCAACGGATATTCATGTGACTCCACACGAATATGCGGTAAATGTGTTCTATCGGATAGATGGTGTTCTACATCATCAATATTGTTTGCCAAGGGCTAGTTTTACCGGATTGATTTCCAGGGTCAAGGTTTTGTCTCAACTGGATATAGCAGAGACAAGACTACCACAGGATGGTGCCCTTACCTTCAGGTTTTCCAACAAGGAATACGATATTCGTGTGTCCCTTGTGCCAACGATTCATGGTCAAAATTTGGTACTCAGGATCCTTGCGGGCAATATAGCCCTTTTGAGACTGGAGGCCTTAGGCTTTACAGACGCAGCCATAAAGACATTAAGGGAATTGTTTCAAAAGCCCAACGGAATAATCCTAATTACCGGACCGACGGGTTCAGGTAAGACAACCACCCTTTATGCGGGTTTGCGGCTCATAAATACCTTGGAAAGAAATGTAATCACAGTGGAAGACCCAGTTGAGTATAAGCTAAATTTCATTAGGCAAAGCCAGGTTCAGGAAAGAATAGGTTATGACTTTAGCAGTGCTGCAAAGACCTTCTTGAGGCAGGATCCTGATGTGGTGCTACTGGGTGAGATAAGGGATATAGACTCTGCAAACATTGCCATAAGGGCATCCATTACAGGACACTTNGTGCTTTCCACCTTGCACACCAACGATGCTGTTACTGCCATTCCAAGGCTCGTGGACCTTGGAGCAGATAGGTTTTTGATCTCCAGTTCACTTTTAGCTGTTGTGGCACAAAGGCTTGTGAGGACCGTATGCCCCTTCTGCAAAGAATCCTATAAACCATCGGAAGAGGAACTACAGTTCTTGGAGGGCTATGATTATCACGGCAAGGAATTTTTCAGGGGTAAGGGTTGCCTCAGGTGTAACTATACGGGATTTTTGGGAAGAACTGCTGTGGCGGAGATCCTGGCTGTGAACAATGAGATAAGAGAACTTATATACGAAGGTGCATCTGTAGGACGCCTCAGAGAGGCTGCCTTAAGAAACGGAATGGTCCAATTGTACAGAGATGGAATAGCAAAGGTCTTGGCNGGGAAGACTACCATAGCTGAACTTAAAAGGGTTTTGGGATAGTGCCTCGCTATAACTACATTGCAGTGGATCCAAGGGGCCTGCTTAGCGAAGGGGCCATGGAGGCCACGGATTTAGAAGACGCCCAGAGGAGGCTTGAGGCCGGTGGGCTTACTGTCATTGAAATAAAAGGTAGGAGTAAGTTCCTCCAGTTATATGAAGGTAAGCTTATAGCCTTAAGGGTCAAACGTATTGAGATCGTAGAAGTGGTGAGAAATCTTGGCACGATTTTATCAGCGGGTATACCTCTTCTCACTGCAATTGAAGACACAGCATCTGCTGTAACAAATAAGGCTTTGAAAAAAGCACTTCTTGAAGTTAAAGAGGCACTCTTACAAGGTAGTTCTTTTTCAGAGGCTTTGAAGCAACAATCACTAATATTTCCTGATATTGTCATAAGGCTTGCCAGTATTGGTGAAACAACTGGGAGGCTCGATACTGCCATGAAAGATGCTGCCGATCATTTGCAAAGGATTGAAGATATTGCTTCGATGATAAAAAGGGCTCTAATGTATCCCATGTTCGCACTTGTCACAACAGGAGGCGCTCTCATATTTTGGCTCGTTTATGTTCTTCCTAAGATATTAGTTGTAATGAAAGAAATGCAGGTTAAAATTCCATTAGTGACAAGGATGTTGATGATAGCAAGTAACTTTGTTGCAAATAGGTGGTATGTTATAATAGGAATTGTGATTCTCCTTTATGTTAGCTATATTTTATTGAATAGACACCAAAAAACGAAATATTACATTGACTTGGTCAAAATAAATTTTCCCATTCTAAAGCACATTATATACAATAAACTCCTGGCCCTATTTGCCGAGCAGATGAGGATCCTTACAGCAGCAGGGATTATTATTGATAGGTGTTTCGAGGCAACGGCAAATGCCATGGACTCAGAGGTCTTTAAGAGGGCTATCAATAACTCAAGGGAGAGGCTGATGAGGGGAGAAGGCATTGCCAACAGTCTAAGGCCTGAAACTGTTTTCCCGCCAATAGTTCTAAGGATGGTGGATGTGGGAGAAAAGAGCGGTAACTTGGATACACAGTTTAAGTTTCTATCTGAATTCTTTTTTCAAAAGTTAGAGGCGTTTACCGAGAAATTGGGAAAGACAATAGAGCCAATTTTGATTGCGCTTGTGGGTGGAATGTTTGCTTTGGTTGCAATTGGATTGCTTATGCCATTGTATGATCTTATAACAAAGATAAAGTGAAAATGAACTACTTAGAACATTTCGGCTTAAAATCTGATCCATTTCGGATATCTCCTGATCCTGAATATTACTTTTCCTTGGAACAGCATGAAGTTGCCCTGAAGTCGTTAAATTATTCCATAGTTCAGAATGAAGGTTTTTGTCTTATTGTGGGAGAACCAGGTACGGGAAAGACATTAGTTTTGAGAATCCTTTTGAGGCAATGGTATGAAAAAGCAAAAATAGCATATATTTTGTCGCCAACACTCAATCCTTTGGAGTTTTTAAAGGCAATTTTGGATGAATTCGGCTTGAGTTTTAATGGCAATTCTAAGCATGATCTTTTGAAGTGCCTCAGAGATTATCTCATGAAGTGCTTTAAGGAAGGTGAAAAAGTAATGATAATCGTTGATGAGGCACAACAAGTTCCAGATGAAACGCTTGAGGAAATCAGGTTACTATCTAACTTTGAAACTGAAAATGAAAAGCTTTTGAATATCATCCTGGTGGGACAAAGGCAGTTGATGGAGAGGCTTCAATCGGAAAACTTTCAACAGTTATACCAAAGGATTACAGTAAAGGCGGAGTTGGGGCCATTGTCCGAGCAGGAAATGAGGGAATACATGTTGTTTAGGCTTAGCAAAGCAGGTAGATATAACCTGCCCTTTGAAGGCAAGGCCTTGGGTACGATTTACGAATATTCCGGTGGGATTCCAAGACTCATAAATGTGATTTCATCCAGGGCCATGATGGCAGCTTTTTTGGATGGACGGACACAGGTTAAGAGAAGACATGTCTCCATTGCGGCTGAGGATTTAAAGCTTAGAAGGTTCAAGGCATCCAATAACAGAAAGAAACTTTTGGGTTTGGTTGTAATTATGGCCCTGCTGGGAGTCTTTGGAATGTATCACTTTGGGTTTTTAGGCAATGTGGAGATTGGGAAATGGAAAAGGTTCAATCAGAGGGTGGAAATGGAAAAAGAAGACAAGACCTTTAAAGAAAAGCAGTCTCAGAAGGTGCTTGTGAAAAAGCCCTATACAGCGCTCAAACTGGAACCTATGAACAATGCCCTTGAGTTGGAATTTGTGAAAGAAGGAGTAGAGTTTCATCTACTTGAGAAGCTTTGGAGGGATGGTAAAGATTGGTGCAAAGTGAGAAAAGAGGGGGGAGGGGATTATTGGCTGGCATGTGAGGATGTGATCATAGGTGGATGGGAGTAGCTTAATTTCCCATGAGTATCATAGGTAAACTATTATCTCTTAAGGAGAAACCCAAAAAGCAGAGTCCCCAAATACTCCCTAACATAGAAAGACTTGTGAGGAATAAGTCATCGGGGAAAAAAGAGTGGGTAAAGTACATCATAGTACTGTTGATATCAGCGGGTTTTGCTTTCATGGGATATTTTGGGGTCCAGAGATTGTATGTTTCTTCAAGGGCCAAGGGCAATGAAAGGGCTGAGATAAGGGCTCAGGTACATAGGGCCTCTATCCCCCAACTACCCACTTCCACCACAGTTCCCCAAAAAGAGGCGATTCCTTCCACCACGACCACCCTACCTCCCACAACCGTACCAAGCAAGCAGGCTGAGTTGGCTGAAGGTGGTGCATCCAATTTCCCTTCTGCCCAAACTACCACCATAACCCTTGTTCAAGAAACAAGTACCACTACAACACAAGCGCCAAAGCCTCCCACAATGAGTCAACCCAAGGCCTCACTTGCCAAGAAAGTCCCCACTTCAGTTGCCCCTTCGGGGAACGGGACAGGAGCAAGGCCTCGAAAGGTGACGGCCGAAAAAGGAAAACCCGCACAGCAGGACACGGCGGCTTCAACAAAAGAGGAGTTTGAGTTAGTGAGTAAGAATGAGGCAGAAAGGGATATGTATATCTATCAGGCAAAGGCCTATGAAGGCAGGGGAGATATAGTAAATGCTATAGAGTATTACAAAAAGGCAGTGGGACTTGATCCCAAGAACTTTAAGCTCCAAAATCAATTGGCAGCTGCATGTATCCAAATAAAAGATGGAAAATGTGCTGTGGAACATGCTCAGGTTGCAATTCAATTGAACCCTGAATACATTCCAGGTATGGTAAATTTGGGAATTGGCTTTGCATTGCTGGGAAGAGACTTGGAGGCAGAGGAACAGCTTTTAAAGGCATTAGCTAAAAATCCAAACAACACTTTCGGTTTAAAAAATCTCGGATTAATATATGAAAAAAGAGGTGATCTTACAAAGGCACAAGGGATTTACCAAAAACTTATTTCTCTTGGGGACCCAGAAGGATACTTGGGCCTTGCAAGGGTTTTGGAAGGCATGAATATGTACCAGGAGGCTGCTGACATCTACAATATGATATGTAAAAACTCCCTGATCGAAGATGGAATTAAAGCCTATGCCATCCAAAGGCTAAATATGCTTACACCACTCCTTAAAAGATAAAACAGGCAAAGGTGTGAACCTCTGCCTGTTTTTTGTGTAAGATTATCTATGGATTTGTTGTTGTGCTTGATATGACCTTATTGCATTCAAGCCTGTATTTTGTTGTCTTTTCTTCAATTTGTTCCCTAAGGGTGTTCATCTCCTTTTGCTTTGCCAAGATCTTTTCCTGATCAGGGTTTGGAGATGCCCAGAGGTTTCTAAGCTCAAGCTTTTTTGTGGCCAACTGGTTTTGGATCGGTGTGATCTCGTTCAAATAGGCTTGCCTAAGTTCCAACAGCTTTTGTTTTTGCTCAGGGCTCAGGGCAGGGTTGTAAGGGTTGCAGATACCCATTCCCTTACCCATGCCCATACCTCCACCAGGGCCCATACC
>JGI24721J44947_10011108_pt1 | contig 11300 bp, 13 predicted proteins | sample YelNatPaOPGAMG01_FD_44947 | JGI IMG/M metagenome (IMG submission 44947)
GATACCAGGACAGAATCAACAGATGTTTCGGGAGTCAGGATGCTGGAATTCCTCCACTCTTCAGGCAGAATCGCAACCCGCTGCCTTGTTCCAAATATTGAAAAAGATATCGTTGGTGTATTGGAGGAAAACAGTTCAAAGGCGGATGTCTTTATATTCATTGGTGGAACAGGACTCAGCAGGAAGGACCTTACATCCAGGACACTGAGGAAAATTTCAGACAAGGAAGTTACGGGATTCGGGGAAGCATTCCGTTCAAGGAGTTCAGTAGAAGAAATTCATGCAATTCTTTCTGATGCATCAATGTTCGTGCTGCAGGGCAAAATTATTTTCTCATTGCCTGGTTCATTGGACGCTCAGAAGACAGCATTTGGAATAATAAATGAGATTATTGACCACGCGTATCATGAGATTATGAAATAGTGCTCTATTTCCATATTTGATGCATATAAAAGGATTCTCAAACACAACTCAACATCTAAAGTTTTCCCAATGTATACCACCTATTCTAATTGAAAAAGGAATCCCTTAGTGTGCCAGGGTGTATCAGAAATTTTATCGGAAAAGGTTAAATTTTTAACAATCATCATAAAGATGTTAAAAATGAACAACTGGCGTGATATGAGGGATTGGATCCCCAGATTAACGCTAAAAACAAAGGTCCTGAGTCAATGTTCGACAGGATAAAGGGTTATGAAGAAACAAACTTCAGAGTGATGACAAATTCTCTTGGAAATATAAAACTCTTTAACCTAACGTTCGGTTTTGATCTCAATCTTTCAATCAAGAAGACCATTGAACAACTTCGTGGGCTGCCAAATAAGTGGGAGCGCGAGGCTAGCTCGTTTCCCATGGAATACGTAGAAAAGTCAGAAATAATGCAGAATGTAGAAACTGGGGACCAAGTCGACCTGTTGAAATTCTAGACTCCGCTGTGGCACCCTGGACTCTTGCTAGGTCCAAGGAAATAAAAATATACAAACAGTTAAAGGAGCCAAAAACGCAACTCTGGTTGTGATACCTTAACTGGTGGGGCTATTTGCTTAAATGGCTCAAGGAAAACTTTTATTCCCTTTAATAAGATATATAATTAATTACAGGGTGTGAAAATAATGGATTTTAAAGGAACATTTGAGGTTGCTGCCAGTTCCAATGATGTTTATAACTTTCTGATGGACCCAGACAAACTTTCGCTATGTATACCGGGGCTACAGAAGCTCGATAAGGTATCAAATGAAGAATTCACAGTCGTAGTTCGTGTAGGAGTTGCTTTTATCAAGGATAATTTCACAATAAAATTCAAGGTTGTTGAAAGTGAAGCTGGTAAGCACGCAAAATTCACGGGAAACGGTTCGGGAAAGAGCGGTACAATGGACCTGACTGCTGTAATGGATCTTATAGAGGCTTCGGGTAAGACTACGATGAATTGGTCCGCAAACGTAAGTGTCGGTGGGAAGATCGGCTCACTCGGGCAGAGAGTAATGGGAGGTCAGGCTGAGAAGATAATAAAGCAAATGTTTGACAGCATTGAAGAAAACCTCTCCGGATCAAAGCAAAAAGCGTGAGTCTTCTTATAAACCCACATGCTCATGTGAAATTCATGAGTATATAATTCTTCTTTTCCGTTTATTCTTAAAAATTCGGAAGAATACTTTCTTTATAAAGCTGATAATAACAAATGCACTCATCAGGGACATGCTTTCATCGATTCTAATGAAAATATGTTCAATGGAGAGAATACTTCCAGAACTGGAGAAGCTGCAACTGGTCGAATATACCAATGGTAGCACAATTGAGTCGAAGAGGACAAGGAGGCAGAAAGAAATGCTTGATGCACTGAAAAAGGTGTCTTGGTGGTAAANGCANGGAGTTCAGTCTNCACAACTATTTATTTATTGAAAACCCTTAATGCTAGGCAAGTCCTATGGTAATAAAGACCATTTCATCGTGAAACGAGGAAGATTTCATGTCTAAGAGAATAGTGGTTTGCGTTACGGGTTCTACGGGCGCAATATATGGATACCGGCTGCTGCTTGCGTGCAGCAAAATAGAAGGAATCGAAACGCATGTCGTAATCTCCAAGGGCGCAGAGGAGACCATCAAGCATGAGATGGGTCTTGGATACGATGAACTTGCAAAGTTAGGAACATACGTTCACAAAGAATACGATTTCAAAGCTCCGATCGCCAGCGGATCCTTCATTACCGAAGGTATGGTAATCGCTCCATGCTCAATGAAAACGCTTTCTGCAGTTGCGACCGGATACGAGCAGAATCTTGTTACACGCGCAGCCATGGTTACTCTGAAGGAAAGAAGGCCCCTTATCATGCTTACCCGGGAAACCCCTTTGAACCTCATTCATCTTAGAAATATGGTTCGGGTAACTGAAGCAGGCGGAATAATAATGCCCCCTATGCCGCCGCTGTATTTTGGCGAAGCCAGTATGATAGAACTCGTTGACCTGACTGTTGGTAGAGTCCTTAACATGCTTGGGGTAAAAACAAATCTTTTGAGAGAGTGGGGTGTAGACCTGGATTAATCACTTCCCGTTTCTCAATTTTTCAATGAATTGGGAGAGCTCGACAAACTCTTGCATGTAGTCGGCTGATATGCGGTCAGTATCAAATAGCATCTCTGAAGTGATCGGAGCCTTTTCAGAAGCGTCACGTAATATTTCTATGGGTTCTGCCTTGAAGAAATGATGTATTTCATCATATTCCTCATTTTCTATTTCAGCTGTAATTATTCGGCATTTTATGTACAGAAGTGCAGGCATATCCTGAAGAATAAGAGTGAATATTTTGTTTTTTACTATATAGTCGTGGGTTGAACTGTTCTTATAAACCGAGAAGTAGATACTGCTGCTATCCTCAATTATTACCTGAAAAGGAGATAAAAGGGCTATATGGGGAAAATTATATGGATCGGTGCTGATCATGAAAATTACAGTCGCAGCTCTTCTGGGGTTCTTTGAGTCCAGTGTTCTAATAACACGCTCTGGAATTCTGTTTCCAAGCTTGATTGACATCTTTACTCCTCAGTGCCATTCAAACTTACCAGCTTCTCAAACTTTATCACGCGATTTGGAAAGTCTCTCACCAACCTTATAGCGATTTTCTTCCACATTATATTTTGTGTCGTCTGCGAAATTCTTAAACCAGTATCCAAGTTCATAACCTTACTAAGATAAAGTGATCGACAATTCTGGACGCTATGGGCAATGATGTAATACATGAATATACGTTGACTTAAACGCGTGTCTATTAAGGCAATTGACGTATTTGCTTTACATTTCAATCTTGATTTTCCCAAGCCCACATGTTTTTTCAGAAACCTTCTAAACAAGATTCGCCGGGACACTTATAATCTTATAGGCTCAGTCTAACAAGATCAGAAGGGTAATTGATATTTTCAAAACAAATATTGTCCCTTGGCCCGTAATCAATGATGGTTCCGTTTCTCTCAATAAATCCATGCATAGATCTTCCGCCTTCTCTAGCATATTTTCTCAGAACCATAAGGTCCCGCCTCGCATAGATGCAGTGAAGAGTCTGCAGGACATTTTCGCTGGACCGTGGACACAACGACTTTCCATCAAATTCAAGGAGCATTGCAGAGACTATGTGCAAACAGATAAATGGCATATCTCCAGCGAAGGCAAAAATGTCGCCGAATTCCTCGACAGCCATGATTACAGAATCAAGTATGGTGCCTTCAGAGTCATCAGTAACTATCCTTCCATATGCTGATTTAAAATTCTCGTCCTTGGAGAATATGATAGTTTCATCGAACAATTCTGTTTCCGACAGCTTCTTTGCAATGCCTTCAGTGAGTCCCAATCCCCTTATCAGAACACTGTGTTTGCTTGGGAATCTTACGCTCTTCTTCACAAATATGACGGCTTTCATGGTATACCGCATACCTTGCATTTTGGGTTTATCCGCGTTCTGATCCGTTCTAAGGAGTAGTCCCAGGTGTCAATATAGACTATATCCCCATCCACTTTTTCTCCCATTAGTATCTTAAGGCCAAGGGAAAATGCCAGTGTACCGATTGCCACCGGTGCAGATGGCAGGATGCCTGCCTGCGCACACCCTATCCCTTCATTTCCAGAATCAGGGTATCCAAGACAAGCCGTGCATGATGTCTCATGCGGCACAATGGCTTTGACTGTTCCAAAGGTTTCGTTAGCCGCAGTCATTATCCACGGTATGCTGTTTTTAACGGCATATTTGTTGATAACGCTCCTCGCAGAGAAATTATCAGTCCCGTCAAAAATCATGGACGGATTTCCCATGATGTAGGCATTTTCACCCGTTATTCTTTCATTTATGGCCTCTACATTCACGTTGTGATTTATTGCGGATATTCTTTTTTTCAGAGTTTCGGCCTTTCCTTTCCCTATGTCTGTTTCAACATATTCAATCTGTCTCTGAATATTTGTTAGCGAGATCGTATCATCGTCTATGATCACTAGGCCGCCGACACCTGCACGTGCGAATAACTCCGCAGCGATTCCGCCAGTGCCTCCAAGCCCCACGATCGCAACGATCCCCGCGGATATTTTCTTCTGGCCAGAAAGGGATATCTGGGGAAGGGCCAAGGTACCGAGATAACGATCAAATTCAAGAGAAGGCAAGACCCGCTATCACCTCCTTTACCACCTGTAATGGCCTCTCCAAAGCCTGCATATCCACGGTTTCGTTGTAAAGCAAAATTGACTGATGTACCTCTCCGATATGAGTAAATTTAAGCCCATGATTTTCCAGCTTCCTGAATTTGCCAAGAAAGATGTCTGCCTCACCGCTTGACACTGAAGACAGGCACGCTTCCCGTGTAGGCAGGTAGCTGATGATGTCACTAAATGGTTTTGAGACCCACCCGGAAGCTGCAAGATAGCTCCTGAATGCAGATACAACTGAGTCATTTTCAGAAATGGATACTAAGCGACTTTTTCCGGCGTATATGGATTCGATAATGGATTTTGCACTCCCTGATCCATCTCTGGAATAAAGACCATAGGGGATGTCATACGCTGCCGCACTTGAGTAATTTCCAAAATTCGCAGGGTCAATACTTTCTGGTCCGGAAACAAGCGCGAAGTCAGGTTTTACTTCATGAATAAAGTCTGGTACAGAATCTTCCTCCATCCTTATTACTGCCGGCACGGACTCCATACTGGCTATAAATTTTTCCACTATCTCATCAGGTATCCCAAGGAAAACATGATCGGGAATTCTCTCGGTTAGAAGGTGTACAGATACCTTCTCACCCACGTCAGCAAACTTTCTATTACCATCAACTACTGCAAATCCTTCGGCATCCAGCAGTCGAGAAATAGAACCAGAAGCACCGTTTACGGGATAAGCAATTATGGAATTTTCTCTCCTTGCAAGCCTGAGGATGATGAGGCTGGTAAAACCTATCCTGATGAGTATTTTCATCCCCAGGGTTGCTTCGACAGTCCGATCTTGTGGGGTTTCACCAGACATTTTCTCTATGGCTGGTAGAAATATTGTCCTGAAAATCATCATTGCCGATACTGGAAATCCAGGAAGCCCAAACATGGGTTTTCCGCCTGACAATGCAAAAACAGTTGGTGTTCCCGGCTTGACAGCGACTCCATGGAAGACTATTCCCGGCTCGCATGATTCCATCATCCTGTATACGAAATCGCCCTCTCCGGCTGATGTTCCTCCGCTCACGATAATAGCATCATTTTCTTCAACCATTCTCTTAAGGGTGCGATCTGTCTCGCCCATATCATCGGGTATAAACCCATATTTTTTGGTAGAGATGTTCCGGAAGCCCGACAGTTCAGTCTCTACGTACGTGCTGTTTGATTCGTAAATCCTGCCAGCGGAAATTGGTTCTCCCGGCTGGATCAGTTCATTGCCGGATGAGGCTATCCCGATCTTAAGTTTTCTATAAACCCTTACCTTTTCAATACCTGTTGCACACATGACTCCAATCGTTCGTGGGTCTATTACGGAGCCGCGCCTGACGATCAGAGCACCTCTCCTGAGGTCTTCGCCGGCGTGTGCAATATTTTCCCATTTAGATACACTTCTGATGAATGAAATCCTCTGGCCACTCTGAATTGCGTCCTCCACCATTACTACAGAATCACAGAACGCTGGGACGACAGCTCCGGTAGCGATATACATGCATTTTCCGGACCCGGGGTGCGTTGTCTTCGGGTCACCAATTTCTATCTTTCCGGCTAAATGTAGATAGACGGGGTTATCAGGCGATGCATTAACAATATCTTTTGAAATTATGGCATAACCATCAACTTCCGATCTGGTGAATGGTGGAAGGGGTATATCTGAAAAGATGTCCTCCGCCGTAATTCTTCCCGTACTCTCCCGTATATTTACAACTTCGATGTCGCTTACCGGGCGGACATGTTTCTTCGCGAGTGCAATCGCTTCGGAGAATGGAACCAGATTCCTGAAAATTTTAGCCATTTATTTCACCCCATTCAATTCAACCTTGACAGTTTCTCCGTTATTTATTCCTTCAGTATCCTCCTCGATGATTAACGTGCCTGAGGATTCAAGGAGTGTTGAAAGTACTCCAGATCCGGATATTCTCAGCGGAGAGCAAACAAATCCCTGATCGGAGCATTTCAGCTTTACCCTTACATAGCTCCTTATGCCCGGATCTGCGTTTACCGTTCCATCTACCTTGGCCATCACAACAATTCTCCTTTTCCTGTAACCGATCATAAACTCAAGGAACGGCCATAACAGAGCCTCTACAGAAACAAGTGCTGCGACCGGCAGTCCTGAAACAGAAAGGACAAGCTTTCCCCTCACATTGAATGCAGATACGGTTCTTCCGGGTTTGATCTTTATTCCCTGAAACAGAGAGGTACCCATTGATCCCAGAATCTCCTTCACCAGATCACGGGTTCCAGGGCCGCTTCCTCCGGTAACCACCAGAACATTACAGGTTTCAATGGCTCTTATAACCCTGTCCTTTATATCGTCTACCAAATCACCAACTACGCCTGCATCTGTTGTCCGAAGGAAAGGCATTGAAAAATAGGAAATGATAAGTGGCTGGGTATAGTTTGGAACTTTGCCTGATACAATCTCATCCCCGGTCGAGAGGACAGAAAGTATAAAATTCCTGTAAACACGTATTTTGTTGATTCTACATGCAAAAGCTGCGGCGAGGTTCTCAGGATCAATCCTGGATCCCCCCTTAATGATTACTGAATCATGTCTGAGGTCTTCTCCCATGAGTGAGACGTTTTCCCAGGGTCTAACCGACCTTAGGGCGAATATGTCATTTCCAACGTGAATCGTGTCCTCAAACATTATGACACTATCAGTATTTTCCGGGATGGTGTCACCCGTGCTTACAGGCACCACCGGTTTCTGACCGTCCGCTCCACTGGATTGGCTCCAGATCTTCACAGGCTTGTTCTCTGATGCATTTGCTGTGATTTCTGATCTCGCGGCATAACCGTCCACCGCACTACGGTTGACTTCAGGAACGTTCCTTCCGCAATAAACGTCCGTTACGGATATCCTTCCTATGGAATCAGAAACGGCAACTTCCTCAGAGTCTATTGGGGTCCAGTGTTGTGAAAGAATAATTCTCAGAGCGTCGTCATATGATATGTACGAAGCCCTCTCCCCACTCTTTGCCATGTCACCTTATCCACCACTGACAGGGGGGAAAAAGTCAATTTCATCCCCGGCCTGCAGGTAATCATCGTCTCTTGCAAAATTCTCGTTCCTGGCTACTATCATACTTGACTCATAGCTGGACAGAAGTGGGTGATCACGCAGGACCATCTTCTTGAGGTCAAGTATCATGGCCCTTTCGCTCATCTCAACAGCCTCCTCAGATTTTCCTGCAAGCTCCCTAAATCTTGCGAAATATTTCACTTTCAATAGCATCGGTTTCCCTCCAGTAAGGTTCGCGTTTCTTGACTGCAGTCTTGAATATATCATCAAGGGTACTTTCCCTGTTCTCCCTTCTTATTTCTTGAAGTATATCTGTCAGGTTGTCGCTGCGCATAAGGCAGGGTTTCAGCTGCCCAGTGGATGTAAGCCTGATCCGCGTGCAGTTGTTGCAGAAATCCGTATTATGCATGGGCTTTACGAATTCCATAGAGACAAGCTTGCCTCTGTTCCTTATGGTATACCTTTCTCTGTTATGCAGTTCATTTCTCTCCTCATGGAGAGCCTGAGCAGCTATACGGATCTCTATTGGATCGAGGCTGTAATGATATCTCTGGTAATCCACAGAATTCTCGGATTCCTTGGTGGTTTCATATTCGATCAGCTGTAATATCGCATCATTCTCTGCGGCAAAGTCGATCATCCTGTCCACAAGATGAACATTAACGTCCTTCAGAACTACGAAATTTATCTTTATGGGACCAAGTCCAGCATCCTTGGCTGCCTTAATCCCCTCCTTGACTCGATCGAGTGCGTCGACGCCTGTTATGAATTGGAATCCGTTACGATCAATGGAGTGCATGGATATGTTCACTCTGTTCAGGCCAGCTTTTTTGAGTTCTGCTGCTCTGTTTACAAGCAGAACACCATTGGTAGTTAGTGAAATGTCACCAGAAATGTGTTTTCTCACACGTTCGACTATTTCCACTATGTCCCTGCGCATAAGTGGCTCTCCGCCGGTAAACTTAATCTTGTTTACGCCCCATTTCGCAGCGACCTGCACAACCCGTTCTATCTCTGCAGCAGTCATTTCAGAGGAATTTACCTCTGTTCCTTCCATATGACAGAAAAAGCAGTGGAAATTGCAGGTAGTGTTCACCTGAATCCTCATGCTTTTAACGGGTCTGCCGAAATCGTCAACTAGCATCCTTATAGCTATGCAATCTTCATATCAAAACTTTCTGTCATTGGACCTCTGCAATTTCCAATATAACGGACTTCGATGTAGTTTCCGGCGCTATGGCTATGGTAATCATAAGCACCGCAAAAGCCATTCCGAAGTACATTAGGAAAAGGTATGTCAGCCCATTGCTCAGGCTAAGGATAAAAGGCTGAACCAGCACTCCAACCACAGCTCCTATCCTGCTCACGCTGTTCGCAAACCCAGCACCTGTCCCCCTGAGCTCTGTAGGGAACATCTCCGGCGGGTAGATGAATTCCAGGATGCCGGGTGCAAAACCCACAAAAGCTCCGAGAGCAAAAAGTACCGCTATAAGTATATATTCCTGCGTGACAAACGCGGCAATAAGCATACTTATGGATATGCCAAGAAAACCGATGATCTGTACATTGCGCCTTCCCTCCCTATCGACAAGGGATATTCCTATGAGGGTACCTATTACCTCAACTGCAGCAAGGACAAGCGATGCAATAATTCCGGTGGTATTTCCGTGTACCCCTATTAGTTTCATTACTGTCGGTGCGTATTCGGAGATACCATACTGGATCGCATCGAACAGGAACCAGAACGTTGCAGCATAGATTGTGAAGGTCCTCAACTCCCTTGAGAAGATCCTGCGCACGTTTTCCCCTCTGGCCTGTTCTCTTCTGCTTTTCCAGGCACGAGACTCATCCAGGCGACTCCTTAGAATCACGACAGTAATTGAGGGTATGACAGGTAGGAAGAGAAGTACCCTCCACGCGTCAGGTCCGAGGGGATAAAGCAGCAATCCAGATAACAGAGCGAGACCAAATCCGATGCTCCAAGAAGTACCGAGAAATCCAACCGGCTTACCTCGACCAGAATTCCCCTGTGTTTCTGTAAGAAGGGAAGAGCTGTTGGGATAATCTCCTCCTATTCCTATGCCTAGGAGCACCCTAAATATTACTATTTCAATTATCGTAACAGAGAGCGAGGAGAGCAGACCCATTGCGGCATAAAGCAGGAGATCCACAATAAGGAGTGTCCTCCTTCCGAATAGGTCCGAGAGTCTACCAAGGAGGAATCCTCCAATTGCGTTACCAATGAGTGCGGAGGAGGCCAGCAGGGCAGTATCTATCAGGGCCAGGTTCATGAACCTTGACAGAAGGACTATCAGCGGTGCGGAAACAGTGAGATTGTAGCCATCAAGCAAGGTTGAAATGTATGCGAGCCTGAATGTTGATCTCCGGTTCGTCTGTTCATTCAAGGTTCTCCGACCTCCATCTCTCGCCGTCTGTAAATATGTCTTTCTTCCAGATAGGGCAATCCTGCTTTATCCGATCGATAATAAATTTGCAGCCTAGGAAGGCATCTTCACGGTGAATAGAAGCAGCGGCAGTGAAAACCGAAGTCTCTCCAACCTCAACCTCGCCTATCCTGTGAACTGCAATCGCATCGAGCAATCCGAATCTTTTGATTGCGTCATCAATGATCTCTGTAATTTTTCTCAGGGCCATCGATTCATGGGCTTCATAGAAAAGTGACTTCAGTTCTCTGCCATCCTCTGTCTTGCGTACTATGCCGGAAAATGTAACAAGACCGCCGGTTTCAGGAACAGATATCCTTTTTATGTAATCATCAGGGTGTATGGCAGATCGAGCAATTCTGGCTAGCGGCATATACGATAGGTGTGTAGAATATACGCGTATTTATCCTTTGCATGCTTGTTCGCGAAAAGAAATATATAAGAGCCAAAAATACAGAGCATAGAGGGCTCGTAGTCTAGCGGTATGATGTCTCCCTGACACGGAGGAGGTCACCGGTTCGAATCCGGTCGGGCCCATTTACAATTAGGGGATATAGACAAGAGAAAAACTTTTGTGATTTTTTGATATAAATATAAAAAATAATGAATATTAGTCTTTATTTTTAAACATTGTCTGTTTATATAAGTCTAATAGTTTTCTAACAACCTTTTGCNTGATGTTTAAATTCTTTCCATTTTTTATCAAAGATTTTTGATAATACAAGGCTTGTTGTGATATTCCCTTATCCCAGACATCTTTAGGCTTTAATGTTAACACCCATTGTCTGAATTCCTCACTATTGACAATATCCTTTGTATATTCAAGATAATCAGGGTCTTCAAGACCATTACTATTGTCATCAAGGTTATTGGTTTCCTTTCCTATATATCTGACATTGTCAACAATGATATGCTTCCTGTGTGTGAAATGTTTCTCGCATCTCTGGACAAAATGGAAAATTAATTAAGATACACATGGTTCATTTGCCTTATAAATGGCAGCAAGAAAAGTGTACAGACCTGAAGAGAAGATGAAGATCGTCATGGAGGGGCTCAGCGGGACAATATCCGTTTCCGATCTATGCAGAAAGTATGAAATAAAGCCCGCAAGGTTCTACTACTGGAAGGATCAGGTCATGAACAGTGCCCAGGA
>JGI24721J44947_10011129_pt1 | contig 11290 bp, 10 predicted proteins | sample YelNatPaOPGAMG01_FD_44947 | JGI IMG/M metagenome (IMG submission 44947)
TGAAGCCGCTAAGCGATTGGGAATAGGACGGCAGACCCTTTATAACAAAATAAAAGCTTACGGCATTAAGATATAGGTGCTGTTCTCCGAGTTAAGCCCGCGCCGGTCCACTATATGTCCCCAAATATGTGGTTAGTTGATACACACGCGCATCTTGATGATCCAGTTTTTTCACCTGACTTGGAACAAGTAATAGCTCGTGCAAAGGAAACCAGCGTTACTAAGATCATAACTGTAGGTGTAAATCTGGAGAGTAGCCGTGCCGCTATAGCTTTGGCTGAAAGGTACGCCGGTGTTTTTGCTGTGGTAGGGTGGCACCCTACAGATGCGTTAAATGCCCCAGCCAACTTTTCTGGTCTACTAAGGCAGCTTTGCAATCATCCGCGAGTGGTTGGGATAGGAGAGACCGGATTGGATTATCATCGCTTGCTTCAGTCCAAAGGAGGTGGATCGATGGATGTTTCCACCTATATTCGTCGACAGAAAGAACTTTTCGTCCAACACTTGGAAATCGCTGCAGAAAAGGGGCTGAGTCTCATTATCCACCAGCGGGACGCGTTTGATGATACAGTCCACATCATTTCGGAGTACAAGGGCAAGATAAAAATGGTGTTCCACTGTTTTGGAGGCGATTATTCTCAGGCGAAGAAGCTCTTGGACATGGGAGCAATGCTAAGCTTTACAGGAATCGTTACGTTTAAAAACGCATTTACCCTTAGAGAAACGCTGCGAAAAATTCCCTTGGAGTCCATTATGTTGGAAACGGATGCCCCTTACTTGGCGCCTGAACCTTTCCGTGGTAAGCGATGTGAACCTGCGTATTTAGTGCACACAGCTAAGAGGGTTGCCGAGGTACTTGGAGTGCCTCTGGATGTGGTTGCAAACCGGACAACGGAAACCGCTTTGGAATTCTTTGAGAAGATTGGTCAGCAGTGCGTTACCAAACCCAAGCATTAGAAATGCAGGCTTTGCATCAATGTCACATTGCCAGAAAGTATTTAGAAGCGCAGAAGGTTGATCTACAAGTTTGTTCTATTGCTGGGGCGATTGTAAAATCCTTCCTGAATGCAACGCTGTGGTACAGTTGGTTTGGGCTTGTCCCCGACACAGTTGCCTAACCTCATACCTTTGAATTTAGAGATCAAACACTAAAGGCAATTTGTATTTCCGGTGGGCTGTGAACAACCTGTGGTTATTGTGGGTCGTTTTTGATCGGAATGTGGTACCCACGCGGCCAAACGCATTGATCTTTTACCCTTCAGGTAAAAAGGGACTCTTAGTACCAACCAGATCTGTGTCACGTGGGTAAAATTGTGGAGGGTGGCGGAGATTCAAAAATTAAGACTGGATGAACTGGGACCTGAGGATTGCCGAAGGGGCTTGCTGTTGTAGTGAATTTGACTTTCGGATTTCTTCCTCGTCATATTGGCTGGATGCTAGAGGGAGGCAAATTACTATCTGTTTGTACTGCACAGTAAAAGATTCAGTTTCGGAGGATGTAAAAAGCGCTGTGGTTTCAGGTTATTCGTTTGTAGTGCAATTTGCGCAAGTCCAAGGGACAACATAGAAGCGTGTTTCGGCAGGAAGGAGAGTGGTGGCATTGATGGTATCCTGGACGTTGACATTGGTTGCGGGTTAACTCGATGATTCGAGATGGGTAAGAAAATTTTTTAGGGATTGAGTAGCTGGCACTATAAGGGGATGTGGTAATAAAGGTCTGAGTCGGGCCCCCGTCCAGCTACTAAGGCGATACAGTGTGCCAAAAAAGAAAGAGGGGTGGGTGAACCCAGGACCGCCGATGAGTTCAATTCCACGCCGGACATTTTCGAGTAACCAAGCCGGGAATAAGACGTGGATGGGGTTGCGCTCGGCCTGCGAATGATGCGCAGCGATTGCGGTCATTATAAGGGATGCTACTTCAGGGGTTGTTTCAACAAGCAAATTAGGCTTCTTCATTGGGTGCCAGTACTCGGTTTCTACAACTTTTTGGGCGCGACGCTGGGAAAGTTTTAGAGCGTCAGTCACCAATATGTGCGTAGCGATATGTGCCGGATGCCAGTCTTGGCGGTGTGGAAAGCAGATTAATGCTGGGTTTGCCTGGGTAATGATTTCGGCAGCCTTTTCTGTAACGCTCCTCCAGAGCCTCGGACTGGATTTGCGCAGATTTGGCTCGAGCTTAGTCCCATGTGGACACGGTAAGGGTTCAAGTGCCACAAAGCCCAAAATGTTGCACGCGGCTTGGAATTCTCGCCAGCGTTTCCCTTGCAGCGAGGGATCGCTGCCGAGAGTTACAGGAACGGCAAACGTCGTGAAGCCAGCTTCACGGATTAGCCGGAGGGCTAATGTGGCACATATAGATTCATCGTCCGGGTGCGGTGCGAAAATTAATAATGCCGGTTTATTGGAACTGATGCAAAGGCATGGCTTCCGTTTCTTGGGATGTGGCACTTTAATCTTGCGAAAAGCCATTATTTGGGCCTGTATCATTAGAATAAACTGCAGTAATTGTTCGTGCATGCCCGGAGTGTGTGGAATCTTAACCCCTGTTGCAACTCGTAGTGTAACACAGCGCCCCCTACGTGTCTGAGTGTGGAGCGAACGCTTTTTGGTTGTGGATGCTCTTGAAAACACACACAAGTTCGCGCTGTAGACTTAGAAAATTTTATTGTTCCACCTGTTACTTGCGTTGGTTTGTAGGGAACAAAAGGCTCAGTGCATGCTTCGAAGTAACCCGCATACTTTCTGCGGAAAGGATACTAACTTGGGCAATGCTACCTTACTTGCGGCAGAAGTTGTGGTTATCGAAGAAGCCTGGAGCTATCGACTTTAACAGTGGCGGTGGAATAGAGTCAGAAGAAGTGATTAAGGGGTTGTAAATACTAGAACGTGAAAGTTCTGGGCATGCCGCAACTCGAAAACGCGGGGGATAAGGTTAGTGTTTTAACTTTGCTTGCGAAAAGCTTTAATACAAATGTCCGTTATGCTTGACATATATGTGGAAATGAGCACATATCAGGCTGAACCGTTGGCACCTTGGTGACTTTATAATGCAACTGTACCCAAAAAACCCCGTACTTAAAAATGAATTGCTGCCCGTCGAGTTCGTACTGCATCCATCCTGGTGGTACAAACACACCGGGATTGAGTTCGACCAGGACTTCTTCTTCCACCCAATTAAACGGGTCGAAGCAGAACGACGAATGGAGCAAGTGCTATTTGAGCGCTTCGGTCGGTACGGGTTTGGACAGGATCATGACCGAGACCTGCCCATAATTGGTGCTATACATAACGCAGCAGGGTTTTTTGTGTCCGAGATCCTGGGTTGTGAAGTGCGGTATCGAGTGGATGCAGCCCCTGAGGTTGTACCGGCTGGGTTTCCACGATTGAATATCGACGTTGACCGGCCATTTCACAGCCGTGCAATGCAGCGTCTTGTGGCCTTGCAGGACAAACTCAAAAGACGGTTTGGTTTTCTACTGGGTGACATCAATTGGGGTGGAGTATTGAACATTGCAATAGATTTGCGGGGCCAGGATGTCTTTCTGGACATGATTGATGAACCTGAGCGGACCAGAGCCGAGCTTAAAAAGATTGCTATGGTGATTGAACGGTTTGTAACAGGGATTGAGGCTGAGACTGGAACGAGCTCGATCTCGGTCAATCGAACCGTTAGGCATATTCGACCTGCGGTTTTCCTCCATTCTGAATGCTCTCATACAATGATTTCAGTTCAACATTACGAAGAGTTTATCCTGCCAATTGATATTGAATGGTCGCTACGCCATCGCCCATTTGGCATACACCATTGTGGGCGTGATGCACATCGGTTTGCGGCCTCCTACGCCAAGATTCCACACCTGGATTTCCTTGATGTAGGTTGGGGAAGCGATGTGTCCATACTTCGGCAATATTTACCGACTACCTTCTTAAATTTGCGGCTCGATCCAGTAAGTATGTCACAGTGGACTCCAGAAGAAATTCGGAGCACAGTTCGACGATTGGTTCATGCTTCAGGGAACCCATGGCTAACTGGTATTTGTTGTATCAACATGGACCATACAGTTACGGATGAGCAGATTTGCGCGATGCTTGATGCTGTTGTGGAACTGCGCCAGGAATATAAGGCTATGTTGGTCTCTAAACAGGGGTGGACTGGATAAAACAGGTTTATCTGATGGCCGTTGTCTTTGATGTGAAAGATAAACATATGAGCAGGACACAGTTTAATTACAGGGAAGCAGATCCGATGGCAATGCCGGTGGACCCGGTCGACCCAGAGAGATTTGATTTTGATCGATTTGAAACTTTTGTAATGGACGCAGAACGTAGGTATGCAGAATTTATGTCCAAGCCCTCTGGTGTGGCTGTTTGGCAACGTGTGCGTGTAGGGGAAGTGTTTAGAGATGGATGCCGCGACATGAAATTGTCATTGCGTCTGCAACTTGGGGGACTTATGAGGGCAATGAACTACTTAACCGATGCGCCTCCGTATTTGGAGCCGTGGTATGGGATTGGAACTACAGCGGGGGCTTTTGGTGCAGTGTATGAGTGGTTGCCTGGCCAATCTCCAGTCGTGAAACCTTTGTGGCGTACTTTGGATGATATTCAGCAACTAGTAGTGCGTCCCTTACAGGAAACCCCCATTTTGCGGTACACGTTGGAGACGATTGAATATTTTCTGGAGCAAACGCGCGGGCGGATCCCAATCTCTTGGTGCGATATCCAGTCGCCCATCAATGCAATAGGTGGATTAGTTGAAATTACAGAGTTTTTCGTTGCGTTGTACGAGCAACCTGATCGGGCTAAGGAGATTTTGTCGGTGCTGGCGGATGAAATCATTAGATTTACGAAAATCCAGACGGGTTTGATAGGTGCGGCATTGGCCCGGCCTGGGCATGGTTTTGCAAGTGCGCGAGTTGGGAAAGGGATTGGGCTGAGCACTGATAATTTGATTATGATTTCACCCGGAATGTATCTGGAGTTTTGTGCAGCAGATACGGCGCGGATTGGCCGGGAATTCGGTGGCGTGGCGATTCATTCGTGTGGCAATTGGGGACGTTGGCTATCCGCAGTAAAGCAAATTCCGGGGTTAATTATGGTTGATGGCGCGTTCAGTTATGAGACCGATCCCAATCCGTGCGTTTGTGAAGAGTTTAGAGATGCTTTAACTGGTACCGGGATCATATTGCAGGCACGGATTGTTGGGGAACCCCAGGTAGTGCTGGCGCATGTGAAGCGATTATGGCGGCCGGGAATGAAACTAATTGTTGTAACACATGTGCAAGAACCTGAAGCGCAGCGCCGTCTTTATAATGCTATCCATGAGCTTTGTCAGTAATTGGTAAATGTTGGGTTGCGGGTCATTGTGAGCGCTGTAAGGTGAAAGTGGTACAAACTAGGTTTAGTTCTCGTGAGCAATATGGTTGATAATGTTCCCCCGGGGAAGAAAGGATAGCGGTGTAGTTTTGCATTCTTTTGCTTTCATCCTTGCTTGACTTGAAGATGGGTGGGGGACACGCTCTGGAGGTCCATGTCAGAGCGCATTAAGAAAAGGCTTAAGAGTGACAAACCCAAGGTAATGATTTTGGGTGTGGGCGCGTTTGCGCATGCAGTTGGCCAAATATTAAAGGACAGTGGTGCAGAAGTATACACTTATTTGACGAGGAATTATGGGCATTACCCACCCTCATTGGTAGGGCCTACGTATATAGCCTCTTCGCACCCAGATCTGATGCAACTTATTGATACTTTAGATGTGGATCTTGTTGTGCCGCAATCGATTGATTGGGCGCAAGCGCCATGGGCAGAATCATTAGTCCGTTCTAAGGTGCTAATTTTGAGTCCAGTGGGAAAAGCAATGTTAATTGAACGTGAACGCGATTTTGCTTGTCGGTTATGTGCACAGTATAAGATTCCGTTCCCCCGCTCGTACGTGGCCTCGAATCGTTTGGAAGCCGAAAGGATACTTCTGCAACATCCGAAGCCGTTTGTGATAAAGAATCCTTTATGCTCTCCCGCTAGCCCTATTCATACGATACTTTGTGAGACTGTAGAAGACACGCGGGCTTGGTTAAAGGTAGTGAACTACGCAGAAGGTGTGTTTTTGCAGGAGTATGTTGGACGGGCGGAGGCGGGACACATTGTGTTTGTCAGTGGTGGGGAGATTTACTCGATCGTGACAAACCAAGAATATAAACGGGCGTTTGATGGCAACATGGGGATTGTGGCTGGAGCTCCCTTGGGAGGGTTGGTTGAGTTGGATCCTGAAGACAAGTACGGGTTGGCTCGTGAACTTATTCTGCCGTTGCGCCCGTGGCTGAGAGAAGTGAACTATCACGGGCCCCTTCAAGTTACCGCTATAAAAAAGAACGATCGCTGGTATGTAATTGAATACAACGTCAGAATAGGGATTACTTCCGGGCCTATGTTACTGCGGATGTTGAAGAACCCAGTGGAAACCCTTCTACGGGTCGCTCAAAACAAGAAGCTTGATTTGCAATTCCGGGAAGGATTCCGGTTCGGATGTTCGGTGACATTGGCTGGGTATGGGTATCCTTACGTGCAGTTGCGGCCTCCGATTTTACCGCTGGAAATAAAAGGTAAGCTAGATTGTGATGTTTGGTTGAATGAAGTGGCCGTAGATCAAGAAGGGCGATTGCTCGCCACAGGGCACCGGATAGCTGATGTGGTGGCCTTGGATTCAACCTTAGAAGGAGCTATTCGAAAGGCCTATGAGAATATTCGTAAGCTACGCGTCATTGGAAGTTATTACAGGCTCGATATTGGGCGGAGTCTCTGGCCTCCTGGAAATGAATAGTTTTTCCATGATTGAATCTCGCGGAATTACGTCGCGTATATATGGGAAGTGTTAACTGCTTATGCGAACCAAATGGTTAAAGGGAGTAGATTTTCCCATGCGGCCCGCATGGGTAGAGATCGATTTAAGTCGGTTGCGTGAAAACTTACGTATTATACGGGCGGATTTGCCTTTGCGTGTCCGAATTATGGCAGTCGTAAAAGACGACGCTTACGGGCATGGTGCAGTTGAAGTTGCTCGGATTGCCGTAGAAGAGGGAGTTTGGGGCTTTGGTCTGAGTACACTTGAAGAAGCCCTAACGTTGCGTGAAGCAGGAATAACAGCCCCATTAGTGTTGCTCGGCGAGCGACAAGAGGAGGAATTACCTTGGTGCTTAAAGTACAACCTTACTGTGTGTGTTAACAGGGTTGAAACCGTGCGCGTGCTAGGCCGTTTGGCAAGGGAATCCCGCAAAAGAATACCAATCCATGTGAAGCTCAATACAGGAATGAATCGCTATGGGGTTCGTTGGGATGAGGCGATGCCATTATTTCAGGCTATTTTGGAGGAGGAGAGTTTAGTCCTTGAAGGAGTGATGACCCATTTTGCGCAGTCTGATGAAGCTGATAAGACCTTTGCCAATTTGCAGATTGCAAGGTTTGATGAGGTGATTAGCAGACTAAAGGCGAAGGGTATCCAGTACGGGATGGAACACCTTTGTAACAGTGGAGGATTTCTAGACTTGCCGCATGCGCACCGTGACATGGTGCGAATTGGGATTTTGATGTATGGGGTTTATCCTTCGGCTGTGTGTAGGCGCATACCAGGCATTAGACCTGTGATGTCCGTCAAGGCACGTGTAGCAGGATTCCAAAACCTTAAGCCGGGTGATTCAGTAGGCTACGGAATGCGATACAAGGCGACTACTCCTCGCCGGATTGCTATTATTCCAGTAGGATACGGTGATGGATATCCGCGTGTAATTAACACCGGCGAGGTTATAATTCGCGGTCGGCGGGTCCCCATTGTGGGTGGAGTTACTATGGATGCGCTGATGGTCGATGTGACTGAGTTACCTGAGGTGTCGATGTGGGATGAGGTGGTCTTAATGGGAGAGCAAGGCAACGAAGAAATCTCAGTCCACGAAATCGCGAACCTTAAAAGGTCGGTTAGCTATGATGTCCTTACGAGTTGGCGGTTGCGCTTAAATCGTGTGTGTCGTAAGTAGGAGTTGGGTGGGATTGAACAAAGGGGGCATATTGGGTTTACAATCCACGTACAGGTGGAGTGGTTACAACCTGGAGTCGCCAGAACTGGCTATTTCGTAAGCTGGCCAAGGGATCGTATATTTTTTGTGTGCACAGTGGATCTCGATGCAAAGTTTGGAATTGTACCTTGGCCCGCTTAGCTGTTGCGGTAAGGTTTGGTATAATAAGTGGGGTTATTTGTTATTGTTTGGCTGGCACAGGGTGCAAAAGATCGGAAGTTTCAAATCAGTCTGATCAGGGAGCTTCTCTGATGTTCGTCCAACCTGATCCGATTGACCTAAGTGAAATACGATCAGCGTTTGGTAATGCAGATGCGAGCATGAAGGTATATGTGGATGAGTGTATAAGCTCGATACGCGCCCGGGATTTTGGGTTTGCCGCCGAACAGTTAGAAAAGCTGTTAAAAAACCCTCGGTTAACTCCTCAGCAGCGTGAGGCTGTCCAAACCACCTTGGCACGAATCAAGGCAAAAAAATAAGATAAAGGAGGTGTGCATATGCGGCGTTGTTTAGTCCCCTCATATTCACAGCGTGGTTTTACTCTAATTGAGCTTTTAGTGGTGATTGCGATCATAGCGATATTAGCTGCGTTGCTTATGCCTGTTTTAGCTAAGGCCAAGTCGAGAGCAGGTCGCGTAAAATGCGTCAGTAATCTTAGGCAGATTTGGTACGGAACCATGATGTACGTGGGGGATTTTAATGGGATCCTACCACCTTGGCGGGCGGGTCAAGGCGATCGGATGAATAACATGAGCGCGTGTCATTACAGTAGGTATGTGGTAAGTGGCCCAGCTAAGACAAAAGCGCCGATGGATGTATACGCGGGTAATTGGTCGTGGCAGAATGCGGGTTATATCTACGCGTGTAAGTATGTTGGGGATGGCCAGATCTATTTCTGCCCGGCCTTCAAAGAGGGTCCATTCAGTGTAAGTTATTATACTCCCTTGCTAACTACTGATGACGGGGGCGATGTGCGTTCGAGTTACCTTTATAATCCGCGGTGCAAAAATGCGGGAAATATCCCAGGCGTGCCCATCGATACCCATCGTAGGTATCAAAAAGACTCCCAATTAGAGCCATATCGGTTGTTTGCAGTCGACGTTATTCAGGGCCGCACATTTTGGGCTCATATACAGGACAACGGATTCAATGTGCTTTTTACTGATGGATCTGTGCGTTGGGCAAAAGCTGATAACCAGGTTCGAACTTGGAACCTCGATGGTAACTATGAGGACGTTCGGATTTTGGACCTAATTTTCGATAGATTAGAAGTTGCTGCTAAGGCGTCGCGGTAAGTTTGCAAGGAAAATACTCTCGTGATCTGCGATCCAAGTGATTGGGGAGTAATTCTGGATGATCGTGTGGGGATTTTAGGAATGTAAGTTGGGGCTTAGAATTTCATCCGTTAATGCATAATCTTTGGCTTAAAGTGATGTGCGAACGGGGATTGGGTGAACAGCAAGGAATCAGTTTTACCGATGGATTTTTCTGAGGAAGATTCCAAGTGGATTCCAACACCTGGCCAAAGTATGGTCTGATGGGCGTACCAGCGTAAGGTAGGTTGCGGGTATACTTAAGGAAAGGAACCTGTGGCACGCCTTGCACGGCTGCATTAATCCGGCATGCATACTAGACAAATTCAGTATTAGCGAGTTGATCTTACTTTTTGTCTGCAATAAAGGTGACACTATTAGGCTAGGGTAGTAAAGGGGTGCCATTCTAAAGACCGACGCGAGACCAAAGTGTTGTAGGGTTGGGGCTGCCTCAGCAGATAACGCGGTTACGCGTGGACGCTTTCCCAGGATTGCATGCGTTGAGAGTCGGTCTTAGTGTAGGCAGCATCTCGGGCAACTCTGGTTTATCCAATTACACAAGCTTATTATTTTGGAACATTGGCGCTGCTCAATACGGAGCAGGTGGAGTAGAAGTCATGATCGTGGTCAGGTATCATGCACAAACAAGGTCTCGGTTTGGAGGTGTGGTTTTCCTTTGGCCAAATTTTAAGCGATTTTAATTCTAATGTTGCCCATATTAGCTCAGTCGGGAGATAATGAAGGGTGACTTTTTCCTGCATTTGTGGTAGCTTAGTGTCTGAATTGCTATGAAGAAACGAGGACGTCGCGTGTTTTTAGGGATTTTGCTTGCTCTCGTAATTGCAGCCGAAGGAGCATTTTTGGTTTGCACCTTGCAGGGGCGTGATCCGAGCTCTCTAGTGAAAGGAATAATAGGACGAGATAGTACCAAGGGGTCAGTTGATCTCTTTGTGGCGGCTAAGAATAAAGTGACCACCCTGATGAGCTTCGCAAAGCCTAACGAAATGCAAATTGTATCAAACTTGGCCAAAGTTGGCGTAATTGTGACAGATTTGCCTGTTTCCACTAATGGTGTGACGGCACGCAGTGTGGAAGGCATAGACCACGTCACCGTAAAAGATGCGCTGAAAGCATTAAATGACGTAAGGCTAATTGGTACGATGAAAGTTGGGACAGATTGGAAAGGCGTGGTAAATATTGGCCAGAAGGCTCAGCAACTAGAAGTTGGCACAGAGTTTACCATTCCTTGCGGACAGAAACAACTTACTGCCGTTTGTGAAGCAGTCACCGAAGGAGCGATAGATATCAAACTTCCAACCGTTGGTGTTAAAGCGCGACTTATCATGCCTAAGCGAGGGGCGCATTAAGCTGTGGTTTATGTGCTTAATCCAATTCAGCCTCAAGCAATGGTTGAACTTTTGGATCCTAGCCAACAGTTTTTCAAGGGGAGGGTTGATTAAATTAGGGAGGCAGTGCATCTGGTTTTTGATTAGGTTAAGCAGTTTTTGGTGGCCCACATTTGAAGTTGTTGATTGAAGAATTGAACGGTTGGGGGGTTATCCTTACACTTGGTGCATGACATTGACCGAAAAACTCCTCGCCCGTGCATCCGGTAGGGCTAAGGTTGAGCCCGGTGAAAACATCTGGGTTAATGTTGATGTTTTGATGACGCATGATGTGTGTGGACCGGGAACGATCGGTGTGTTTAAACGTGAGTTTGGAGATAATGCTCGGGTGTGGGATCCCACACGTGTGGTCATCATTCCAGACCATTACATTTTCACCTGTGATGAGATGTCCAATCGGAACGTAGACATTTTGCGAGAGTTCGTGAAGGAGCAGGGGATAAAATATTTTTACGACGTGTTGCCTGGGGGAGCTACTGGGGGGTGGCGATTCGACGCAAGTAAAGGG
>JGI24721J44947_10011135_pt1 | contig 11283 bp, 10 predicted proteins | sample YelNatPaOPGAMG01_FD_44947 | JGI IMG/M metagenome (IMG submission 44947)
AACTGTTGCCTTTATTATGGCAGACCGTTTGATGCATAAGAACCTTCAATCCAACCCCTATGCAGCCTATTTGTTTATTGAGGATAAGAAAGGATATGAAGGGAAAAGATTATATTTGACAAAAATTAAAGAGGAAAAGGATAAAGAACTTATTGATCAGATTCGACGAAAAGAGAGCTGTCCAGTTTATAAGGAAGGCATGAGATACCTTGTCTATTTTCATATCGATAAGGTTTTGCCTTTAATCGGAGATAAAAAATAGATTAAATACGTTTTGATTACGGTTAGAAAAAAGAAGGAACGTCCCTTAAAAGGCATTTCTCGGCTTCCAGATCTCCCAAACCTTGCCGGAGGTCGAGGAAGCATCCGATGATTTCGTTAGCGTCGGTTTTCCTGGTTCCCAACCACAAGGGATGAGAGATGTTGCGTCCAATCGGTGCGGCAACAATTTCCATGGCCTGAACAATTCCTTGGGGATCGATCAAAAAATGACTTCATAACGCCCTTGGAAAAGATGCCCACTCCTTCCATATCTACGGTTAAAATACCCCGTATAACTACTATTGATCCCATGCATCACCTTCAAAAGATTTCCCCTCGGCGTCTCCACAGAACCAGATGATAATGATTATCAATCAGAACATAGCTGTGGATCAGAATTCCGTAACGATCATGTTAATCTTCAAGGATCTGGAGGAATTTCACACGGTCCCCATCGTTCAGGAAGATGTTCTTTCTTTCGTTTCCTCTGCTGGTAATGTGGTATAAAGCGCCAGGATATTCTCTCCGAATTGGTCTTCCCATGGATACAAACATATCAAAAAGTAGAGAATCTGTCAATTTTCAAGGCCTGACACCTATTTTCGCTCACATCCATTTGGATGTTCGGAATGACAAGTTATTAGGTGTAGGGTAAAGGGCTCGTCCCTTACGCTTTTAATTTGTAGAGGTAAAGGCTTGTCCTTTACTGAAAGGCGGTAAGCCATAAAGGCTTAAACTACAATAAAAAAATGAGATTGCCACGGGCTACGCCCTCGCAATGACTGGAAGAGGGGTCATTTCGACGAATCATTTTTTTTGTCATTTCGAGCGAAGCGAGAAATCTTATCCTCAAGATTCCTCACATCCATTAGGATGTTCGGAATGACAACTTAGGTATTTTCATAATAAAATTGTCCAATTTAAATAATATTTAAATACCAAAGAAGGTGGGGAATGGCATTACAACTGTTTTAGGATTAAATGGAATAAGTTCTTTCCCAGAATAAAGAACGACTGTAAAGAGAAGCTTATCCTTTAACTCTTCAGCCAGTCTTTTCAAGTTTTTAATTTCTGACTCATCAATACTATGACCCCACTTCACTTCAATGGCTATAAATCTTCCAGCCCATTCTATCAAAAAATCAACCTCATGACCTGTTTGAGTTCGCCAAAAGTAGAGCTTAAATTGGTCACCCTTTAAAGAAAGAAGCTTTAAAAGTTCAGAGGCAACCCATGTTTCAACCATGGGTCCAACATTAGCCTGGTTTTCCAGAACCTTCCAATCATTGGCTCCTATAAGATGGCATGCCATTCCTGTATCGTTAAAATAAAGCTTGGGGGTCTTTATCAAACGTTTCCCAGGATGAGAAAAATAAGGTCTGATGAAATAGATTTGATAAGTCACCTCGAGGAGGTTCATGTAGCGACGAAGTGTTGTGAAAGGTAGTCCTGTTTCTCTTGAAAAATCAGAAAGATTTAGGAGCCTGGCTGTTCTTAAAGCAACAAGGCTGAGAAGACGATTAAAATCCGGGAGATGTTCAATCGATTTTATATTTAAAAGATCTCTTTCAAGATAGGTCTGTCGGTAAGATGAAAACCATTGCCACCTAACATGATCAGAATCCATAAGAGCAGGTGTCGGATATCCCCCTCTTAAAATTCTTTCAATTAGTTTGGATTTATATTCTTTGGGATATGTTTTGGAATAGGTTTTTAGAAGCTTTTTAGAATCTACACCCCGGAATAAATAATCCAAAATATCTGGTATAGGTTTCTCCAGGAGTTCAGGCCAGCAAAAGGGATGAAGTGTATGAAGAGCAATACGTCCTGCTAAGGTTTCAAAGACCGTTGAGAGTCTCAGGATATTTGCCGATCCAGTTAAAAGGTATTGCCCAGGCCTTCTCTCACGATCAATTTTTCTTTTAATTGATCGTAATAAATCAGGTGCCCTTTGAACCTCGTCAATTACAGCAGGTGTGGGTAAACTTTCTATAAATCCATCTGGATCCTTTAGAGCACCATCAAGAGTGATGCGATCATCGAGAGTGAAGTAATTGGCTTTCCAAGAAGTTTCAATTAATCCTTGGGCAAGAGTTGATTTACCAACCTGGCGGGCTCCGGTTAGAAGGACTGCAGGAAAGTGATTTAAAGATTGAAGTATTGTTTCTTGTAAATATCGCCGAATCATGGTTAATATTTAACCATTAAATGGTTAATTTGTCAAGCACAATTTTCATAGAAGGCGGTATGCCATAAAGGCTTAAACTACAATAAAAAAATGAGATTGCCACGGGCTACGCCCTCGCAATGACTGGAAGAGGGGTCATTTCGAGTACCCCTTTTTTGTCATTTCGAGCGAAGTGAGAAATCTTCTCTTTTTATACTTTAAGATTCCTCACATCCATTGGGATGTTCAGAATGACAAGCCCTTTTTAGGTATTTTCATAATAAAATCGTCAAATTTAAATGATATTTAAAGTAGGTAAGGGCTTGTCCCTTACCTAAATAAAGGTAACAAATAAAGGGTTATATACTGAGACCTTTTGATTTGACAACATTTGATTCCCATTTTTTATGCCTTTGGCAGACGAAGCTTTCATCTCTGACCACAGGACGGGGTTTTCAGGTGCAACATCAAATAAAAAAGTTATAATTAAATAATGGATGAAGAGAAAGAGTATTATTTATTCATAAAAAAAGAATATGAACTTTTGGCCCCTTTATATGGCACCTTAACAATTCCTTTTTTAAGCCTTCGAGATAAAGTTGCAAATTTTGTTGACAAAAATAATGGTTCAAAATTATTGGATATTGCTACTGGAACAGGCGGACAGGCATTTGCCCTTTCGAAAAAGGGCTATGAGGTTATTGGAATTGACTTATCTAAGGCGATGATTAAATCTGTCAATTTTCAAGGCCTGACACCAATTTTCTGTATGCGTCACGTACACTAGGGAAAGCCAACATAAAAAATGGGATAAACACTACGCAAAGGCCGGCAATCGTTAATGGCACTGCCCAGCTGGTCATTTTGTTTTTCTTTTTTATCAAATGCCTAACGACAGCGAACTGAGCCGCGCGCGTAGCGCGTCGGCTCAAGCGAGGTGTTAGGCTACTTTTCCAAATTCCTGCCTAACTCTTTTTCCAATCAGAGCTTTTATCTCTGCGAGTGTTGCCTTGTAATTCTTGGTGGCTCGATAGTCCAGAAGAATGTAATCAATGGGAACTTCTGAACGTATTTTCTCGATATAGAACTCGGCTATCTTCTTACGCCATCCGTACGAATTAAACTCTGGCGTGTAAATGTGAAACAGGACAATCTTTTTATATAATTTGTGTTTGATGTTCAGCAGCCAATACTTTCCAGTATTGGTATCAGGATGCGTTTGCCTCGTTTCAATTTCGACTGCAATGAGGATATCGTCATTGGCGAGCATCCCGTCGCTTCTAAATCCATCCGAAGGAAAACCGACGATCGCTTGAAATGGGTTGCGAAAAGCTATTCCATCTGATGCAAAGGCAGCAAGCCATTGGCTTATATCTTTCTCAAGTTGTTGCCAACTGGACATTATGTCTGACTCCTGTCTGTTTCGGCGCGCCGGCCTAACAATTAATGAACTGCAAGGAGAATTTTAAAATATTTTATATATCTTGATATATTTTGTCAATGAATTTTCTTGGGATCTAAAGGATATGAGTAACGAAATTCATCCGAAATATCTTTTATGATTTCAATTGGTTCTGGTTTTTTAATATCAGAGCGGGTCATCTTGTTAAAATGAAGGATTAATTTGATTTATGATATTATGTTGCTTATAATGAAATACTAAATTTAACTATTAAGGGGTTGAAATGAACGGGAAAGATGAAGTGCTCAGGGATTTTGAGGCATTTCTTTTAAATTCGAGAAACATATCCGGAGAGAAGATCAAGTTTTACCTTTACTGGGTTCGGAGTTTTCTACTCTCCTAATTTCTCGATACCATTGAGGGGGATGAAAAAATTTCGGATTGGCAGGTAAAGCAGGCGACCCATCTCCTCGAAGCAGGTCATAACATCCGCACGATTCAGGAACTTTTAGGGCATAAACATGTCAATACGACGATGATCTATACCCATGTATTGAGAAAGAATCCCTCTGAGATCCGAAGTCCTTTGGATGGGTTGTGAAAGGAAGGGAGTTGGTTGCGGTTACCATTGAAGGGTAACCGCAACCAGGAATCGCTCTGCTAAATTTTGCCTCGTTTCAGATCAAAGCGATCAAGGTTCATAACTTTATTCCAGGCTTTTATGAAATCTTTAACAAATTTTTCTTTGCCATCTGAGGCTCCATAAACTTCCGCAACAGCCCGCAGTTCATTGTGATGTCCAAAAATTAAATCCACCCTTGTTGCAGTCCATTTCAATTGACCTGTTTTTCTGTTGTAGCCCTCAAATAGATAAGAACGCTCGTCAACAGGTCGCCATTCTGTTGCCATATCTAAAAGATTAATAAAGAATTCATTGGTAAGAACACCAGGAGTTTCTGTAAATACCCCATTTTTAGAGTAACGATATGTAGCTCCCAATACCCTTAGCCCTCCTACCAGAACAGTCATTTCAGGAACCGTTAGGCAAAGAAGTTGTGCTTTATCCACCAATAGGTATTCTGGAAGGTACTTGCCTGAATCCTTGAGATAATTTCTGAATCCATCCGCTAAGGGTTCCATAGCAGAATAAAAGGCAATATCAGTTTGCTCTTGGGTGGCATCCACTCTTCCAGGTATAAACGGAACGGTTATATCGTATCCTGCTTTTTTGGCTGCAAGTTCAATAGCGGCGCATCCTCCAAGTACAATTAAATCTGCCATAGAGACTCTTTTCCCTTTTTGTTTGGCATTAAATTCTTGCTGAATCTTTTCATAGAAAGAGATAATTTTAGCTAACTCTTCGGGATGATTTAACGCCCAATCCTTTTGAGGAGCTAAACGAATTCGAGCTCCATTGGCACCACCACGTCTATCCGAATTGCGATAAGTGGAAGCCGATGACCAAGCAGTATAAACCAACTGTGAAATACTTAATCCCGAAGCCAAAATTTTCTCTTTAAGCCCTTTAATATCCTCATCCTCAATCAGTTCATAGTCCCTTTTAGGTAAGGGATCCTGCCAAGTGAAAACCTCCTCAGGTACTTCAGGGCCAAAATAACAATCACGAGGACCCAAATCACGATGAACAAGCTTAAACCAAGCCTTTGCAAAGGCTTCTTCAAACTCTTTAGGATTTTCCAGAAATCGTTTCGCAATTTTTGAATATTCTGGATCAAATCGAAAAGCAAGATCCGCAGTAAGCATTGTCGGTGGATGCTTTTTATTTGGATCATGGGCATCGGGAATGATAGCAGGGGCATTTTTTGCTACCCACTGATGCTTACCAGCAGGGCTTTTGGTCAATTCCCATTCATAATTAAATAAAAATTGTAAGTATGCTATACCAAATTTGGTTGGAGTTGAAGACCAGGTAACCTCAAAGCCTGAAGTATAGGTATCTGGACCTTTTCCACTTTTATAGCTACTTTTCCACCCTAATCCCTGTTGTTCAATAGGTGATGAATCTGGGTCAGGGCCAACGAAAGTGTCCGGGGAGGCACCGTGACACTTTCCAAAGGCATGACCGCCTGCAACTAAAGCTACGGTTTCTTCATCATTCATACCCATACGCTCGAAGGCAACTCTAATCTGTTTGGCAGAGGCAACGGGATCGGGATTTCCCTCTGGACCTTCTGGGTTCACATAAATAAGCCCCATCTCTGTTGCAGCAAAGGGTTTTTCAAGTTCTCCTTCTTTAAATCGTTCTTTTCCAGAAAGCATTTCAAGCTCTGGGCCCCAATCTGCACTTTCATCAGGCTCCCATATATCCTCTCTTCCTCCACCAAACCCAATAGTTTTAACTCCCATAGATTCCAGAGCAACATTGCCAGCCAAGATAATCAGATCAGCCCAAGAAAGCTTGCGACCATATTTTTGCTTGATAGGCCAGAGAAGACGAATGGCCTTATCAAGGCTAATGTTATCTGGCCAGTCAATTCTTGGTGGAAAACGAAGATCACCTGTTCTTGCTCCACCACGTCCATCATAAATCCTGTAACTTCCAGCACTGTGCCAGGCCATACGTATGAATAAAGGACCGTAATGACCAAAGTCCGCAGGCCACCAATCTTGTGAATTTGTCATAAGTTCCTTCAGGTCTTTTTTGACTTCAGAAAGATTCAAACTTTCAAACTCTTTAGGATAGTTGTAATCTGCCCCATAAGGATTAGAATGTGAGCAATTCTGTCTCAAAACCTTCAGATTTAGTCTATTGGGCCACCAATCAGTAATCCATCTCTTTTTTATACTTTCAACTCTTTTTTCCATTTTAAACCTCCTTGATTTGTTTTGATTGATTATTAAATGTTATAAAGATTTTTATCAAAATAACTTGTAAACAATTAATTTAAATGTTAGTATTTGAATAAATTACAAATTAATAATTATTATTAATTAGGAATATAACCAATGAAAAATAAAAAGTCAATGGAAAATAGAAAATTAAATGAGTTTATAAAAAAGTGTAAGGCTTTTGGGTTAAAAATTACCCCACAAAGAATATTCATTTATAAAGAAGTTTTAAATTCTTCCGATCATCCTTCGGCTGAAAAAATTTATAGGAATATAAAAAATTCAAATCCAAACGTATCTTTTGACACAGTCAATAGAACCCTTTTAACGTTGGCAGAAATGGGGTTTATTCAAGTGGTAGAAGGTTCGGGTGATGTAAGAAGATTTGATTCAAACACAGAGCCGCATCATCATCTCCGTTGTATCAAGTGTGGAAAAATCATAGATTTTTATAATAAAGAATATGATCAATTAGAAATACCAAAAGAAATACATGAAAAATTCTTTGTTAACAAAATCCGGGTGGTTTTAGAGGGTATATGCATTGATTGTTGGCAAGGTAAGGAGAAATAATTTAATATTCGCTTAATAATTAAGCCCTAAACATAACAATTTTTGTCATTTTAATCGAATCCGAAGAATCTTATCCTTCAATTAATTTAAGAAAGATATTTAAGGTTTAGTCCAGCCCCATTTTACAAAGATTTCTTGCCCTTCGTTCGATTGTAGAAAATTAACGAATTCCTTGGCCAATGCCTTTTGCTCTGATCGGTGGGTTAAAGCGATACCACATGAGCGATAAATCGTGTGTTCAGGTTCAATATTGACAAGGTCGGCAGAGGCAGGGCTTTCCTTCTGCCAAATAGTCCAGATAAGCCAAACATCATAGCTATTATCACTATTCCAGATTTTCTTTGCCTCAGCACTATTGACTGCAAAGAAACCAATGTTTCGGCGTATGCCATCAACAAGTTTGATATTGCCTGTCCGACCTGCCACATCTTCCCACATTCCAACCTGTCCGGCCCCTTCAACCACAAGAATTTTAATTCCAGGTTTGGCAAGATCTTTCACCCCCATAATACCCTTCGGGTTCCCTGGTCGGACAAGAATTGCCGAAGGCCGTAGATAAAGTGAGCGAATTGTTGAGACGTCAATTAATCCGGGAAGGTCTTTTCTTACGAAGTCTGTCATCATATACTCAGAACCACTGAAAATAAGGTCCGCATCTTTCATTGCTTGATCTTTCCAAGTAGGTGTTGGGCCGGCAGTAACCTCCACCGTAATTCCCTTTTGAGCTCCGAATAACTTGGCAGCTTCTCTCATAGCAGGGGCTGGACCACCTGGACCATAAGCTTTTAAAATTACACCCAATTTTTCAATTGAAAGTGCTTGCTGTGTTATTGGAGATGGCATTAAGAAGGCAATTAATAATGTTATAAGCACAATTTGAAATCTTAAATTAATTACAATCCTTTTCATGATTTTCTTATCTCCTTAATCTTAGTATATCATTATTCTTCCAATTATAAAATTAATACATGAACTAATACAAAATATCAATGAATTTCGGAAATGACTTAAATGGTTGACCTTGTATAACAGGGACGTTCTTGAAATATTAACTTACTCAAAACTTTTCTCTACCAACTCTTTGTTGATCAATAGCACTTGATCAAAAAGAAAGTTAAAATTTCAGGAACGTCCCAAACAACTCTGTCTGCCAAAAGCCTCGGTTGTACGCTCGAAAATGGAAAAGGTGTCAGGCCTTGAAATGATTAAAACGAAGAAGGAAGGGAAGAGATTTCTTAAAAAATTAGGCCCTCAACGGAGCCCCTCTTCTTTGACCTGTCAACAACCTGGCTCTCCAGGATGACCACAACAGGATTGACCGTGTCTTATTTTAATCCAATTATTTCTAAGAAGGAGCCACAATTTTTTGGTCCAGGGCATAGGAGCTTTGAGATTGGTAAAGAAGGATCTTTGACTCGGTTTACTCATGATCTTCCTCCTGGAATAGAAATTTCATCTGTTGGCCCTGCTCCTTGAAGCAAAGCGTGAGCAGCCCGTCTACCACTCTCTAACGCTGTGGGGATCCCTCCCATGAAAAGGGCTGAGAAGGCTTGATACCCAGTCATGTAAAGGCCTTTAATGGGTGTAAGAATAAGTTCCTTTGGCTCATCATCACGAAAATCTTCATAATTCCATGACCACCCTGCAACTGCCCCTTGACTTCTTCCTCCTTGATCCTCAAAAGTTAGGGGGGTCGCTACATCCATGATGAGGATAGAATTTTCAAGCCCTGGCACTAAATGAGTTACCTCTCGAATGATACTTTGAGCGAGTTGAGTTTTGTAGTTTTGATATTCCTGAGACCTCTTCCTCCACCCTAATAGATAGCGAGCGAAATGATCATAATTTGCCTCAACTCTAATGATAATTGATGCTTTCCCTTCCTTTTCCATTCTACTTCCCCAAAGGCTTACCTCGATTTCTTGTGAGGCGAGTACCCAAGGATCTATCTTGGGTTGGACCCAATCGATTTTTTCTTCTTCCTGATTCATATCAAATTTTCTTCGGTAGATCAATCTGCTTGCCTCTTTAAATAATGATAAATCTATTTTATTTGGGTCTATTCCAAGGCAGACTTGAAAGATAGAAGAGGTCAGTGGTGCATTCGATATGGCTTGATACCATTCTGAAGGAATTGTACAGGGATCGAGAAGTTTAAGAAAAGTTGATTTATAATCGGCATTGGAGATTACGCATAAGGCATCTATTTCAGTTCCATCCTCAAGGGTAACTCCTTCGACTTTTTTATGCTTCACCCGTATTTTAGTAGCTCCTTTATTTAATCTTATCATTCTGTCTGAATTAGGAATTGGCTCTATTGCTCTTTTTAATCTATCACAGAAAGATTTCATTCCTTCTTCTGGAAACCATATTCCGACATCACACATTAAATTCCACATGGCAGCAAGCAAAGGAAGATTACTATAAGGCTGTCTCGTGCCAAGACTTCCCAGTATTCGCCTGAGTCTGCAGTCCTTAATTAATTTACGAAGATATTCAGCCGTAGAAAGAGTAAGGTTAGGATTAAGTTTTTGATTTCCGTGACCAAGTTCTCTATTTGATATCAATTTCTCTATATCACTAAAAAACTCATCAACCCCCTCTGCATCAGAAGGGAATTGGCTTTTAAGTTCCGCTGCTATCTCTGGAAAGGGGAGAGATAATGGACAATCGAGATCAAAAGCTCGAAGTCGATAATGGACTCGCAAGAAGTTTAGACCTTCACCGATTCCGAGTTCATCAAACACTTTTTTGATAAGACTGGGGTGGCTAAATCCAAGTGGTCCCATTGGAAAAGTAAATCCTTGCCTGTGGTAAACATATGCTGTTCCACCAATATGAGGGTTTCTCTCCAAAACGAGAACTCGAAGGCCTTCTTTTACCAAGTAAGAAGCAGCGGTTAAACCTCCTATACCAGCACCGATTACAATTACATCACAAACTTCTTTCATATTTAAAAAGTTTTATTGCAAAAGCCCAAATACGATTAGCGTTTAAACTTCAAAGTGGTCAAAAGAAGGGGTTATTTGTATAAATTTGCTTAAAAAGATATCGAAAAATTTAAATTTAAACTATTTTATACTGGAGTGGGTCCACATGCACGGCTTGTTGGGGCCTTTAGTTTCTCTTTAATTACATCTACAAGAAATTTAAAAGCCTCTTCTTTATCCCGATCTAATATTATTGCCTGGATTTTTTGAACTTCTTGATCGGTTAGTTTAATTACATGTTCCGCCATTTTTTGTACACCCCTTTCCACAAGGTTTAAATTTTTTATAAGAAATTAATCAATTCTTTTAAACTTTTCTCCTTTTGTACCACAAACAGGACAAAAACTGGGTGGAGTCTTCTCAGAAGTGTAACCACAAACAGGGCATACATAGTATGGGAAATTTTCTTGAGTTTTTCCCAAGTTATTTAGGAGGCTCTGGTAGAGATTAGCATGAATCTTTTCAACTTCATTGGCATAGTGCAATGTTCTTTCAGCCTCTTTATTTCCTTCTTTCTTTGCAGTCTCTATCATCTCAGGATACATATTCTTAAATTCATGAGTCTCTCCCTCAATGGCTTCCTCAAGATTCTCTTTAGTAGACCGAATTCCCTTTAGTGCCCTTAAATGATTATGAGCATGGATTGTTTCGGCTTCAGCAGCTGCCCTGAAAAGTCGAGCCACCTGAGGAAAACCCTCATCGTCAGCTTTAGCTGCAAAGGCGAGATATTTTCGGTTTGCTTGAGATTCACCCGCAAAGGCTTCTTTTAGAAATTGTTCTGTTTTTGCCATACCTTTCCTCCTTAAGAGATTTTTTTACATTTCGGGCATGTCCCGAAGAATTGTATATGAGTTTTTTTAATCTGGAATCCCTCCTCTTCAATCTTTGAAATGGGGAGGGGAATTTCATGATAGATATCAAAAATTTTATTACATTTTTCGCAGATGAAATGATGATGTGGTTTTGTATCAGGGTCAAAATGCTTTTTTTGAGGATCAAGATTAAGCTCAACGAGGTAGCCAATCTTTTTCAAATTTTCT